>CABEAR010000639.1_pt1 | contig 31987 bp, 26 predicted proteins | sample 3422041 | NCBI WGS metagenome assembly CABEAR01 (sample SAMEA5534326, study PRJEB31848) | metagenome | biome: tundra; feature: field; material: soil | place: USA | collected 2013-05 | depth 0.15 m | reverse complement strand
TGCGCGGCGCCGTACCGGCATGAAAAACCCGGGCAGCTGACCGCCGTTGCCCGCCGCGGGGCGACGGGGCTTTGTGAGACACTGAGGCCCTCCGGCAGTGGCGCGCCCCGTCGGCTGGGAGGTGTGCCCGGCGAATGTCCTATTTTCGGGTTAGCTGAAATGCTGCGTGATGTCCCGCGCGGCTAGCTGGCCGTAGGCAGCTGCGAACCGCTCGGCCACATGACCCGGCTTCAGCGTGTACTCCTGCGTTCCCGTCGTCTCCAGCGCGTGCACGGCCATCAGGTTGCCGAACTGGGCCGCCCGCTCCAGGCTCAGGCCCCACGCGATCGCCGCGAGAAAACCGGACCGGAACGCGTCTCCGGCGCCCGTCGGTTCCTGCGGGCGCACGTCAGGGACGGCCGCGACCATGATGGCCGGCCGGCCGGCGCGCTCGACCCGCGCCCCGGCGCTGCCGAGCGTCGTGACTCGCACCCCGACCTGCCCGGTCAGCTGGTCACTCGTCCAGCCGGTCTTGTGCTCGGTGAGCGTCGCCTCATACTCATTGCAGAATAGGTAGGCCGCACCGGTCACGAGCCGGCGGACCTGCTCGCCGTCGAGCCGGGCCAGTTGCCAGGAAGTGTCGGCGGCGAACGGGATCTGGTACTCGCGGCACTGGGCGGTGAAGGCCAGCATCGCGGCCGGGTCACTGGCGCCGATCAGAACGAGGTCGACCTGGCCGGCCAGCTCGCTCAGGCTGATATCGACGTCCTCGCTCATCGCGCCGGGGTAAAAAGACGCGATCTGGTTCATATCGGCGTCGGTGGTGCCGACGAACCTCGCGGTGTGGTGCAGCGCCGACTCACGGACCCCGGCGGTATCCACGCCGTGTCCCTCGAGCCAGGCGCGGTATTCGGCGAAGTCGGTGCCGGCCGTGCCGACCAGCAGCGGCCGCAGGCCCAGGCAGCCCATGCCGAAAGCGATGTTCGCGGCGACACCGCCCCGGCGGATATCCAGAGTGTCCACGAGGAAGGACAGCGCCACCTTGTCAAGCTTGTCTGGCATGAGCTGATCGGCAAACCGGCCGGGGAAGGTCATCAAATGGTCGGTCGCGATCGAGCCGGTCACGGCAATGCGCACTGGGGGTCCTTAGCGGCAGCGGGCCTGATGGAACGCGGTCAGGCTATCGTGCCCTGTTCCACCCGCCGGGACAGGCCCATCAGTGATCAGCTCTGCCGGGACCAGTCAGGCCTGCGGCGCCAACGGACGAGTCCGGCGGCGCCGCAGGGAAAGGATCTGACTGTGATCAGTGGAACGAGTCGCCGCAGGCGCACGACCCCGTCGCATTGGGGTTCTCGATCGTGAAACCCTGCTTCTCGATCGTGTCTACGAAGTCTACGGTGGCGCCGCCGAGGTAAGGCGCGCTCATCTTGTCGGTCACGACCTGGACGCTGCCAAACTCACTGACGACGTCACCGTCGATTTCGCGCTCGTCGAAGTACAGCTGGTAGCGAAGGCCGGAGCAACCTCCCGGCTGCACAGCAATCCGCAGCCGCAGGTCATCGCGGCCCTCCTGCTGCAGCAGGCCGCTTACCTTGGCCGCAGCGGCCTCGGTGAGGAGGATGCCCTGCGTGGTGGCCTGGTCCTGAACTGTCATCTGCGTTAGCTCCCGCGTCCGACTGGCCGCGCCCGGACGGCGCAGCATGATGTGTCTTCCTCAACCATATGCCTTCCGCCAGCATTCCGGGCTTCCCGCTATTACCCGCAGCCGCCCCCGCGCCGGGTCTGGGACCGCACCAGCAGATCGCGCGCCGACCTGGCCGGGCACGTATGATGAGTATCGTCAGTTAGACGATAAGCCCGGCGATTCGAGGCTTCATGACAACGTCAGCGAACCAGACGGCCGGCCGCAGTGCGCTCCCGCTGCTCTTGCTCGGCGCAGGCGCCGATCCCGAATCGGAGCGTGGCGTGTCCTGCCCGGGTGAGCTGCCACCGGCTTCGGACCCATCCCTGGTCCGCCGCGCACGGCAGGCCAGGGTTGCGCTCGGTGACCGCGCCCTGATTCTCGGCCATCACTACCAGCGGGACGAAGTCATCCAGTTCGCCGACGTGACCGGCGACTCCTTCAAGCTGGCGCGCGAGGCCGCCGCCCGGTCCGGCGCCGAGTACGTGGTGTTCTGCGGCGTGCACTTCATGGCCGAGTCGGCCGATATCCTCACCCCGCCCGCGCAGCGGATAATCCTGCCCGATCTCGCCGCAGGCTGCTCAATGGCCGACATGGCAACCTACGACCAGGTCGAGGAGTGCTGGGAGACACTGGAGGACCTCGGCCTTGCCGACGAGGTGATCCCGGTCACCTACATGAACTCCTCGGCCGCCATCAAGGCGTTCACCGGGCGGCATGGCGGCACGGTCTGCACCTCGTCCAACGCCCGGCGAGCCGTCGCCTGGGCGCTGGCCAGGGGCCGCAAGGTGCTTTTCCTGCCCGACCAGCATCTGGGCCGCAACACCGCGGTCCTGGAGCTGGCGATGAGCCTGGACGACTGCGCCGTCTGGGATCCTCACCAGCCCGGCGGCGGCCTGACCGAGGACGGGCTGCGCGCGGCCACGATGCTGCTCTGGCGCGGGCACTGCTCGGTGCACGGCAGGTTCACCGCCGACTGCGTCCGCGCAGTACGCGAGCGCGTTCCGGGCGTCAACGTGATCGTGCATCCGGAGTGCGTGCACGAGGTCGTGCTCGCCGCCGACCAGGTCGGCTCGACGGAGAAGATCATCTCCACGATCGAGCGGGCGCGGTCCGGCTCAGCCTGGGCCGTGGGAACCGAGCTCAACCTGGTCCAGCGGCTGGCTGCCAGCAACCCGGACAAGCAGGTGGTGTTCCTGGACAAGACGGTCTGCTACTGCTCGACGATGAACAGGATCGACCTGCCGCACCTGGTCTGGGCGCTGGAGTCGCTGGCCGCCGGCTCGGTCGTCAACCAGATAACCGTCGAGCCGGAGACCGCCCGGCAGGCGCGCGCCGCGCTCGACCAGATGCTGGCACTGCCGTAAGGCCCGGCTGGCACTGCCGTAAGGCCCGGCTGGCACCGCCGTAAGGCCCGGCTGGCACCGCCGTAAGGCCCGGCTGGCACCGCCGTGCGGACCTGCTAGAGGCCGGGAGCGCCCCAGACCGGGAACCAGCGGCTCAGGTCGGCCTCCACCTTGAGATCGTCGGCGAGCACACCGCGGATCTGCAGCTCAAGGGCGTTGTCCCGGCGCTCGCCCGGCTGCGGCGCGAACGGGTAGAATGTGCCGCGCTTGTACAGGTACACCAGTCCGAGGCGGCGCCCCGGGGAATCGCGGAAGCTCAGGATCGTGCAGAGCAGCTGAGGACCGAAGCCGCCGAGCTCCAGCGAGGAGTTCACCGCATGCAGGTCAGTGACCAGGCCCTCGATGTCGTCGGGAGAATGACTGCAAACCAGCCAGGTGAAGCCGTAGGAGTCCGCGGACACCTCGACCGGTGTCTTGTTCTCGCCCATGTTGAGCAGGTCGCGGACATCGTTCTCGATGTCGCTGAACGCCTTGCCCTCGGGGGCGCGGAAACAGACCGAGCCAGTGCCCGTCGGCTTGAAGTCACTCGCCGCCTGCAGAGTGATAGCCGCCGACGGCAGCCCGAAGAGCTGGTCCAGGTTCGGCGGCACGGGCTTGGTGCGGCCGAGCAGCGTGTCGAGGAACCCCACCTGCTACCTCCCGTGCGTCGGACCGGCCAGCCGGCATCACCGGTGCCCTGACCGCTTGCTCGCTTTCCGCTGACCCTGGCTACCTGCTGAGCTGCTGGGAGATCTTGTCCAGCTGGTTCAGCCGCTTCTGCAGCGGCGGATGCGTGGAGAAGATTGCGGACAGGCTCAGCTCTCCGGCTCGCTTGGAGAACGCGGGCGCGAAGTAGAAGGCGTTCAGCGGCTCGGCTTCGCGCAGGTCCCTGGTCGGGATCCTGGCGATGTCGCCGGTGACCTTCACCAGCGCGCTGGCCAGCGCCGACGGCTGCCCGGTGAGCAGCGCGCCGGACCGGTCAGCCGACAGCTCCCGGTACCGCGACAGCAGCCTGATCAGCAGGAAGCTGATCGCGTAGACCACCATGCCGACCACCATGACCAGCAGGATGATCGGCAGCGCGTTCTGGTTGTTGCCGCGGCCACCGCCGCGGCCGCGGCCGCCGCCGCCGAAGAGCTCGGAGTAAAACGCGAATCTGACCAGCAGTGCCGCCACGATGCCCAGGAAGGACGCGATCGTCATGACAGCCACGTCCTTGTGGGCCACGTGCGACATCTCGTGCGCCAGCACGCCTTCAAGCTCATTGGTGTCCAGGCGCTGCATCAGCCCCTCGGTGACGCAGACCACCGCGACCTTGCTGTTACGCCCGGTCGCGAAGGCATTGGGCATGCGCGTGGGTGCGATGGCGACCCGCGGCTTGGGCATATCGGCAAGCGCGCAAAGGCGGTCGATCACGCCGTGCAGTTCCGGGGCCTGCTGGGGGCTGACGAGCCGGGCGCCGGAGGTGCGCAGCGCGATCTTGTCGGACCAGTAGTACGACCCGAACGCCATAGCCAGGCCGATCAGCACCACGAACACGATGAGACTGGCGCCGCTCGTGCCAGACTGGCCGTTCCGGTGGCTGTAGATATCGATGACAAAGTAGAGCGCGATGACGAACCCGGTGAACACCAGCCCGAGCAGGAACATCGTCGCGCCCATCCGGGCGATGAGTCCCCGGTCCGTCGCGTAGCGAGTGCGCGCCATGAGCGGCGCCTCCCTTTCATTGCGGCTCACCCTGCGAGCCGTCTTACTTCATTACATCGCAGGCGGCCGACTGCTTTGCGCGCGGCCAGGAGGCCGCATGCGAGCAGCGCCCGCTGACGGCCGGTCGGCGTGCACCGGCCAACCAGCACAACGGGCGAATGCCCGCGCTCGTTCCCGCGCCGCTGCCCGCCATCAGGCCGCGCCCTGCCGGTCAGGCAGGGATCGCGCCACGCTGGTCAGCCAGGGATAAGCCCCTCATCGGACAGCAGCCTGCGGACGTCGTCCATGGTGGCGTCCGCCTGCGGCACGATCAGCCTCGACGGCTCGAGCAAGGCGTCATCGACCGGTCGGCCGATTCCCCGCACCCGGCCGAGCAGCGCGTCAAGCGCCGCCCTGAACCTGGCCTCATCGCCGCGGTCGACCGCGGCCTCCAGCTCCGAGTCGAGCTCGTTGAGTTCGTCGGCAGCTGCGTCGTCGACCTCCAGCTGGCCCTCGCCCAGAATGCGGATAATCACTGCCCGTCACCAGCTGACGGCTGATCCGCCGGCGGCACGGCATGCGCGGGCTGTCCGCCGGCCGCGGGCTGGGACGGCTCGGCCGTGCCTTCGAGCTGCTTGGGCGCGCTGCCCTGGCCGAGCTCGGTCTTCAGCTGCTCCAGCTCGGCATCCACGCCGTGCGTCGCGCCCATCCGGTCAAGCTCAGCCTGGATGTCGTCACGCGGGCCGCTGACCACGTCGTCCAGCGCCCCCGAGGCCATCAGCTCGTCGATCGCGCCGGCCCGTGCCTTCATCTGCTCGGTCTTGTCCTCGGCCCGCTGGACCGCCATGCCGACGTCGCCCATCTCCTCGGAGATGCCGGTGAAGGCCTCGTTGATTCTGGTCTGGGCCTCGGCCGCGGTGTAGGTGGCCTTGATGGTCTCCTTCTTGGTGCGGAAGGCGTCCACCTTGGCCTGCAGCCGCTGCGAGGCGGCGGTGAGCTTTTCTTCCTCGCTCTGCAGCGAGGCGTACTGGGTCTGCAGGTCGTTCATCTGAGACTGGATCCCGGACTTGCGCACCAGTGCCTCGCGCGCGAGGTCCTCGCGCCCGGCCGCCAGCGAGTCGCGCGCCTGCTTGTCGAGCTTGTCGGACGACTGCTGCAGCTGATTGATCTGCAGCTCCACCCGCTTGCGCGAAGTCGCCACGTCGGCGACGCCGCGGCGCACCTTCTGCAGCAGCTCCAGCTGTGTCTGATAGGAGTAATCCAGGGTCTCTCGCGGATCCTCCATTTTGTCCAGTGCCTTGTTGGCCTTGGACCGGAAGATCAGCGTGACCCGCTTCATTACGCCCATAGGCGCGACCATCCCCTCAATTCCATACAGCGCTGCCGCACCGCGCGGCGGCGCCGCGAGCTGGCCTGCTGCGAAAGACAACGGACATTTGTTCGGCAGGTGCTGGGCTCCAGCCTACGACGGCCTGATGCCACCGTCACCACGAAGGTCGCGGCCCGCCGCCGGCCAGTCGCCGCGGCCGGCTGGCCAGGCCGCACAGCGCCCGAGCCTAGCGGTATGAGGGGGTTGTCCCGGTAGGCTGAGGGCGTGTTCCGACGACGTACCAGCGACGCTCCTGACGTGCTCGATCAGGACTCAGCGGCAGAGAGCCCCGACGAGCCGGGCCTGGCCGCGGACGGCAGCGGCCCGGTCGGCCTCACGCCGGGCAAAGGCAGGCCAACCCCCAAGCGCAGCGAGGCAGAAAAGCGCAGGCGGCAGCCCTACACTGCGCCGTCCGACCGGAAAGCGGCGGCGCAGCAAACCCGCAGCAAGGACCGGACCGAACGCGCCCGCCGGAACGAGGCGATGCGACGCGGTGAGGAATGGGCCCTGCCGCGCAAAGACCAGGGCAAGGTGCGGGCGCTCGCCCGCGATTACGTGGACTCGCGGCGGTCAGTGAGCGAGTTCTACCTGTTCGGCGTTGTCGTGCTGTTTATCCTGCTGTTCATTCCCGCCCTGCGCGGGACGCTTATCGTCGACTACGTAGTCCTCCTCGTGCTGGTCGTGGTTATCGGCGAAGGCTGGTACACCGGCCGCAAGGTAATGCGCCTGGCAGTGCAGCGTTGTCCCGGCGAGAGCACCCGCGGCGTCCGCCTCTACGCCGCGATGCGCAACACTCAGTTCCGCAGGCTGCGGATGCCGCCACCGCGGGTCAAAGTCGGCGACAAGCTCTGACGCGCCCGGGCGCGCCGGTCAGCTGGCGCCTGCCGCGGTGCGCTGGCGCCGCTGCGGGCCAGCGCCGTCGGCGACCGCGAGGCACGTGCTGCCTCGAGGCACATGATGCCTCGCGGGAGGTCAGGACGGCCGCCACGAGAGTCGGCAATAGGGTCAGATATATGGAACATCGTCATCTGGGCCGCAGCGGCCTGAAGATCAGCGACATCGCATACGGAAACTGGATCACGCACGGCTCGCAGGTGGAAGAGGACGCCGCGGCCTCGTGCGTCGCGGCGGCGCTCGACGAGGGAATCACGACCTTTGATACCGCCGACGTCTACGCGGGCACTAAGGCCGAAGAGGTGCTCGGCCGGGCCCTGCATGGCGTGCGGCGCGAATCCGTCGAGGTCTTCACCAAGGTCTACTGGCCGACCGGCCAGGGCGCCAATGACCGGGGCCTGTCGCGCAAGCACATCATCGAGTCCGCCCACGCCTCGCTGCGGCGGCTGCAGACCGACTACGTCGACCTCTACCAGGCCCACCGCTACGACCACGAGACGCCGCTCGAGGAGACCCTCCGCGCGTTCGACGACCTGGTCCGCCAGGGCAAGGTGCTCTACGTCGGCGTCTCCGAGTGGCGCGCCGAGCAGATCGCGAACGCCCTGCGGATCGCCGATGAGATGGGATTTGACCGGATCATTGCCAACCAGCCGCAGTACAACATGGTCTGGCGGGTCATCGAATCGGAGGTGGTGCCGCTCTGCGAAAAGGAAGGCATCGGGCAGGTCGTCTGGTCGCCGATCGCGCAGGGCGTGCTGACCGGCAAGTACCTGCCGGGAGCCGCCCCGCCGGCCGACTCGCGGGCAACCGATCAGTCCGGCTCCACCTTCATCTCGAACTACCTCAATAACGACGACCTGCTCGGCCGGGTGCAGCAGCTAGGGCCGCTGGCGCAAGAGGCCGGGCTGAGCCTGGCTCAGCTGGCGATCGCGTGGACACTGCAGAACCCGAACGTGGCCGCGGCGATCATCGGCGCGACCCGGCCTGAGCAGGTACGCGAGAACGTGCAGGCGTCGGGCGTGCGCCTGGAGGCTGAGCTGGTGCGGCGCATCGACGACATCCTGGGCCCGGTGATCGTCCGCGATCCCGCGCGGACCGCGAGCCCGGAGAAGCGCCCCTGACCGCTACTCGGCTGCCGGGTGCAGGCTCATCGGCCCGTAGACGGCCTTGTCGTCATCGAGCAGTGTCACCTGATCGACGCCAGCCTCGAGCAGACTCCGCCAGTTCTCGCCGAGCCAGCTTTCGGCGTCGCCCTGGCTGCTGAAGACTTCCCTCGGCAGGCTGCGCGACGTCACCGCCGAGCCGTCTTCCTTCTCGAACTGCCAGGTCCAGGTCATGCCCCGCCTCGGTAGTTAGGATCGGGCCGGTCAACAGGCGGCTAATACTAACTGCTGCGTACCAGAGGCATCGTGGGGGCTAGCGCTATGGATGTTCGCTTGCTCGGCACCGGCGGCCGGGACGGCTGGCCGCAGCCGGGATGCAACTGCGCCTCCTGCGGGCGGGCGCGGCTGGCGGGCCCCGGCCGGGCGCCCGGCCGCGTGCTCCTGGACGGCGCGCTGGAGATCGTGCCGGATCAGTCCCCGTTCCCGGCCGGCTGCGGGAGCGGCGCTCGCGGCACCGGCACTGGGCAGGTCGGCGCCCATCAGGTAGAGCCGGTGCCCGGCGGCTGGGACATTACCTCGCCCGACGGCGGCAGGCTGCTCGTCGCCGCGGGACCGGGCGCGGTCCCCCGGCCGCCTGATGGCAGCCGGCCCTACGACGTGGCACTGCTTGACCTCCTGGAGTGGCCAGCGCAGCTCGGCGAGCTGCGCGCCCGGCGGCTCGTGGGCGATCGCACCGTCGTGACGGCCCTGTACGCCGATCACCGGGTCACCTCAGCGGCCGAGCTGGCCCGGCGGTGCCAGCTCTGGCATGCGGCGATGCCCGCCGACGGTAGGACCCTGACAAGCCCGGCGACGGGAACTGGCCAAGGCGCCCCGGCCGCCAGCCAACGGCCGCCGCGCGGCCGGATCCTGGTCCTCGGCGGGGCCCGGTCGGGCAAGTCGCGCGAGGCCGAGCTGCGGCTGGCCGCTGAGCCTCGCGTCACCTACCTGGCCGCCGGGCCCTTGGCTGGCGGCGTGCGGGCCCGCGACCAGGACGCCAGCGACCAGGACGCCAGCAACCCGGACGCCAGCAACCCGGGAACCGGCGACTCGTGGATTGGCCCCGACGGCATTGCTGATACCGAGTGGGCGCGGCGGGTGGCGGCGCATCGGGCGAGGCGGCCGCCGTGGTGGCGGACGGTAGAGAGTGCCGATGTGGCGGGGATGCTGCGTTCTGAATCTGGTGCATTGCTCATAGACGGCATCGGCACCTGGCTTGCCGCGGTGCTGGACGAAACCGGGGCCTGGACCGAGGATCGGGCGGCCGAGGAGAAGATCGCCGAGCGGGTGGCTGAGCTGGTCGCGGCCTGGCGGCAGACCACGGCGCACGTCGTCGCGGTCAGCGACCAGGTTGGCTCGGGCGTGCATCCGGCCACTCGCTCCGGGCGGATGTTTCGCGACCAGCTGGGCTGGCTGAACCAGCGGCTGGCCGCGGAGTCGGAGCAGACAGTGCTGGTCGTGGCCGGACGGGTTACCATCCTGCCGACTTGATCCGTAATATGACTAAACAAGGCTTCGCGCCGCGAACGGCACAAGACCGGGCGGCGAAGCTGTTAAGTTCTAGGGGGCTGACTTTGTGAGCCGGACGCCCGTGGAAGCACCGCAGGCCCAGCCCCGTGATCAAGGTGGTGACCATGACGCGTGTTGTCGTCGTGGGTGATCTGATGACGGACACGGTCGCCCATGTCGTTCTGCCGCTTGCCAAGGACAGTGACACGCCTGCGACCGTCACCATGCACGGTGGCGGCTCCGGCGCGAACATCGCTGCCTGGCTCGCGGTTGACGGCGCGGAGGTGGCCTTCGTCGGACGGCGGGGCGCCGACATCGCCGGCCGGAACAGGGACATGGAGCTCATGGGCTACGGCGTCGACGCCCGGCTCGTGATGGACCCGGAGCGGCCGACCGGCACCTGCGTCGTCATGGTCACCCACCGGGGAGATCAGACGATGATGTCCGACCCCGGCGCGAACGCCGCGCTATCGCCCGACGACCTGCCCAAAGACCTGTTCACGCCCGGAAGTCACCTGCATATCTCCGGCTACACGCTGCTGAACGACGGCTCCCGTAACGCTGGCCTCGCCGCCTTCGCGCACGCCCAGCAGGCCGGGATGACCATCTCCGTGGACGGCGCGTCGTCGGCACCGCTGGAGCGCCTCGGCGCCGAGCCGTTCCTGGAGATGACCAACGGGTCCACCCTGCTGTTCGTCAACGGCGACCAGGCCCAGGTGCTGACCGGCCGCGCGGAGCCCGAGCAGGCGGCCCGCGTGCTCAATGCCTGGTATCCGCAGGTGGTCATGAAGCTCGGCCTTGATGGCGCGCTCTTCTATGCCAACGGCCGGCCCGATCCGGCTCGCGTCCCCGCACCGCCGATCGAGGAGGTTGTGGACAGGACCGGGGCCGGGGACGCGTTCTGCGCCGGTGTCCTGCCTGCATGGCTGGACCGCAAGCCGCCGGGCGAGGCGCTCGCCAGCGGCAGCAGGCTCGCCGCCAAGGCGCTGAGCATGGTCGGGGCACGGCCAGCGCCCTAATCCGGCGGCGCTCGATCCCTCGGCAGGCATCGCCGGAGTTGCGGGCTTCCGTCCCCGGTTCCGCGCTTCCCCGCGCCGCGACCTGCCCGCTGGGCATACTCGTTGCTGGATATGACTGATTACCTGGACCGGCTGTTCTCGCTGCACGGGCACACGGCGCTGGTCACCGGCGGCAGCTCAGGCATCGGCCTGGGCATGTCGCTGGCTCTGGGCCGGGCGGGAGCCAGGGTTGTGCTGGTCGCGCGCGACCAGGAGGGGCTGCTGGTCACGGCTGGCGAGCTCGCCTCAGCCGGCTGCCAGGCGGCCTGGGTCAGCGCTGATCTCGGCGACAGAGCGCAGCTTGAGCGCGCCGCCAGGCAGGCCGCGGCCGCTTTCGGTGAGCCTGACATCCTGGTCAACTGCGCCGGCCTGAACCTCCGGCCGCCGCTGCCAGAGCTGACCCCGGCGCAGTGGGACCAGCTCATTGCGGTGAATTTGACGGCCCCGTTCCTGCTCGGCCAGCGGTTCGGGCCGCCGATGGCCGCACGCGGCTGGGGGCGCATCATCAATGTCGCCTCGCAACAGGCGATGCGCGCCTTCGGCAACAGCGGCGGCTACGGCGCGGCCAAGGGCGGCCTGGTCTCGCTGACTCGATCGCAGTCGGAGGCGTGGGCACCGAGCGGTGTCTGCTGCAACGCGATCGCGCCCGGTTTTGTCGCGACGCCACTGACCGCTGCGGTAGCGGCCGATCCGGTCCGGTCGGCGGCGCTCGCCGCGCGCACCATGATCGGGCGCAACGGGGAGCCCGCGGACTTCGACGGCGCCGCCGTGTTCCTCGCCAGCCGGGCCAGTGACTATGTCACCGGTCAGGTCATCTGCGTGGACGGCGGGTTCTCGGCGGGCTGAGATGCCGAGCCCGGCACGGTCAGAACGCGCCCGGGCTCGTTGTGTGGCCGCCCACCGCGGCAACGATGATGGCCAGCACGAGGAACAGCACGCCGAGGCCGCCGAGCACGATCCCGGCGATGGCCAGGCCCCGGCCTTTCTGGTTGGTCCGCTTGATCTGGCTCAGCGAGATCAGGCCGAAGACCAGCGCCAGCACCGAGCCGAGCCAGAAGAGCCACATCAGGCCGAGTACCAGCGAGGCGATAGCCAGGCCACTGGTTGTCTGCGGTGCGGCATATCCGCCCTGCTGCGGCCAGTAGCCCGGGTCTTGCGGCGAGGGGTAGGGACCCGGCGCCGGGTAGCTTCCCGGCGGGTAGGTCCCCGGCTGCCGGAAGCCGCCCGGCTGCTGGTCGGTTCCCGGCGGCGGGTAGGCACCCGGCTGGCCGAACTGATAGCTGGCTGACATTGGGTCATCAGCCGCGGGGACTGGGCCATCGCCGGGGTAAGCCGGGAAGCTGCTCGTCGACGGCAGTGTTCCCGGACCGCCGGACTCGGTGGTCTGCCGCCGGGCGCCGCAGAGGGGGCAGAAATTGTCAGCGGGAGCCATCGAGTGGCCGTTCTGGCAACGCGGCAGCTCCTGACTCGCTGGCTGCTCCGAAAATGTCACGCCCCGCCCCTTTCATCCATGATCCGGTAAAATCCGGCGCGCTATACGACGCGGATCTTACGGGATCATGGAGGACACCGCTGCGGGTCGCCGCAGCGGTGCCGGACTGAGCACGCCGGGGGCGCAGCGCGGCACGCCGGGGGCGCAAGACGCGCGGCGCCAGCGTGCGGGCGGCACAATGACGGTCATGGCCAGACGCACCACGACAACTCCGCCGCCCGAGGACTTCGAAGAGAACATCGTTGACATCGATGTGACTGACGAGATGCGCGGCAGCTTCCTGGAGTACGCCTACTCGGTGATCTACCAGCGCGCCCTGCCGGACGCGCGCGACGGACTGAAGCCCGTCCAGCGGCGGATCCTCTACCAGATGAGCGAGATGGGGCTGCGGCCGGACCGCGCTCACGTCAAATGCGCCAGGGTCGTCGGCGAGGTGATGGGCCGGCTGCACCCGCACGGCGACAGCGCCATCTACGACGCACTGGTGCGGATGGCCCAGCCGTTCGCGATGCGGCTGCCGCTGATCGACGGGCACGGTAACTTCGGCTCTCTCGGCGGCGACGACGCCCCGGCCGCGATGCGCTACACCGAGGCGCGGCTGTCGGCCGCGGCGATGGAGATGACCACCTCACTCGACGAGGACACCGTCGACTTCGCGCCGAACTACGACGGCCAGGAAAACGAGCCTCAGGTACTCCCGGCTGCGATCCCCAATCTCCTGGTCAACGGGGCGTCGGGAATCGCCGTCGGCATGGCCACCAACATGGCCCCGCACAACCTGGGTGAGGTCGTCGCGGCAGCCCGGCACCTGATTGCGCACCCGGCCGCTGACCTCGAGACGCTGATGCGGTTCGTCCCGGGGCCTGACCTGCCGACCGGCGGCAAGATCGTGGGGCTGGACGGGATCAGGGAGGCCTACGAGACCGGGCGCGGGACCTTCCGCACCCGGGCCGCGGCGAGCATCGAGCAGATAACCCCGCGGCGCACCGGGATCGTCGTCACCGAGCTGCCGTACGGGATCGGCCCCGAGAAAATCGTGGCCAGGATCAAGGACCTGGTCGGCGCCAAGAAGCTCAACGGCATCGCCGACCTGAAGGACCTCACCGACCGGCACCGCGGCCTGCACCTGGTCATCGAGATCCGCAGCGGTTTCCACGCCGAGGCCGTCCTGGACGAGCTGTACCGGCTGACCCCGATGGAAGAGACGTTCGGCATCAACAACGTCGCCCTGGTCGACGGGCAGCCGCGGGTGCTGGGCCTGCGCGAGCTGCTGCAGATCTACGTCGACCACCGGCTGGAGGTCGTGCGCCGCCGCACGGCGTTCCGCCGGGCCAAGCGGGAGGACCGGCTGCACCTGGTCGACGGCCTGATCGTCGCGCTGCTCAACATCGACGAGGTCATTCAGGTGATCCGCGCCAGCGACGACGCCGCGGCCGCGAAAGAGCGGCTGATGTCGGTGTTCGACCTGACCGCGATCCAGGCCCAGTACATCCTGGACACGCCGCTGCGCCGGCTGACCCGCTTCGACCGGCTGGAGCTGGAACGCGAGCGGGAGACGCTGCAGGCTGAGATCGCCGAGCTGACCGCGATCCTCGATTCCGAGCAGAAGCTGCGCGAGGTCGTCTCGGCCGAGCTGGCCAGCGTCAGCGGGCGGTTCGCGACCCCGCGCCGGACTGTGCTGCTGGAGGGCAGTGGCGCGGCCCGAACCGCTGCCGTGCCGCTGGAGGTCGCCGACGACCCGTGCACGGTGCTGCTGTCGTCGGCGGGGCTGCTCGCCCGGACTGCGGGGGGCATCGGGAGGTCGATCCCCCAGTCCGGCGCCGCTGCCGGGCAGCCGGCCGGGCAGGAAGCGCTGCAGCTGGAAAACACCGACGCACAACGAAAAGCACCCGCAGCCGTGTCCCGCCCGGCCGGCGGCGACCCGGGCGATCCGGCCGGCGGCCCGCGGGCGGCGCATGACGTGATCGTCGCCGCGGTCGAATCGACGGCGCGCGGCACAATTGGCGTGGTGACCTCGCTGGGCCGGCTGATCCGGCTGGGCGTGCTCGAGCTGCCCGCCATCCCGCCGAGTGCCCACTCCCCCGGCCTGTCCGGCGGCGCGCCGGTCAGCGAGTTCGTCGGAACCGAGCCGGGCGAGACCGTGGTCGCCGTCGTGGCCGCTGACGCGGACGGCACCGGGCTGGCCCTGGGCACGGCGGGCGGCGTGGTCAAGCGGGTCGCACCCGATTACCCGCAGAACGCCAGTGACTTCGAGGTCATCGCGCTGAAGGACGGGGACCGGGTGGTGGGCGCGGTCCAGCTCGACAGCGAGGAGCAGGATCTGGTCTTCATCACCAGCGACGGGCAACTGCTGCGATTCAGTGCCTCGTCGGTACGGCCGCAGGGCAGGGGCGCAGGCGGCATGACCGGGATCCGGCTTTCGCCGCGCGCCTCGGTGGTCTGGTTTGGCGCGGTCCATCCGGACGGCCCGGCGGGATCGGCTGCTGCGGCATCGCCGGACCCGGTGCCTGGCCGTCCGGTCGTGGTCACGGTGGCCGGCAGCGCGAGTGCACTGCCGGGGACCACGGCCGCTACCGTCAAGGTCACCCCGTATGCCGAGTTCCCGGCCAAGGGCAGGGCCACTGGCGGCGTCCGCTGTCACCGGTTCCTCAAGGGCGCGGATGTCCTGGTGCTGGCCTGGGCCGGGCCAGAGCCGGCCCGCGGCGCGACCGAGGCGGGATCGCCGGTGGACCTGCCCCTCGCGGTGGGGCGCCGCGACGGCTCGGGTGAGCGTGTCCGCCATCCGCTCGCAGTCGTTGGCGGGACGGCCCCGCGCCAGTAGACCCCGCGCCAGTAGCTCATGCTAACGCCCGCTTAATGACGATAACTCCTGTTCACAGTTGCGGTTCTGAGAGCTCACTGAGAGCGCTGCCTCGGCTCCCGGCGGGTCTGGCCCCGCATGCTTGCGGTAGCGGGCCGAACCCGGCCCGCTACGGCACTGCCAGCAGAAAGGAGGGGCTAGTGGCATCCACGAATAGCGGCCGGATGCGGCGCTTCATCTTCACCGCATTCCTCGCCGCCGGAATTGGCGCTGGCGCGGCGGGCGTAGCCGTCGCCAGCACGAGCGGCACGACATCGCACGGGACGTCCACGTCGACGACATCATCAACGTCGTCCTCGCGGTCAGCGTCGCCGTCGGCCGCGCCGTCGGCGGGGTCCGGATCGGCTGCGCCCGGATCGGCTGCGCCCGGCACGAGCAAGCACCACTGCACGCACATGGGAGGCAGTTAGCAGCCATCCCGGCGGGCGGCCGGTGCCAGGTGCACCAGGACGCACCGGACGCGGTCGGAGCAGCACGGTTACTTTCCCAGTAGCCGTTGCTGCGCCGGCCACCCGGACGGCCGCCGGGATTCGCGCGTAGCGTGGCGAGCATGAGCCTTCCGGGCGCGCGCCGGTGCTGGCCGTGGTGACCATTGAGGATGTGCGCCGGCTGGCGCTGACCCTGCCGCGCACCGAGGAGAAGCTGATCGGCGACCGGGTCAAGTTCCGGGTCGGCAGGCTCGTTTATGCGTCGATCTCCGCCGATGAGACGCTGATGGGCTTCGGCTTTCCCAAGGAGGAACGCGTCGCCCTTGTCACCGCTGAGCCGGACAAGTTCCTCATGCCTGTCCGCTCCGACGAGCGCTACAACTGGGTGCGAGGCAGGCTGGCTGCCGTCGACATCGACGAGATGACCGAGCTGGTTGTCGACGCGTGGCGGATGGTCGTGCCCAAGCGGGTCGCGGCCAGCTACGACCAGCCGGGATGAGGCCGGGGCCCGCGCTGTGGCGCCCGCGCTAGCGCGGGCCGGGCGGGCACCGCCGTCAGGTGTCGATGCGCGAGGGATCCAGCTCGGCGGCCCCGGCGACGATGAAGTCCCGGCGCGGCGCCACCTCACTGCCCATGAGCAGGCCGAACATCTCCCTGGCAGCGGCGGCATCCTCAATCCTGATCCGGCGCAGCGTCCGGTGCCTCGGGTCCATCGTGGTATCGGCCAGCTGGGCGGCGTCCATCTCGCCGAGCCCCTTGTAGCGCTGCGGCGGCTCTTTCCAGCGCTGGCCTTTGCGCTCGAGTTCCAGCATGCTGCGGTGCAGCTCGGCGTCGGAGTAGGTGTAGATGTACTTCTGCTGCCCCCGGCGCGGGCTGGTCAGCTCGATCCGGTGCAGCGGCGGCACGGCGGCGAACACCCGGCCTGCCTCGACCATGGGGCGCATGTAGCGGTGGAAGAGCGTCAGCAGCAGGGTCCGGATGTGCGCACCGTCCACATCGGCGTCCGCCATGAAGATCACCCGCTGGTACCGCGCTGAGTCAAGGTCGAACGCGCTGCCCGAGCCGGCGCCGATCACCTGGATGATGGCGGCGCATTCGGTGTTCTTCAGCATGTCGGCCACGGAGGCCTTCTGCACGTTGAGAATCTTGCCCCGGATCGGCAGCAGCGCCTGGAACTCCGAATCTCTGGCCGTCTTCGCTGTACCGAGCGCGGAATCGCCCTCCACGATGAACAGCTCGCTCCGGTCATCTGCCGACCGGCAGTCAACCAGCTTCGCGGGCAGCGCCGATGTCGCAAGTGCCGATTTACGCCGCTGGTTTTCCCGGTGCTCGCGGGCCGCGATGCGCGTCCGGGCAGCGGAAACCACCTTGTCCAGCACCGCCCGCGCCTGCTGCTTGCTGCCGCGCACCCGGCCCTCGAGGAAGCCGCGCAGCTCGGCGGATACGACCTGGGCGACGATCTTGGATGCGGCCGGAGTGCCGAGCACCTCCTTGGTCTGTCCCTCGAACTGCGGTTCGGGCAGCCGCACCGCGATCACCGCCGTGAGACCCTCGGCGACGTCCTCCTTGGTGACGGGCTCGTCGCCGTTCTTCAGCAGCCGGGCCGCGCGCAGCTGCTCGTTCAGCGTCCTGACCAGCGCCCGGTCGAAGCCGGTGACATGCGTGCCGCCCTTCGGCGTGGCGATCACGTTAACGAATGACCTGGTCACAGTGTCGTAGCCGCTATCCCAGCGCAGCGCTACATCGACGGAGAGTTCACGGTCAACCTCGGTCGGGGTCAGGTGGCCAGCGTCGTCGAGAACCGGCACGGTCTCGGTGAACGTGCCCGACCCGGTGAGCCGGACCACGTCGGTCACCGGCGTGCCCGCGGACAGGTGAGCGCAGAACTCGCTGATGCCGCCCGCGAACTGGAACTCCGCCTCGCGCTGGCCCGCCGCTCCGCTGTCAGCCCCCGCGCTCTCAGCCCCTCCGCTGTCAGCCTCGGTGCTGGTACGGCCCGTCCCGGCGCCGCCGTCAGCCCCGGTGCCGCCGTCAGCCCCGGTGCCGCTGCGGTCCGCGCCTGCGGCGCCGTTACCGTTCGCCGCCCCGGCGCCGTCACCGTCCACGGCGAGCGGGCGGGCCGGCCGCTCGTCCGCCACCCGGATGGAGAGCCCCGGCACGAGGTAGGCGGTCTGGCGAGCCCGCTGAGCGAGGGCGGCGAAGCTCCATTCCGCGCCAGGCACGAACACCTGGCGGTCTGGCCAGAACCGGACCCTGGTGCCAGTCAGCGTCTTGGCGACCCGGCGGACCCGGTGCAGGCCCGAGCCTGGCTCGAAGGCGGCGTCGGGACCATCTCCGGCGAACGCGCCGGGCACGCCGCGCCGGAAGCTCGCGGCCCACTCGCCGCCTTCTCGGTCGACCTGCACGTCCAGCCGCCCCGAGAGGGCATTGACCACCGAGGCGCCGACGCCATGCAGTCCGCCGGAGGCGGTGTAGGACCCGCCGCCGAACTTGCCGCCCGCATGCAGCCGGGTCATCACCAGCTCGACACCGGTCAGCCCGGTTTTCGGCTCCACGTCGACCGGAATGCCGCGGCCGTTGTCGCGCACCTCAGCCGAGTGATCGGCATGCAGTATGACCTCGATCCGAGTGCAGTGGCCGCCGAGCGCCTCATCAACAGCGTTATCGAAAATCTCCCACAGACAGTGCAGCAGCCCGCGGCCGTCGGTGGACCCGATGTACATGCCAGGCCGCTTGCGGACAGCCTCCAGGCCCTCGAGCACCGTCAGATGGCGCGCTGTGTATCCCTCTGCGGCGCTGACTGGCAGAGACACTGCGGGCAGGGCGGTCACAAGAATTCTCCTGATCTCGAATAGCGGCTGCAGACCCGGGAAGGGGCCTGAAGGCAGACTAGCGGCCTGCGGGTGCTGGCCAGAGCAACCACTCCGGTGACGTATCCGGCGGCCCGGGACAAGGCACGCATCATGACAGACGGTTATGGATAGTAACGCAGAGAGACAAACGTGTTCGCTCATGGCGGACGGCTCGCCGGCATGGGATGACAGGACACCGGCAAGGTGTTGTGATGCGGTGTAGGAACACAGGTTGCACGGCCCGACGACAGTGACGCCGGACGGGCCGGAGGCGAGGGAGGCGACATGACCGGAGCTATGGCCCCAACGAAGCCGCTCAAAGCCAGCGACTTGTGTGACCGGTGCGGAGCGCCCGCTTACGTGCGGGTTGTACTCCCCGGATCAGGCGAGCTGCTGTTCTGTGCCCACCACAATCGGCAGCACGCTGACGCGCTGGCGAAGATCGCGGTCGAGATTCAGGATGAGACGGCAAGGCTGCTGGCCAGACCGTCGTCTGACTCTCGCTGACTCGCAGGCGGGCCCGGTCACCGGGCCCGCCGGGAGCATCGCAGGGCTGAGCCAGCGCAGTTTTAACTGCGCCTCGGTCGGCTGTCGTGGAAAACGGCCTGACGTGAAAATATTTTCGAAGCCAGCTGACCCTGTGCAAGGCCCTCTGCTCCGGGATTCACCCAGGCCACTGTCTCAGCTGGCCAGCCAGCCCTCAGTCGAGGTAATCGCGGAGCACCTGCGACCGGGACGGGTGCCGCAGCTTGGACATGGTCTTGGATTCGATCTGGCGGATCCGCTCGCGCGTCACGCCGTAGACCTTGCCGATCTCATCGAGCGTCTTCGGCTGGCCGTCGGTGAGGCCGAACCGCATGGACACGACGCCGGCCTCCCGCTCGGACAGCGTGTCGAGCACCGAATGCAGCTGCTCCTGCAGGAGCGTGAAGCTCACGGCCTCGCCCGGCTGGATTGCCTCGGAGTCCTCGATCAGGTCGCCGAACTCGCTGTCGCCGTCCTCGCCGAGCGGCGTGTGCAGTGAGATCGGCTCCCGGCCGTATTTCTGCACCTCGATGACCTTTTCCGGGGTCATGTCCAGCTCGGCGGCCAGTTCCTCGGGAGTCGGCTCCCGGCCAAGGTCCTGCAGCATCTGCCGCTGCACCCGCGCCAGCTTGTTGATGACCTCGACCATATGCACCGGAATCCGGATGGTCCTGGCCTGGTCGGCCATCGCCCGGGTGATGGCCTGCCGGATCCACCAGGTCGCATAGGTCGAGAACTTGTAGCCCTTGGTGTAGTCGAACTTCTCCACCGCGCGGATCAGGCCGAGATTCCCCTCCTGGATCAGGTCAAGGAACAGCATGCCCCGGCCGGTGTACCGCTTGGCCAGCGAGACCACCAGCCGCAGGTTCGCCTCCAGCAGGTGGTTCTTGGCCCGGCGCCCGTCGTCGGCGATCCACTCCAGATCGAACCGCTGGTCGGGACGCAGGTGCCGGCCGTCGGCGAGCTTCTCCTCGGCGAACAGGCCGGCCTCGATGCGCTTGGCAAGCTCGACCTCCTGCTCGGCATTGAGCAGCGGGACCTTGCCGATCTGCTTGAGGTAGTCCTTGACCGGGTCGGACGTCGCGCCGGCGACCGCGACCTGGGCGGCAGGAAGGTCCTCGTCGTCGTCGCCGTAGACGAAGACCTCGTCCTCGTTCTCCTCGCCGGCCGGCTTCGCCGGCTGGCCAGCGACCGGGACTGCCGCGGCAGGGCCTGCGACGATTCCCGGTACCTCAGCCACCTCATCGACCTGCCCGCCGTCCTCGATCCGGCCGGTCCCGTCGGCGTCGCCCTCGGCCGCTACCTCGTCAATCTCCAGCCCGATGACCGGATCGTCGCCGTCGACGTCATCGTCAGCGAGCACGTCGAGCCCGACATCCAGATCTGTGTCGGCGTCCAGGTCGGCGACAGCCGTCAGATCCGGCTCACTATCCAGATCCGCGGCCTCGACAGCCGGGCCATCGAAATCGAGGTCTGCGCTCACGTCCGTCCGTCCGTAGTCACCGTCGGTTCCCCCACTTTGTGCTTCCGATGTCGAGCCGCCTGCCGCGGACCTGTCCTTGACAGCCATCGCGGATTTGCGCCCGCTGCCCTGCCCGCCGCGGCGTGCTGCGCCTGCGCCATTGCTCCGCATGCTGCCAGCTCCTTCCGCACCGTCACCGCCATCAGTGTCTTTCGTCCCTGTCTGATCCGCTGCCTGGTTTGCCAGCTCGCCGGCCGCACTCTGCTTGCGGGATGCCCGGCGCTGCCGCCCGGCCGGCCGCTTGGCGGTGGGCGTGTCGCCGGAAGCGTGCTGAGCCTCGGCGGTAGCGTCGTCCTGCACGAGCGCTACCGCGGCGTCGGAGCCGGCCCGGGGCTGCTGCGGAATTCGCGAGCCGCGGCCTGACGGCCCTGGCTGCCTCCGCGCTGCGGAGCCTGCAGCGCTTGCCACCGCGTCACCCCTTCCTTCGCTGGACGGCGGCCTGCCGCGCCGCTACCGACCCCTTGCTGACCGTACTAGCAGGTGACACAAGCACCTCTCCGGCAAACGTATGGCGAGAGATGGACCCTACCGCTCGGGCCATGCTCCTATGACCGTGCCGGAAGCCGGGCTCCTGCGGCAGGAGACCGCCGCCGGGACCAGCTTCGCTCCCGTCCACCACCTTAGGCGGAGTCGACGGGTAGGTCGTACCGCTGCGAGCGCCGGCCTCGAGGTCTCCCCGTCACTGCGAGCACACGTCCGAGAATCGTACCCGCATCTGTCATGCCTTGCCCTTTCTTGCAATTCCCGCGGCACGCACCCGGCGGACAGGCACTAATGCGTCCCTGGCCGGCATGTGCAGGACGAGGACGGTGACGTCGTCGTCCTGCTCGTAGCCTGCCATCATCCGGTTAACCAGGTAATCAAGAAGCCTCGCAGGATCTTCCAGGACATCCGCAGGTGCCTGGGCGGCCACCGAGACGAGCTCGTCAAGACCCGAGTCAAGGCCGCGCTTGCGGTTCTCCACTAGTCCATCGGAATAAAGCACCGCCGTGTTGCCAGGCGGCAGCCGGAACGCGTACTGCTTGCGCGGGCTTGCCCAGCCCAGCGGCGTACCGGCCTCGGTCTGGTCCAGCCTCGGCGGAGCGCCTGCGGATAGCAGCAGCAGCGGCAGATGACCGGCGTTGCCGACCATGCCGTCGCCGGTCTCGGGATCCACGACCAGATAGGCGACGGTGGTGACCTGCTCCTCCAGTTCGGTCGCGATGAAGAGCCGGTCCAGCCCGGCCAGCACCGCGGCCGGCCGCGGATCGGTCAGCGCCAGGGCACGCAGCGCGTTGCGGACCCGGCCCATGCCTGCCGCCGCGGTGAGCCCCTTGCCCATGACGTCGCCGACCGCGACCGCGAGTTTCCCGTCCGGCAGGCGGAAGGCGTCATACCAGTCCCCGCCGATCTCCATGTTCCTGGTCACCGGCAGGTATCTGGCCTCCAGCACGATTCCCGGCACGATCGGCAGCCGGTCCGGCAGCAGGCTGCGCTGCAGCGTCTCGGCCGTGGTGTGCTCGCGCTCGAACAGCGACGCCCGCTCCAGGGCCATCGCGCACTGCCCGGCCAGCGCCTCGAGGAATACCCGTTCCTCCTCGGTGATCTGGCGGGGCCGGGTAAACGAGAACCTCAGCGCTCCCAGCGCAGCCCCCGACGACAGCAGCGGCAGCCCCACCCAGGCCCGCTCATCGCTGTGGGCGAGGAACAGCTCGACGCCGGCCTCGGATTCGACGAAGTGCCGCCGCAGCGCGTCCGGGCTCTCCAGCAGTACCGGCCGGCGGGCAATGATGGCGGCCGTCATGACGCTGGGAGTGTCGAGCGGGATATCGCCGCTTGGCGCGCCGGGGCTGTCCGGCAGGCCGCCGGGGTTAACCGTGCGCAGCCGGAGCCGCTCGGAGTCGAGCATGGCCACCGCGGACCGCTCGGCGCCGATGGCCGACCGCCCGACCTCGGTGATGACCTCCACGACCTTGGCCACCGTCAGCGCCTCGGCCAGCATGGACGTCGCCTGCTGCAGCCGGGCGGTGCGCAGCGCGGCCGCGGATAGCTGCTCGGTCAGCCGGCCGCGCATCTCCTCCGCCTCCCGCTGGCCGGTGACGTCGGTGCTCGCGCCGACCCATTCGATGATCTTCCCGTCCCGCTCGATCGGGACGGCGCGCACGTCATAATGCCGGTAGGAGCCCGTCTTGGTGCGCACGCGATAGCGGCTGTCGAACACCTTGCCGGTGCTGATGCACTCCTGCCAGTCCCGGCCCACCCGCTCCCGGTCCTCGGGGTGAATCGCGTCCAGCCAGCCGCCGCGGCGGTACTCCTCGACCGTCTGGCCGGTGATCCAGCGCCATTCGGGCGAATCCTCGGCGATCTCGCCAGTCGGCATGGTGACCCAGACCACCTGCGCCCCCGCCTGCACCAGCGAGCGATAGCGCTCCTCGCTCCGGCGGACAGCCTCCTGGCCGGCCTGCAGGTCAGTGACCTCCACGGCGATCAGCGCGACGCCGGTGATATCACCGTCCGGGTCGCGCGCGGGAAAGCACGACAGGTCCCAGTACCGGCCCTGCGGGGGCGCCGGGACCGCGCCCTGCGCTGACCCGGGGGGGCCGGCTGAGCCCGAGCCGGGAGATGGCACCATGTCAGCCAGGATCCTGCCGGAATGCCCGTCCGGCGGATCTGCGGCCCCTGCGGCGGGACTGCTTGGCGCCGGGACTATGACGGGCTGGTCAGACTGGAAAAGCGGCTCGTGATCGGCGAGCACCCGGCGGGCTGCCGATTGCGTCCAGGCGGCAAGGCCTTCGGGCCATAGCTCGGCCGGGGCGCGCCCGATGTGCTCGGCCTGCCCCATGCCGCTCAGCCGGGCCAGGGTCTCGTTCACCCGCCGGAAGCGCAGATCGGCGCCGAGCAGGGCGAAGCCGATCGGCGCCTTGCTCAGCAGCGTTGCCAGTAGTGCGGAATCTGAATTGTCCATACCGGGCACACGGGGCCTTGGCACGGACGTTCCGGTGCTCACCGAGAACACCCCGCACCCGTGCGAGCGCCTGCCATGTGCGCTCCTCCCTGCTTACTGCGGACACAAGAAGGCTAGCGGCTACAACGCGCATAAGCGGGCTGCGGACTGCAACTCGACGGCTGAGCGCCGGCTGAGCGTCGGCCCCAGCAGCCGGCACGGCCCGCAGTTGCGCTGCCTGCAACCGCGCGGGGGCGCCGGGGGCGCGCTCCGGGCGCAGCGAGGCTGCGGCGCGGCGGACGCGCCGCGGGCAGCGCGGCGGACGCTACCATTACCCGCCGGGATCAGCCGCAGACCCGCCCTTGCTGGCGGATCTGGAGGATACTGAGCAGATCCGCTGATCGTGCTTTCGGGCCGGCCCTTCGGCCGGCCCCCAGACCGGTGCGCCGCCGCAGTCGGCGTCTGGCCGTCCAGGAAGGAGAAGTGGCTGCCCGCAAAGAGAAACGACGGCGCGCCGCGCTCACGCATGGCATCGTTCGCCGCCGATCTGGAAAGCTAGCGACGTGAGCCCGCAAAGCCGTCGCAGACAGCCCCCAGGCGGGCCCGGTCATTCCGGTCCGCCGGGTCAGCGCAGCGGGCCTGGCGGCCTGTCCGGGCCGCCGCCCGACGCGCTGTTCGCTGAGATGCTCCGCGCTGCCCGCGAACTGCTGGCCGTCCGCAGCCCGCTGGATGCGGAGCTGATGGTGAGCGAGCTCCTGGGGACCTGGTGGGGCCAGCGGCCCGGCCGGTCGGGCATGCGCGAGGCACGCAGGCGCCGGGCCGACATCGAGGAACTGGTCGGCGAGGGTCTGGTCGCGTATGCCGCCGAGCAGGGCAGTCCGGCCGCTCTGGCGCTGTTGTCGGGAATTGCCTGTCTGGGCACGCCGCGGCAGGCGGCCCAGGCCGAGCAGGCCGCGCTGGCGCTGATGGAGCGCGGCGTCGCCCGGCCGAGGTGGGCTGAGCACGTGGGCGCGGTCGAGGCGGCGGAGTGCTACATCAATTCGGATGCATTCGGCGACCGGGACGAGGTCGTGTGCGTCTTCAGCTATGCCGGCCAGGAGCAGCACGCGCTCGTCGTCGTCGTCGAGTACAACACCGGCGGCATGGCCCGCGACGGCTGGGTTACCTCGCAGGTAGGCAAGCTGCTGGACTATTGCCGTGGCGGCTGCGGCCAGAACCCGCCGAGCCAGCCGCGCAGCGCCGTGGCAGCGGCGGCGGGCCAGGCTCAGCCGCGGGGGGGACCGGGCGGCCCCACTTTCGAGCAGGTCGATCCGCCGCAGGCCAGGCGGCTGCTGGAGTCGGCGCTCGCTGCCACCGAGAGCGCCGCCGATCCGCCTGTCAGCGCTTCCTTTCCCGCCTACCACGCGTTCATCAGGGCGCGGGTCCATACGCTGCCCCCTGCACCGCCAGTCGGGGCAGCTGGACAGTGGTCGGCTCCGGGCGCAGCTTCCTCCCTTGCCCGCGCCACGCTGGCCGGGCGGCGGCCACTGTGGCGCAAGGACCGCAGGGCAATGCTCGTCGCCGAGTTCCTTGCCTCCGATGACGCCGAGGACCTCTCCGACCGCGAGGCGGCCAGCCGCTGCGCCGACCACATCGTCGAGTACGGCTGCGACAAGGACTTCGGCCGCCCGCTGCGGGTGAGCCCCGCGAAGGTCGAGACCTTCATGCTGGACTGGCTGCCCAGGAAGGTCATGCTGTCAGCGGCCGAGCAGCATGCCATGCCGCACGTGCTGGCTGCCTGGGTGCGCTGGGCGGGCCGCCGGTCCGGCCTGGACGCCGCGGCCGTCCGGATGACGCTTGATGCGATCTACGATTCCATGGGCACCTTTACCCGCGTCTACCACGATCCGGCCTCCTTCGGCCTCGAGCCGAAACTGGTGGCCCGGCTGCTGCCCGACCGTGACCTTGAGGCCCTGCCCCGCCGGGCATTCGCATTTCCGGTGCTTGAGGGCACCTACCGGGGCACTGACCTCGGGGCGCTCGATCCAGCCAACCCGGCCGACCGCCGCACTCTGCTGGCCACCGAGCACGATGATCCGTCCGGCTGGCGGGCCAGCGAGGAGCACCTCGACCGGCATCTCACGCTCGCCGACCGGCTGTGGCGCGGCGACCCGCCCGAGCTCTGGGACGCCGCGCAGCGGCTGCTGGATCTGGGCGAGGACCGGCATGAGGTGCTGCACGACCTCATCAACGCCATCCGGGCGGCCGGGACGGACGAGAACGCCATCGCGTTCGCCCTGGCAGACCTGCCGCCGGAGGAGCCAGTTTGACGACCGGGCCGCCCGTCGTCGATCTTAACGCCGATCTCGGCAAAGCTTCGGAGCCTGGCGGATCGGCGACGACGACGCCCTGCCGTCGGTCGTGACCCCTGCGAACACTGCCTGTGGTTTTCATGGCGGCGACCCGCTGACGATCCGCGGGCCTGCGCGGGCGCAGCCGGGGGCGGCGTGGCCGTCGGAGCCCAGGTGTGGTACCGCGATCTGGCCGTTCGGCCGCGACCGTTTACCCCGCCGCATCGCCGGGGGCCTGGCGGCTGCTGGGACGTGCCTCGGCGCGGCTGCGGGACCCGTAGCGGGATCCGCCTGCGCTGCTGGCACCAGCGCATGCGGGTGCGCTTCCGCGGCGTCACGACGCTGCCGGACTTGGCGCCCGGCGACGCCCTGAGCGTGCTGGCCGGCGCCGCTTACACCGTCACATCCGCCAGCAACCGGACCGGCCTGCGGCTCGACGGCCCGGCCCTTGCCCGCGGCCGGGTCGATGAGCTGCCCGGCGAGGGCACGGCGGCCGGCTCGCTGCAAGTCCCGCCCGACGGGATGCCGATCCTGATGCTGGCTGATCACCCGGTGACCGGGGGTATCCGGTGATCGCCGTCGTGCACAGCACCGACATCGGGCTGGCGGCGCCACTGCGGCCTGGCCAGCGGGTGCGCTTCGCGCTCAGCCGGTGAAATCCCGGCAGGCGGCGAGCAGGTCGGCTGCCATGACCGTGGTCAGATCCTCAGCGCTGGCAGCCTCGCCGAGCTGAGCGACCCTGACGTCGCGCGACGCGCACGCGCGCTCAAACAGCGACCTGGCGAAACGCCCGTTGCCGAGCTCGCCGATCCGCCCGTTGTCGCAGGCCGCGCGGAAAATCTCCGCCAGCACGGGCAGCGCATCGGCGGCGAACCTGTCCCCCGCCCGCCCGGCGATCACCAAGGCGATCTGCGACAGCTCGGCCGGCGAGTAGCTGGGGAAGCCGACGCGCACGCTGAACCGCGATGCCAGCCCCGGGTTACTGCGCAGGAACCTGTCCATGTCCGGGGTGTAGCCGGCCAGCACGATCACCAGCCTGTCCCGGTCATCTTCGGCGCGCTTGAGCAGCGTCGCCACCGCCTCGGCGCCGAACGCGTCACCGCCGGAGTAGCCGTCGTTGTAGAGGGAATACGCCTCGTCGATGAACAGCACGCCGCCGAGGGCCGAGTCGACCAGCTTGTTCGTCTTGATCGCCGTGGAACCCAGGTGCTCGCCCACCAGGTCAGCGCGGTGCGCCTCCACCACACTCGGCCGGACCAGCAGGCCGAGCGCGGCGAAGATCCGGCCCAGGATGCGCGCCACGGTCGTCTTGCCGGTGCCAGGCGGCCCGGTGAACACGAAGTGCCGGGCCGGCGGCTGGCTGGCCAGCCCCTGCCGGTCGCGCAGCCGGGCCACCCGCAGCTGCGCGGCGATCTCGTGCACCTGGCGCTTGACCGGCTCGAGGCCGACCAGGCCGTCGAGCTCGGCGAGCGCGCTCTCCAGCGTCGGGGTCTGGCCGTAGCCGCGGTACCTGCTGGTCAGCTCGGCAAAAGCCTGCTCGATGTCGCCGCCGCGCAGCGTCACGAGATCGGCCGGCGACGGCTCGGCTCCGCCGCCCATCACGCGCACATCCCTGGCCTGACCGGCCTTTTCCAGCAGGCTGCGCACGAACCGCCCGTTGCCCAGCTCATCCGCCAGCCGTCGGCGGCCCACGTCCTCGAACATCCGCCAGAGCACTGGCCGGGCATCCGGATCCAGCAGCTCGCCGCGCCGCTCCAGGGCAAGGTCGGCGAGTGCGAGCAGCTCGGCGGGCGTGTAGCCGGGGAACTTGATCCTCATGCCGAATCGCGAGGTAAGGCCGGGGTTGGTGGCGAGGAAATTCTCCATCTGCCGCTCGTAGCCGGCCAGGATGATGACGACGTCCTCGCGGTCGTCCTCGGCCCTCTTGAGCAGCGCCTGGACCGCCTCGTTGCCGAACCGGTCGCCCTGGCCGTCCCCCTCGTTCACCAGGCTGTAGGCCTCGTCGATGAACAGCACGCCGCCGAGCGCGGCGTCGACGAGCTCATTGGTCTTGATCGCGGTTGCACCCAGGTACTCGCCGACCAGGTCGGCGCGCTGGGCTTCGATCACCGCCGGGGTGTCCAGCAAACCATGCGCATAAAAGATCTTGGCGATAATTCGCGCGACGGCCGTCTTGCCGGTGCCGGGCGGACCAAGGAAGACGAAATGCTGCATCGGCTTGACGGAGCCGTGGCCGGCCAGGGCGCGCCGCCGCGCGGCCTCGATCGAGGCCGCGATCGAGCGGACCTGGTCCTTGACCGCGGCCAGGCCGATCATCGCGTCCAGCTCAGCCATCGTCTCGTCGACCGTGAGCTCCGGCCGGTCGGCGTCCGCTCGCTCCCTGACCGCCTCCGGGGACGGCCGGCTGCGCGCGCCGTCAGCGCCGCGAGCGCCGGAAGCGGCCTCGGCCGCCATGGCGACCCGGCCGTCGGTGTACCTGCCGCCGCCCGGCTGGCGGGCATCGGGTTGCCTGATGTCCGGCTGAGCGCCGCCGGGGGGCATGCCGCCCCGCTGGCCGGAGTGCGGCGCGGCCGGCAGGCCGCGGGGCGGGCGGGGGGACCAGCCGTAGGGAGCAGCCAGCGCTGCGCCGCGAGTCTGCTGGCGGCCGTAAGCACGCTCGTCCTGCCACGACTTGGCTAGCCGCCAGCCGAGCACCACTAGGGCGATGAGCCAGGCTAAGGCGGGCCCGACGAACTGCTGGCTGCGCCAGACGCGGAACGTGATGATGCCGACCGGCAGCGCCCAGGCCAGCGTCCATGCCACCGTCCGGCACGGAACGAACCAGCGCTTCAGCGATCCAGCGCTCGAAGCCGCCACTGCTGCGAGCGGCAGCAGCCATAGCGCATAACGCGGCAGGTCAGGCCCGTGTGCCTCGGCCGACACCAGGGTGATGCCCCACAGGGCGACCGACAGCGACGCGACGACGGCGCGGTGGCCCGCCCACACCGCATAGGGAGCGTAGAACAGCGCCGCGACCAGCATCAGCGTGACAAGGACGGGAGCCAGCACGCATCCCGCCGCGATCGCCAGAACCTTGACTGGCAGCGGGGCCGCTGCATAGGACCGGCGCAGCCGGCTCAGCGCGTCCTGCACCGTCCGCCGCCGGGGCAGGGACGCAGAAGTTTCCCGTGACCGCATCTCGCTCCCTTTGTACTATGACCTGTATAGCGCATTACTCACTGGATTCGGCAGCACGCAATGACATGCCGCGGAAGTTGCTGCCCGGACACTGCCAGGCAGCCGAGTCGCGCTTCGGCCATTTCTTGCTCCCCCGTTGCATCATCAGGCAAGCTGCTCCCCGATCCAACCTGGCCGCCCGGTTTCCCCCCGCATGCTGTCTGCGATGAGACTGCTGACGACAGGATAAACAGGATAAGAGGCCGCGCGCTGCCACGCCGGCCCCGCAGACGCGGGCGGCGGCCGCCTACCGCGCCGCGACCGTCATGCCGGGCATGTGGGACTGGCACGGGCACCTTCTCGGCAGCCGGTTCCCGACCTGGGCCCAGATGCCGCTCGAGCCGCTGCCGCTGCGCGCCGCGCGCTCAGTGGCTGCGGCTCGCCGACGGCGCGGATGCAGTCATCCGCGCCGTGCGGGAGCAGTTGCGGCAGAAGGCCAAAGTGATCAAGGTGGGCGCCTCCGGCGGCGGCCTGTCCGAGGTGCTGGCGAACCTGGAACAGTTGCCAGCCTGTGCGGCGGCCAGGCTGTGCGCGCTCGCGGACGCGCATGCCCTCGCCGTGAGCCTCGCGATGGAATCTGACGTCACGATAGCGATGGGCACCGGCATCGGCCTGACCGGGATGGACCGGCCGAACTCCTGGGGCAATAGCGGCTCTGAGCTCGTGCACCTGGTCTCTCTCGGGATGACGGTCCGGGCAATCGAGGCCGCGACAGCGACTGCGCCACTCACGCTCGGACCGCAGGCGCCGCAGTGTGCCGCCGGACCGTTCAGTCCCTGGCCGTCCGGGAAGGTAAGGTCTTCGGCCGGTCGCGAACGGGCTGATCCGCGAATCGCTCGTCGGCGTTTGCCCGTCGTGTGTAACGCAAGGTAACCGCTTGTGCGATGCCTGTGTGATAGCCAGCACCAGCCACGATCCGCCGGCGGGCATGCTCGCCTGCTGAGCCGGATCAGCGAGCAGCCGCGCGATGGCCCGGAAACCCTTCCCCCGGCCGGGCCGTCGCGCCGGCACGGATGCGAGGAGCGGCTGCGGCGCGGCAGCGAGGAGCGGCCGCCGCAGCGACCTGCGGCGGCGGCAGCGAGCAGAACTGTCGGACCGGCCTGATAATCAAGAGCACATGACTGCGCTGTCTTTCAAAGACCTGCTCGCCGCGATTGAGGGCCGGTCCGCTGATTTCCGGGACGCGGCCAGCCGCTCAGACCCTGCCGCACGCGTCCCCGGCTGTCCGGACTGGTCGCTGGCGGATCTCGTCGCCCACCTGGGCGAGGTCCAGCGATTCTGGGCGACTGTTGTCATGGCCGGCCCGTCGCCAACCCCGCCAGCTGACGACCTGGTCATCGGCCGGGAACCGCAGGGTGACCTGCTGGCATGGTCGGCGGCCGGCACGGACGCGCTGATCCGCGCTCTGTCCGAGGCTGGCCCCGACCGAGGCTGCTGGACCTGGTGGGCAGCGTCGGGAGCGCCGATGACAGCAGCAGCGGTAGCCCGCCACCAGATGCAGGAGGCAGCCGTGCATTCTTTCGACGCGCAGGAGACCGGCGGCAGCGCCGGGCCGCTGCCGGCCGATATGGCGGCCGACTGCCTGGGCGAGTTCCTGACCGTGACCGTGCCGATGTCCGGGACCTGGCCGCACGAACCAGCCCGGCTGACGCTCGAAGCGGCCGGCAGCCGGGCCTGGCTAGTTGACCTGAGCAGGGAGCGGACGCTAGCACAGCCGGCCGGAAGCGTGCAGGCGGAGCCGCCGCCAGCCGCTGCCGCGCGCGGCAGCGCCAGCGACATCGTCCTGGCGCTGTATGGCCGGCGGCCGGCGGAGATCCTGGACATCACCGGGAGCCGGCCACTGATCGAGCAGTTTCTTGCCTGGCCTGACAGCGACTAGCGCCGCAGCGGCTACAGGTTGAGGTCGACGATGACCGGCGCGTGATCGCTCGGGCCCTTGCCCTTGCGGGCCTCGCGATCGACCCATGCGTCTGAGACCGAGCTGGCCATGGCGGCGTTGGCGTAGACCAGGTCGATCCGCATTCCCATGCCCTTGTGAAAGGCTCCCGCCCGGTAGTCCCAGTACGTATACGGGTGCGTGCCCTTGGCGATGCGCGGAACGATGTCACGAAGGCCCGTCTCGCCAGGGCAGTCAGCGCCGCTCGCTCGGCAGGGGTGACGTGGGTCGAGCCGACGTATACGGCGGGGTCCCACACGTCGGCGTCCGTCGGGGCGATGTTGAAGTCACCCATGACCGCGAACGGCCGGTCGCTCGCCGCATCCGCGGCGACAGCGGACTGCAGGGCAGCTAGCCAGCGCAGTTTGTAGGCGTAATGCAGATCGTCAGGGGTGCGCCCGTTGGGCACGTACACCGACCGCACCCGCAGCGGTCCGCAGCTGGCTGCGATGGTGCGGGCCTCCAGCGTGTGCGCGTCGGGAAAACCCGGGTCGCCCGCAAGACCGCGGGCGACATCGTCCAGGCCGACTCGCGAACATATGGCGGCGCCGTTCCAGCGCCCCGCGCCATGGTGGGCCACGGCGTAGCCGAGCGGTCCGACGGCGTCCACCGGGAACGCGTCGGTGCCGACCTTGGTCTCCTGCAGGCAGACCACGTCAGGCGCGGCCTGCTCCAGCCATTCCACCAGCCTGGGCAGCCGGGCCAGCACTGAGTTCACATTCCAGGTCGCGATGCGCACGCCACCACGAGAACGCGGTGCTGCGGCGCCAGAGCGGCCGGGTCCGCTACCAGCCGGCCGGCCGGCTGTGGCTCTCGGCGCTGTCCCGGCTGATCCCCCGCCGCCGGTGGGGCGAGGTCTTCGCGGTGACCCCGGCGACGCTGCTCGCCTGGCACCGGCGGCTGGTCACCCGCAGATGGGATCACGCCAGCCGGCGGCGGCCCGGCCTGCCGCCCGCGGCAGCCGCGATCCGCAAGCTCGTGATCCGCATCGCCGCCGACAATCCGACCCGGGGGCACCGGCGGGTGCGCGGCGAGCTCGTCAGGCTCGGCCACCCGATCGCCGCCGCCACGGTGCGGCAGATCCTGCACGATGCCGGGACCGGCCCCGCACCCCGCCGCACCGGGCCGACCTGGCAGCAGTTCCTGACCGCCCAGGCCCGCGGCATCCTCGCGGCCGGCTTCGCCCACCCGGGCACCGTG
>CABEAR010000631.1_pt1 | contig 32165 bp, 41 predicted proteins | sample 3422041 | NCBI WGS metagenome assembly CABEAR01 (sample SAMEA5534326, study PRJEB31848) | metagenome | biome: tundra; feature: field; material: soil | place: USA | collected 2013-05 | depth 0.15 m | reverse complement strand
GCTCGCGCAGGCACTGCGCCAGCTTGTCCGAAACGGCCGTGACGGGCTGCCGGTGCTGTCGGACGATGGCCAGGTCCTGCGCGGCTGGGTGACCGCCAGCAGGTGCTTGCCGCCGTGGCGCGCGAGATGAACGGGGCCGAGCCGGACGGGGAGCAGGCACAGCAGGCCGTGGACTGGCCCAGTCTGGACCCGCAGTCGCAAGCCGATGCGCCGCCCGGCGCACTGCGCGGTCATCAGATCCTGGAGATCACTGTGCCCGACGGCTCGCCGTCGGCCGGCCGGTTGCTCGGCGACATCGCCTGGCCGCGCGGCTGCGTGCCGGGCTCGGTCGTGCGCAATCGCTCGCGTCGCCAGCCCGACGCCGACATCACCCTGCGCCCCGGCGACCGGGTCAGCGTCCTCGTCCCGGCGTCGCCGGAGCCGCCAGGGACGGGCACGTGCCGGCACCATCGCCCGCTGCCGGAGCCTGAGAACGGCAACACAGGCGCCTGCGGACAGATCGGACAGCGCCGGGCAGCCGGGCCGCGGGAACGTAACCTGGCCGTCGTGGGCATTGTGAATCATGAGGCAGAACGGATCGTCCCGGCCGTTCCCGCCTCGGCCGGAGCTATGATCTTCGACCGCAAATCCCGGCTGCTCATCCTGAAGCCGACGTACAAGGCGGGCTGGACGATCCCCGGCGGCGAGATGGAGGCCGACGGGGAGACGCCGTGGCAGGCCTGCCGCCGCGAGGTCCGGGAGGAGTGCGGCCTTGACGTCCGGACCGGCACGCTGGCCTGCGTTGACTTCCGCAAGCGACGTCCCGGCAGGCCAGGCGGCATCCGGTTCCTGTTCGACTGCGGAGTTCTCGATGACGCCGCGCTCGCCCTGGTCAGGCTGCAGCCGGAGGAGATCTCCGAGCACAAGATCCTCCCGCTGCGCCAGGCGCTGGAACTGCTGAGCGGGCCGGTCCGGCGCCGGGTAGCCAGGGCATCGCGCGCCGCCGGGCCCATTTACCTGGAAGATGGCCGGCCGGTCGCGGGAGTGCATCCCGCCGGAGCCGTCCGGCGATAGGTCAGGCCGTCGGGTTGCCGTGGCTGCGGCGGCTGTGGTCCGGGCGGCGGCGAGGCGGCCGAGTATCGCCGCTGCGCGGTTCGCCCACGGCCGCGGCACGCCGTCGGGGCCGCTGGGGTCGGGCTCGAGCACGGCCAGACCGGGAGCGGGCACTGTCGCGCCGAGTTCCTCCCGCAGCGGCCGCAGATGGGCATCGACGGCGAGCGCGTGCTGTGTCGAGTTCATGACCAGCAGCGGAAGCGCGGCCGTGCCCTTCAGTTCGTGGTAGGGCAGCCGGTCGATGAACACCTTGAGCAGGCCGGTGTAGGCGCCCTCCACGGTGGGACTGGCAACGAGCAGCAGGTCGGCACCGACCGTTAGCTCGGTTACGTCTTCCAGCACCACCGACGGCCCGGGCAGCAGCAGCCGCCGGGCCAAGGCCGACAGGTCAATGACCGCATAGCCGCCGACAAGGACGACGAAACGCATGGCTGCGCCCTGGCCGACCATCATGCGGTGGCAAGCGCGGGCTGGGCGGTCTCAGCTCCGCCGAGCGCGCCTCGTCTGCGCAGCTCGGGCAGGACTCCCTCACCGAACCAGCAGGCCTCCTCCAGATGCGGGTATCCCGACAGGATGAACTCCTCGATGCCGAGCGACGCGTGCTCCTCGATCCGCTCGGCCACCTGCTCGTGACTGCCCACCAGAGCGGTGCCGGCGCCGCCGCGGACCAGGCCCGCACCTGCTCACAGGTTCGCACCCCTGTCGTCCGGTCGGCGCTTTCCTCCGCACTGATCGACATGGCGGTCCGGCCAGCAGGCGCGGCGGCTCGGCCAGCCGGCCGCCCGGCCCCGGTCCAGCCCTGATACCCTCGCGGGGTATATGCTGAGGGGGCGCAGTCCGGAGGGAGGCACATGCACGCGATCGGGCACGCGCTGCTCATCGCCGGCTCGATGACCTGGGCGATCACCTGGGCTCTCATCCTGGGATTCACCCTGTCCGCGGTCGTCCAGGCGGTCGTCCGCAGGTCCGCGATCGTGCGCCTGCTCGGCAATGACCGGCCGCGGACGCTCGCGGTCGCGGCGGGCCTGGGTGCTGCATCGTCGTCCTGCTCGTACGCGGCCGTAGCGCTGGCCCGGTCGCTCTTTCGCCAGGGCGCCAGCTTCGCCGCCGCGATGGCTTTCGAGATCGCGTCCACCAACCTGGTCGTCGAGCTCGGCGTGATCCTGGCGCTGCTGATGGGCTGGCAGTTCACCCTTGCCGAGTTCACCGGCGGTCCGATCATGATCGTCGTCGTGGCGATGCTCTTCCGGGTGCTGCTGCGCGAGCGACTGCTGCGGGGCGCGCGCGAACAGGCCGCTCGCGGGCTGAGCGGGTCGATGGAGGGTCACTCGGCGATGGACATGTCGGTGCAAGGGGAGGGCTCCCTCGGCCGCCGAATCTGCTCCGGCGCTGGCTTCACCGCGGTGTCCCATGTGTTCGTGATGGAGTGGGCGGCGATACTGCGCGACCTGCTGATCGGCCTGCTGACCGCCGGCGCGATTGCCGCCTGGGTGCCGGACAGCTTCTGGCGGGGCTTCTTCGCCACCGGCCACCCGCTGGCCGCCGGGCTATGGGGGCCGCTGATCGGCCCGGTCGTGGCCATGCTGAGCTTCGTCTGCTCAATCGGCAATGTGCCCCTGGCGGCGGTGCTGTGGAAGGGCGGCATCAGCTTCGGCGGCGTGACCGCTTTCATCTTCGCGGATCTGCTGATCCTGCCGATTCTCAACATCTACCGCAAGTACTACGGCGCCCGGATGGCAGCCTTCCTGCTCGCCGCGTTCTATGCCGCCATGGTGGTCGCCGGATATGCGGTGGAGCTGATCTTCGGGGGTCTCGGGCTCATCCCCAGCCGGGCATCGGCGCGGATCCCGTCGGGCGGCGTCTCCTGGAACTACACCACCTGGCTCAACATCGTGTTCCTGCTGCTCGCCGCGTTGCTGCTGGTGCGGTTTGCCCGCACGGGCGGCATGCCCATGCTGCGGATGATGGGCGGATCGCCCGACAGTGATCACCATGATCACTGCGGCGGTCACGACGGTCCAGGCAGCCCTGATGCTGCGACCGGGCAGGGGCACCGGGAGGCCGGCCAGGCCGGCTGACTGCCGTCGCATCCTGGTCTCGATATGCTGCAGCGATGGTTCCCGAGGTCGAGCTAATCATTCAGCTGCCGCGCGGCAGCTCAGTGGACCAGCAGTTGCGCGAGGACTCGCTGGAGAGCGTGCGCAGCGGCCGGGCCGTCCTTGAGCACCTGCCCGCCGAGGAAGAGGGCCGAATGGCTGCGCCCGCGGCAGGCGAGATAGTGCTGTCCGTGCTCTCGCCCGAGGCCCTGCGCCGCGAGCCAGCTGAGGTCAGACAGGTGATCAGACGGGCCGACGAGAAAGGCGGGCCGCTGATAGTGCAGGTGGCGGCCGCAGCGGAACTGCGCGACGAGGAACTCGCCGCGGTCCTGGACGCGGCCGGCGAGACGCACCGAATCGTGATCCTGCGGATCATGGCGGGTGCCTGACCCGTCAGGCCGCGACCACCGGACGCCCGGCGTGACCGCGGATGATGGCCAGGACCACCAGCAGCGCGCAGATGTCGAAGATCGCCGCGAGGGTGAAGGCGCTGGCCATAACGGTGATGACGACATGATGTGGCTGCGCTAGGACACGGCCAGGCCGGCCGGCTGCTCGGTCTCATCCTGGACGGGCTGCATCATCAGCCGTCCCGCGCTCGCTGAACACCCTCCTGAGCGCGTGCGGCGAGCAACTGCTGCAGGCGGTTCTGCACCGTCAGCCAGTCCGGAGCCGTGATCGAGAAGCGGGCCGAGTCCCGCGGGATGCAGTCGGCCGCCAGTCGGTGCGCTCGCAGGGTCCCGTCGAGCTGGGCCCCGATCCGCTGCAGTGCCCGGCGTGAGCGCTCGTTGCGGGCGTCGGTGCGGAAGCACACGCTCTGCAGGTCCCAGACCTCGAAGGCGTAGCCGAGCATGGGCAGTTTCATCTCGGGTGTTAGCAGCGGTGCGGATAGCCTGGCGGGTGAGCCAGGTGTACCCGATCTCGCACACGTCCGGGCCGCTGCGGCCGCGGCGAGGATGACCAGGCGGCCATGGCCACCAGCCCAGATCCCAGAACCTGGTGGACCCGATGGTGGCACCGTCGGCGATCCTGACCACGGCGAACGGCGCCGCCGTGCCCGCATCGCGCTGGGCGAGCGCGGTTTCGATATAGGCAGAGACGGCGGTCGTTCCCTGCGGTACCAGCGACCAGTGGTACAGCTCGGGCTCGCCGGCGGACGCGCGGGCCAGGCCAGCGGCGTGCTGGTGCTGGTGCTGGTGCTGGTGCTGGTGCTGGTGCGGATATATCCCGAGCGGACAGAGCGCCAGCGAGATTGCCGATGACGTCGAGACGGCGGTGCGCGACGGCCGGCTCCCGGCCGGGGGAGCGCTGCCGCCGGTCAGGTCGCTTGCCGGTGCCCTCGGGCTGAATCCCGCAACGGTGGCCGCCGCCCTACCGCGACCTGCCGGTGAAGGGAATCGCCCGGGGCAACGGCCGGGCCGGGACCCGCGTCACCGGGGGACCGCCGATCGGGCCCAGGCCGCCGCTCGCGGTGCCCGCCGGGGCTCGCAATCTGCTCGTCGGCAGTCCCGGTCCGGCGCTGCTGCCCAGGCTGCCCGCAGTGACGCCGCCGCGGCTCTACGGCGACTCGCCGTTGACCCCGCAGCTAGGCCGCCTGGCGGCGCAGCGACAGCGGGCCGACGGCATCGACCCGGCCGCTCTGGCGGTCGTCGGCGGCGCACTGGACGGCGTCGAGCGGCTGCTCGGCGCGTGGCTGAGGCCGGGGACGGGGTCGGCGTGGAAGACCCCGGCTACCGCCCGTGCTTGACCTGCTGCGGGCGATGGACCTGGTCATCGTGCCGATGGCACTGGACGAGCTCGGCGTGCGGCCCGGTGCGCTCGGGGATGCTCTCGGCCGCGGCTGCCAGGCGGTGCTGCTGACTCCGCGGGCGCAGAGCCCTACCGGCGCCGCCTGGGACTCCGCGCGCGCCAGCGTGCTCGGTGACCTGGTTGCCGCGCATCCAGGCACCCTGGTCATCGAGGATGACCACGCGGGCCCCGTTTCCGGCGCCGGTGTGTACAGCCTCGCGGGCCGGGCCGGGCCACGGTCCGTTCCGTGGCCAAGTCGCTGGGCCCGGATCTGCGGCTGGCCGTGCTGGCTGGAGACGCCGTGACCGTCTCGCGGGTGGAGGGCCGGCAGTCGCTCGGCACCGGCTGGGTGAGCTACCTGCTCCAGGAGACGGTCGCGCAGCTGTGGGAAGACCCCGCAGTGGGCCGGCTGCTCGCTCGTGCGGCGGCTGCGTATGCGCGGTGGCGCCGCTCTCTCATTGATGCGCTCGCCGCGCGCGGAATTGCCGCCGGAGGGCGCTCCGGCCTCGCGGTCTGGGTGCCGGTTGCCGACGAGCTCGCCGTTACCTCGGCGCTGCCGGGGCTGGGCAGTGGCGCCAGGAGAGCGATTCCGGATCGCGGCCGGGCCGGCGATCCGGATCGGTACGGGAACGCTGACCGCGCAGGAGGCAGCGTGGCTGGCAGCAGACCTCGGCGACTGCCTGAGCCGCCGCCCGCGCCGCACTGACTGAGACCTGACGTCCCCGATCATGGGGCAGGCGCCTGCTGGCGCAGCCGGTGACCGAGACCTGCGCCGCACCGCTCAGGCAGCGATCGCCGCCTGAGCGGTGGCCGGCGCCAGCGCTGCAGCCAGCACCTCGCGGACGTCGGTGACGGGGAGAACCGTCAGCGCCGACCGCACCTTCTCCGGCACATCCTCCAGGTCCGGCTCGTTCCGCTTGGGAATCAGCACTGTCGTGATCCCGGCTCGCTGCGCTGCCAGCAGTTTCTGCTTCAGCCCGCCGATCGGCAGCACCCGGCCGGTCAGCGACACCTCGCCGGTCATCGCGACGTCGCTGCGGACGAGCCGGCCGGACAGCAGCGACGCCAGGGCCGTGGTCATGGTGACCCCGGCGCTCGGGCCGTCCTTGGGCACCGCGCCCGCAGGCACGTGCACATGCACGCCGCGTTCCTTCAGGTCGCCGACCGGCAGCTCGAGCTCGGCGCCGTGCGAGCGCAGGTAGGACAGCGCGATCTGGGCCGACTCCTTCATCACCTCGCCGAGCTGCCCGGTCAGCGTGACGCCGGTCGTGCCGGTCTCCGGGTCGGCCAGCGACGCCTCGATGAACAGCACATCGCCGCCAGCGCCGGTGACGGCGAGGCCGGTGGCAACGCCAGGCACTGCCGTGCGCTCGGACGATTCCGGCGTGTGCCGCGGGTGACCGAGATAACCATGCAGGTCGGCCGGTCCCACGGTGACCGGGAGCACCGCAGCGCCCGATTCCAGCTGTGCCGCGAGCTTGCGCAGTGTCCGGCCGATGCTCCGCTCCAGCGAGCGCACGCCCGCCTCGCGGGTGTACTCCGCCGCCAGCCGCCGCAGCGCGTCATCGGTGATGGTCACGTCCGCAGCATCAAGCCCGGCCCGGTCCAGCTGCCTCGGCAGCAGGTGCATCCGGGCGATCGTCACCTTCTCGTCCTCGGTATAGCCGTCGAGGCCGATCAGCTCCATCCGGTCCAGCAGCGGCTCCGGTATGGCCTCCGCAACGTTGGCTGTCGCGATGAACAGCACATCCGACAGGTCGAGCTCGACCTCCAGATAGTGATCACGGAAGGTGTGGTTCTGCGCGGGGTCGAGCACCTCGAGTAGCGCGGCAGTCGGGTCGCCGCGGTAGTCGGCGCCGAGCTTGTCGACCTCGTCCAGCAGGATCACCGGGTTCACCGAGCCCGCCTCGCGGATTGCCCGGACGATGCGGCCGGGCAGCGCTCCCACGTAGGTGCGCCGGTGACCGCGGATCTCGGCCTCGTCCCGGACACCGCCGAGGGCCACCCGGGCGAACTTGCGGCCCATGGCACGGGCCACCGATTCGCCGAGGGAGGTCTTGCCGACTCCGGGCGGCCCGGCGAGTGCCAGCACCGCGCCGCTGCGCCGCCCGCCGACCAGGGCCAGGCCCTTGTCAGCGCGGCGCTTGCGCACTGCCAGGTACTCGATGATGCGGTCCTTGACGTCGTCGAGGCCGGCGTGGTCGGCGTCCAGGATCGCGCGCGCGCCGTCGATGTCGTAGGCATCCTGCGTCCGGGTGTTCCACGGGATCTCCAGGACGGTGTCCAGCCAGGTCCTGATCCAGCCGGCCTCGGGCGAGGCATCGGAGCCGCGCTCCAGCTTGGCGGCCTCCTTCAGCGCCGCCTCGGTCACCTTCTCCGGCAGGTCAGCTGCCTCGATCCGGCTGCGGTAGTCGTCTTCCTCCGAGGCGGGCGTGCCGTCGAGCTCGGACAGCTCCTTGCGGATGGCGGCCAGCTGCTGGCGGAGCAGGAACTCGCGCTGCTGGCGCTCCATGCCCTCGCGGACGTCGTTCTGGATGGTCTCGGCAACGTCCAGCTCGGCGAGCTGGTCCCGCGCCCATCCGGTCAGCAGGTCGAGGCGCCGCTCCGGGTCGATCGTCTCCAGCAGCTCCTGTCGCTGCTGGAGTGAGAGGTAGGTCGCGTAGCCGGCGCTGTCGGCCAGCGCGGACGGATCGGTTATGCGCTGGAGGACATCCACCACCTGCCATGCCCCGCGCTTTTGCAGGATGCTCGCCGCGAGGCTGCGGTACTCGCGCGCTAGCTCCAGCGCGCGCTCGGTGGCAGGCGGCTCGTCCTCGACGGTGCCCTCCACCCACAGCGCGGCGCCCGGCCCGACCGTGCCGGTGCCGATCCTGACCCTGGACAGGCCGCGGATTACCGCGGCAGGCTCGCCGCTCGGGAGCCGGCCGACCTGCTCGACAACGCCGAGCGTGCCCACCGGGGCGTACTTTCCGTCCAGCCGGGGCACCAGCAGCACCCGTGGCTGGGAGTCGGCGGCGTCGGGCGCCGATGCCGACAGCCGCGCTGCCTCGATGGCCGCGCGGACCTCCGTGCCGGAGGTGTCCAGCGGGACCACCATGGTCGGCAGCACCACGGTGTCGTCGAGCGGCAGCACCGGCAGCGCGAGTTTTTCGCTCATATCGGTCACTCCTGAGGTCTTCTTACTTGATTACACAGCTACAAGCGGAGAGCGGCGCCGTTTGTTTCCTGCCGCTGTTCGCGGTCAGCGGACGCCCGTCGAGCCGTCCGCCGTGTAAACTATTCCTTGACGACAGCCTCGGCCGACGACCCGCCGGGAATCGGGCTGATAGCAGCGGACCGGGGCGACTCGGACAGAGCCTGCTGGCAGGGCGCCGGATCTCGGTAAGCTGATGGCGGCACAAGGGGCCGGGTCGCCCCGATCGCGGTCAGCCGACTGCAGTGCTGCTGCCAGCGGATGAGCGTCCGGGCCGGACGATTCAGCGAGCGCTGGGCGAGGGGAGCGGACCGGCCGTGCGGACAACGCGAGATCGTGCGCCGCTGAAGGTTGCCCTGCTCGGCTGCGGCGTCGTCGGCTCTGAGGTCTACCGGCTGCTGTCCGAGCAGGCCGCGGCTCTGTCGCCGCGTGTGGGCGCGCCGCTGGAAGTCGTCGGCGTGGCCGTGCGCGACACCGGCCGCGAGCGCAACGTGACGGTTGACCCGGCGTTGCTGACGACCGACGCCATGGCCCTGGCGACGCGGCCCGACGTGGACATCGTGGTGGAGCTTATCGGCGGCATCGAGCCGGCCGGCTCGCTGCTCGTTGCCGCGTTCGAGGCCGGCAAGTCGGTGGTCACGGCCAACAAGGCGCTGCTGGCGCAGGACGGCGCCATCCGCAGCGCGGCCCGCGCGCACCGGGCGGACCTCTACCACGAGGCGGCGGTCGCGGGGGCGATCCCGCTGCTGCGGCCGCTGCGCGAATCACTGGCGGGGGACACTGTCAGCCGCGTGCTCGGCATCGTGAACGGGACGACAAACTACATACTCGACCGGATGGATACCTCCGGCGCCGACTTCGCTGATGCGGTGGCCGAAGCCCAGGCGCTCGGCTACGCGGAGGCGGATCCGACCGCCGACATCGAGGGCTACGACGCGGCGGCAAAGGCCGCCATCCTCGCCAGCCTGGCTTTTCACACCCAGGTCACCGCCTCGGACGTGCACCGGGAAGGGATCACGGGCGTAACCGCCGCCGACATCGACGGCGCCAGGGCACTCGGCTGCGTGATCAAGCTGCTGGCGATCTGCGAGCGCTGCAACGGCGGCATCTCCGCCCGGGTGCACCCGGCGATGGTTCCGCGCATGCACCCGCTCGCGGCGGTGCGCGAGGCCTACAACGCGGTCTTCGTCGAGGCCGAGTCGGCGGGCCGGCTGATGTTCTACGGCGCCGGGGCGGGCGGCCGGCCCACGGCAAGCGCTGTCCTCGGCGACATCGTGGCCGTGGCGCGCAACCTGCTCGCGGGGATCCGCGGCCCCGACGCCAGCACTTATGCCGAGCTTCCGGTTGTCCCTATTGGCGACGCGCTGACCCGCTACTACGTCGCGCTCGATGTCGCCGACCGGCCAGGTGTGCTGGCGCCCGTCGCTGATGCGTTCGCTCAGCGGGGCGTGTCGATCAAGGCGGTGCGCCAGGAGGGCCGGGGCGAGGACGCCAACCTGGTGATCGTCACCCATACCGCCCGCGAGGCCGCGCTGTCGGCAACTGTCACCAGCATCGGCGAGATGGAGGCGGTGCGCGCGGTCGACAGCGTGATACGGGTCGAAGGCGAGGAAGGCGAATGAGCCAGGGGACTGGCATCCGCGCTGGATCAGTCGCGCGGCGCTCCGGCGGGCTTATCGCCGAGTACCGGGCCCGGCTGCCGGTGACAGCTGACATGCCCGTGATCACTCTCGGCGAGGGCGGCACGCCGTTGCTGCCGGCGCCCGCGCTGTCGGCGATGACAGACTGCGATGTCTACCTCAAGGTGGAGGGCGCCAACCCCACCGGCTCGTTCAAGGACCGCGGCATGACCGTCGCGGTCAGCCTGGCCGCCGCCCGCGGCGCGACCACGGTGATGTGCGCATCGACCGGAAATACCAGCGCGAGCGCTGCGGCTTATGCGGCACGCGGCGGCCTGGCCTGCGCTGTCCTCGTGCCGCGCGGCAACATCGCGCTCGGGAAACTGGCGCAGGCGCTGGTGCACGGCGCACGGCTGCTGCAGGTGGACGGGAACTTCGACGACTGCCTGGAACTCGTGCGCAAGCTGACCGCCAGCTACCCGGTTGCCCTGGTGAACTCGGTGAACCCGGACCGGCTGCAGGGCCAGAAAACGGCGGCATTCGAGATCGTCGACGCGCTCGGTAACGCGCCGGACGTGCACTGCCTGCCTGTCGGCAACGCGGGCAACATCGCCGCCTACTGGCTGGGCTACACGGAGTACCGCCGCGACGCCAGGACAACCAGGACGCCCAGGATGCTCGGCTACCAGGCCAGCGGCGCCGCTCCGATCGTGACTGGCCGGCCAGTGCGCAATCCCGTGACGATCGCGACCGCGATCCGGATCGGCAATCCGGCGTCCTGGCGCCTGGCCGAAGCGGCGCGCGATGAGTCAGGCGGTCTGATCGACTCGGTCACCGACGAGCAGATCCTGGCCGCCTACCGGCTGCTGGCCGAGCAGGAGGGCGTCTTCGGCGAGCCCGCGTCCGCCGCCGGAGTCGCGGGTCTGCTGCAGGCGCGGCAGAACGGCCAGGTTCAGCGGGGCGCGACAGTGGTCTGCACGATTACCGGCAACGGGCTGAAGGATCCGGCCACGGCGGTCTCGTCCGCACCGGCGCCGCCCACCATCGCGGCTGATGCTGAGGTGGCAGCCGTTGCGCTAGGGCTGGCATGACGTCGCGGGTCCGGCGCGGTGCGGCGGGCAACCGATGAGCTGGCCCGAGGGGCCCGTCACGGTTACCGTCCCGGCGACAAGCGCCAACCTCGGCCCGGGGTTTGACTCGCTCGGCCTGGCCCTTGCCTGCCACGATGTAGTCGAGGCGCGCGTGCTGCCAGCCGGGCTGGCCATCGAGGTATCGGGACCGGGCCAGGCTCTGGCCGGGGCCGGTGAAGATCATCTGGTGATCCGCGCGATGCGGGCCGGTTTCGCCGCGCTCGGCGGCCAGCCGCCGGGAATCGGGCTTCGCTGCCGCAACTCCATTCCGCAGTGCTACGGGCTCGGGTCGTCGGCAGCTGCCATCATTGCCGGGCTGCTCGCGGCTCGGGCGCTAGGCCAGGCCGGCGCGGCTGCACTGCCGGATGACGCGGTGCTGCGGCTGGCAGTGGAGCTGGAGGGACACCCCGATAACGTGGCGGCCTGCCTGGTCGGCGGCCTGACGATTTCGTGGCTGTCTGCGGCAGGCCCGAGGTTCGCCAGGCTGCAGCCGGCGGCGAGCCTGTGCCCGGTGATCTGCCTTCCGTCCGCCCCGATGGCCACGGCGCTAGCGCGGCAGGCCCTGCCAGCGGCTGTCCGGCACGCCGACGCCGCCGCCAACTCGGCACGGGCGGCGCTGCTTGTCGCGGCGCTGACCGCAGATCCGGCCCTGCTCATGGACGCGACCGAAGACTTCCTGCACCAGGCCTACCGGGCGGCTGCGATGCCGGGCACGGCAAGCCTGCTCGCCGGCCTGCGTGCGGCAGGGATCCCGGCCGTGATGTCCGGAGCGGGCCCGGCGGTGCTCGCGCTGACCATCGCGGACGGGCGTCCGGGCCCGGCGGACGTCGCGGCGCTGGGCGCTGAGCTGGCGGGCGGGTGGCAGGTGCTGCCCCTGCCGGTAGACCGCCAGGGAGCGACAGCCGTCATCGAAGAGCGCTAGCCGGCCGGTCCAGCGGGCAGTCGCTGCAGGTTCCGCCACCGGGAACGCGGTAATACAGGCAGCAGGACTTCCGCACGAAGTCCAGCCGCTGCCCGGTCAGCCGTCCGGTGCCCCGCAGCGTCCCGGTAGCCAGCAGCACCACGGCCAGCTCGCGGGCCGGGGACCGGAGTTCCGGGCGACGTTGAGCCAGGACGCCGAGCGCGCCGGTCATCGCGGATGCTGCGTTGCCGCGCAGCAGGCCGGGCGCGATCTTCACGGGAAGAGCTTGTGCCAGCGGCTGCAGATGCTGCTCGACGACCGTTTGGTATATCAGCGCTGCCTGCCGGCCGGGGTCCGTCGCCCGCCAGCCGCGCAGCCTCGCCAGTCCGAGCCTCAGCTGAGGCACGGCGGCGACGCGCAGTTCGGCTAGGTCGGGCACGATCCCGTGCAGGAGTGCGCAGCACAGTACCGGGGACCACAGCCGTGCGGCGTAGCCGAGCTGCACAATCGAGGCAGTCACCCTGGCCTCCGTGGAGCCGAGCCGGGCCGCGGCGGCGTCGAGCAGCCGGGGCAGGCCATCACGGTAAAGATCGGCGGAATGCTGCCAGGGCGGCCCTGCGGCATCGGCCGTCAGCCGGAAGAACGGTCCCACCGCGGCCGCCTCGGCCAGCGCCAGCCGTACCTCGGGCGGGTCCACGGATCGGCCGGTCATATCGCCAGGGCAGGTGTTCGTGTGGCGCTCCTTGCTGGGTTCTTCAGCTTGCCCTGTGCTTCAGCTTGCCCTGTGCTTCAGCTTGCCCTGTGCTTCAGCTTGCCCTGTGCTTCAGCTTGCCCTGTGCTTCAGCTTGCCCTGTGCTTCAGCTTGCCCTGTGCTTCAGCCGGGCCAGCGGTAGCCGGATGCGGCCTCAAGCTGCGCCCCGGTGGCCAGTAGCAGGTCCTCGCCGACCGGCGGCCCGATCAGCTGCAGGCTGGCCGGCATCCGGTGGCCGCCGGCCAGCGGAACCGGCAGGGCGAGCGCGGGCAGCCCGGCCACATTGAACGGCAGGGTCAGCCGGGTGTAGTGATACTCACCTGCCCGCGCCAGGGCAAGCGGGAGGAACCGCACGGTCGGCAGGGCGAGCAGCTGCACGCCATTAAACAGGCTAGTCACGGTGTCATGCCAGCTCGTCGCGAAGGCTCGGGCCTGCGCGAGCCGCCCGGCTGGCATCGCGGCGGCCGCCGCGAGTGCTGCCCGGACCCCGGCCCCGATCTTGACCCTGGCCTGCGGACATCGACGTCCGCCGGCCGCAGCCGGCCCACCCGGACTGCAGGCTCATGGCTCACCCGGAAGGCCGGCTCCAGCAGCGCCATCCTGCGGTGGCCCCGGCCACGTCACGGGCCGTGGGGCCGACGTGTCCAGGCTCGGTGCCAGCGGCCACACCCCGGCCAGTAGCACGCGGCCCTTGGTGGTCTTGAGCCCGACGATCCCGCAGAATGCGGCCGGCACCCCCATCGACCCGTCGGTGTCGGATCCGCGCGCCACGTCGGCCTCGCCATCGGCGACCGCGACGGCCGATCCGCTGGAGGACCCGCCCGGCACGAGCCGCGGATCCAGGGGATTGTCCGGTGTGCCGAACCAGTCGTTGACCCCGGACGCGCCGAACGCCAGCTCGTGCAGGTTCGTTTTTCCCACGATGGGGGCGCCCGCGGCGCGCGCACCTGCCATCCACGCCGCATCGCGGTCCGCGGGCCAGGCCATTTAGGCGACCGCGCGGCAGCCCGCCGTCGTCGGGATACCCCGGATATCGATGAGGTCCTTGACGGCCAGCCGGACTCCGGCACCGTCGGACATCCGGGTAATGAAGGTAGTCACCAGGCAAATCTACTTAATGCGAGCCCGGGCCAGCCGCCCTGCCCTGGCCGGCGGCCCGCTTCCGGTGTGGTTGTCCTCCTCCCTCGCGCGAGGGAGGAGGACATGGCGGCCCGCAAGGCACTGCGGTTCTTGATCCCGGCAGCCCTGGGCGCGCTCGTCGCGACTCAGTGGCCGGATATCGTCCGTTACCCGAAGATCAAGCAGCTCTCTCTGGGCCAGGGGAATCCCGGGAACTGCCAGCCGGCGGCAGGGTGGCCTACCCACAGGCAGCAGAGAACGGCGCGAGCGACGGTGGCGGCAGGGAAGTCGCGGCGGCCCGCTGGCTGGTCTACTGTGCGCGACTCGACTGACATCGACACGCAGGAGCCGATCGAGGACAACTCGCCCTACCTCCAGCACGGCTGACAGGCGCCCGGCGGGTGCTGGGCGGCCGTGGTTGGCCGGGCCGCCGAACGCTGAACGGCGCGCCCGCCGGTTGAACCGTCCTGCACAGGAGAGGGACAATGGTAAGCCGGCGGGTGAAAGCCGCGATGGGAAATCCAGAGTCACAGCGGGAGGTCAGGATGACGCGCAATTCCGACACCATGGGCGGTCCCGAGTCAGACGAGGAAGGGTCCGATGTGCTGGGCGGGCCGGAGCAGGGACCGGGCGATGAGCTGGGCGGTCCCGAGCCAGACGAGGAAGGGTCCGATGTGCTGGGCGGGCCGGAGCAGGGACCGGGCGATGAGCTGGGCGGTCCCGAGCCAGACGAGGAAGGGACCGACGTGCTGGGCGGCGGTGGTCGGTCCTAGCGCCCCTTGGTTGCTAGAAGCGACCCTTGGTTGCTAGGACTTTGACACTTGAGCTGAGTTTCGGGGCGGCGTAGCGTCAGGGATGCCCGCTCCGCAACTCTGCAGGCATGGTCCTGACCAGCCACTTTGGGTGGCACAGCCGGTCGCATCGCGGACCGGACTTCGGCGCAGCGGGCGGCGGCGGTCGGCCGATCATGACCGCAGGTCCCCGCGGCAGCACGCCCAGATGGCGGATCGGTTCAGGGAAAAGACCAGGTCAGCGGCAACCTCGGCGGTATCAGGCGGAGCCTGGCTGGGAAGTCGGTACGCAGCCGGCTCTAAACGATGGCCGTCATCGTGATGGCGGGCAGACCGGAGCAGGCCGACCGGCGGCCATGACGGCGTTCCGTAACCCCTTGAACGGCACATTCAACGGCACCTGACCGGGTGGATGTAACATCCACCCGGTTCATCCACCGAGCTGGCGACTCGGCTGGGGACGCTCGGCTCCCCGAGCCGGGCCGTGGTCGTGACGGCCCGGCCGAGCGGCGCCCGGCTGACCGCAGACGCCACGGGCGGCGCGGAGGTCCGGCAAGTCGACCGGCCAGATCGTCCTGGATGCCCGGACTACGCGGTCAAGGACGTCGAGCAGCTCGTGAGCTGGCTGGCCCGCCAGCCGCGCGTGCTGCTTGATCACCCTGGCGACCCGCGGGCGGGCATCGCCGGCGCATCGTATGGCGGGGCAATCGCGCTATTGGCGGCTGCGTACGACCACCGGATCGACGCCATCGTCCCGCAGATCACCTGGGGAAACCTCGTGGCAGCGCTTTTCCCGAATGCGGCCGGCGGCGGCCGGAAAACGGAGCATTCAAAAAGCAATGGGCTGGCCTCCTGTTCACCCAGGGATCGGTCGGCTTCGGGGATGCTGCTCGGCCAGCGGAAGCAGCGGCGGGTAGGGCGACGACGGGCCTGATATCGTCGGCGGCTGCCCGCGCCGCGCAGTGCGCCAGTGCCGCCAGCGCGGCTGGGGCACGCTGTCTGGCATAACCTTCATTGGGCCGACGAGAGTGAGGCCAATGTCGTCGTGGGGAGGCCTGGAGGAGAGATGCCCGAACGTGCAGCCCCTGCGGCTGCGGACGTGCGGCCTGGCAAGGCGGCCGCGGCCTCATCCGGAGCGGTTGCGCCGCAAGCTGATGACGGTTCCCGGCCGGCGCCGCTGCCCGTCCGCTGGATCGAGGAACTGGTCAACACCCGCAACATGGAAGCCCGAACGGACGACATCGCCACGCCGGAGGCGCTGGCCAGCTGGCTGCGCGCCCGGCGGCTGCTGCCGGCCGCAGCGACGGTCACCGCGGCAGATCTGGCACGGGCCGTCACGATCCGCGATGGCCTGCGCGCGCTGATCGCGGTCGGCGGCAGCGTTCAAGTGCCAGGCCGGCCCGCGGGCGGGTCCGCCGTTTCTGCGGGCGGGTCTGCCGCGCCCGCGGGCATCGACCCGGCTGCGCTCGACGACTTGGCCGCCCTGGCTCGCGAGCTGCCGCTGGTGCTGCGGGTGACCGACGGGACGCCGCGGCTGGCCCCGGGCGACTCGGGTGTCAGCGCAGCGCTGGCCGCGCTGCTGGCCGTGGTGGCCCAGGCGGCGGCCGACGGGACGTGGCAGCGGATGAAGGTCTGCCGTGAGGTGGGCTGCCGGTGGGCCTACTACGATCACTCACGCAACCGGTCCCGCGCGTGGTGCTCCATGTCGGTATGCGGCAATCGCGCTAAAGCACGGGCATTCCGCCGCCGGCTCGCGGGAGCGGCTGCCAGCCAGCCCGTCTCCTAATCGCGGAGGACGTCGATGCCCGAAGGCCCGGCGGACATACCCGAAGGCCCCGCGGAGACGCCCCAAGTTATCGTGGCGCTGCGGACCATTGCCGCGGAGTGGGCGCGCATCGGCTGCGTCGGCTTCGGCGGCCCGCCAGCGCACATCGCGCTGCTGCGCGCCCTGTGCGTCGAGCGGAAGGGCTGGCTGTCGGCGGCAGAGTTCGAGGATGGCGTCGCCACCACCAACCTGCTGCCAGGTCCGGCATCCACCCAGCTGGCCATTTTCTGCGCCTGGCGGCTGGCCGGCCCCGCCGGGGCCCTGGTCGGCGGCGTCTGTTTCATCGTGCCAGGGCTGACCATCATCCTGGCCCTGTCGGCGGTCTTCCTGGCGGCGCGGCCGCCGCTGTGGATCCGGGGCGCGGCGGCCGGGGCCGGAGCCGCAGTGCCCGCCGTGGCCGCGAGCGCCGCCATCGGCCTCATTCCGGCGAGCTGGCGACGGGCCGGGGACGGCGCAGCGGCGCGCGGGCGGTGGTCTTGCTACTTGCTGGCCGGCGGTGCCGCAGCGGTACTGGTCGGTCCCTTCGTTGTCCTCGCGCTGGCTGCATCCGGCCTGCTGGAGATGGTCGCGCGCGGGCAGCACCGGCCGGGCCGGGGCCTGCCGGGCGGCCTGCTTCCCCTGCTGGCCGCGCCTGCGGCCACGGCCGGGACGCTGCTGTCGCTGGCATGGGTGGCGTTTAAAGTCGGCGCGCTGTCCTACGGCGGCGGATTCGTCATCATCCCGCTGATGCAGCGGGACGCCGTGCACACCTACCACTGGATGACCAGCGCTCAGTTCCTGAGCGCGGTGGCGCTGGGCCAGGTGACCCCAGGCCCTGTTGTGCAGACCGTGGCTGTCGTGGGATACGCGGCAGCTGGGGTCGGCGGCGGGCTGCTGGCTTCCCTGATCGCCTTCACGCCCTCGTTCGTCTTCGTGCTCGCCGGGGCGCGCTTCTTCGGCCAGTTGCGCGCCAACGCCGGTGTGCAGGCCTTCCTGACCGGGGCCGGTCCGGCCGCTATCGGTGCGATCGCGGGCTCGGCCGTGCCGCTCGGCCTGGCGCTGGCTCACCTGTGGCAGCTCGGCGTGCTGGCCCTTGCTGCCCTGTGGCTGCTGGCACTGCGCCGCAACGTGGTCGTCGCGATCGGGGGCGCCGCTGTCCTTGGCGTCATCGCGGTTCTGGCGGGCGCGCCGGCGGCCGCCTGACCGATGCGGATGCTGGCAAGCCAGCGGGCGTCCTGCGGCGGCTATTCATGCGGCCGCTCGTTGAACCGGCGCGCGGCCGCGTGCGGTGAGGCGATCGAATACCTGCTGGTTGAGTGCGGGCCCCAGATCCTTGCCCGGCACCTGCCGGCCGGTGGCGTGACGATTACCTCCGCCTGGCGCTGGCGCATGGCCTCGACGATCTGGTGAGCCGCGCGCTCGGGATCCATCGACACCAGCGGCAGGCTGGCGCCGAGCGAGAACCAGGTGAAATCCGCTTCCGGCCGGCCGGTGAGCTGAGCCTGTAGGTGCGGGCCGGTGCGCATCAGGCCGGGCACGACGGTCGTGACGCCACCGGGTCGGCGCAGAGATCGGCGCGCAGCCCGCGGAGAATCCGGCGGCGGCGAACTCGGCCACGCTGTAAGCCAGCAGGTGCGGGACGCTGACCTTGCCGCCGATGGAGGTGATGTTCACGATCCGGCCATGCGCCTGTGGCGCATCACCGGCAGCGCGGCAAGGATCATGCGCACCGGCGCGAGTGCCATCGTGCGCACCGCCGCTTCGTATCCGGCGGGCCCCGGTGCTCTGCACCGGGCCGACCTGAATAATCCCCGCGTCATTGACCAGGATGTCCAGCCTGCCGTAGCGCTCGATGGCGGTGCCGACCAGCAGTTGCGGTGTCGCCTTGTCGGTCACGTCGCAGGCCACGGCGGCCACTTCGTCGGTGATGTCGTCCGGCGGCCGCCGGACGCTGGCCCTGGTGGCGGCAGCGGCTGCGGCGGAGGCGGTGACAAGGAGGGTTGTCTTCATGGCCGTCGACTACCCGCGATCCCCGGATCATCCCTGCCGGAACGGCTGCCGCTCGCCAGCCCTCCGGGTCGCCGCTAGCCTCGGCCTTAGCCAGGCTTGATAATGATCGAGAGCTGACAAGAGGCACGGACCGCGGCGGGATTGTGGCGCCGGGCGGCCGACCTGGCCTCGGGAGTGCTATCGGGGGGCGGGCGGCACCTTGCGCGGCGCCGCTTTGCCCTCGGCGACCAGCAGTTCGTGCTGCTGCCAGCCCTGCAGCCACTTCCACGTCGCTGTCAGCGCGCTTGTTGCCGCGGCGACCATGAACGCGACAATCTGAGTTTGGCTGAGGTGCGCACCTGGAACGATCTTGGCGACGAGGCCGGCGAGCCAGCCTGCCGCGATCACGAAGACCGGGCTCAGCAATGCGACGAAACGTCCGATTAATGACCCTTCAGTGGTCGGATCGTTAGCTGTTCCCGTTCGGGTAGTGCCATTCATGGCTATCCCTTTCCTTGTGAGCGCCGCCAGGCGGACAATACTCACGGGTCGTCAGGCCTGGAAGGCCAGCCAGCCCTGACCAGGAGGCCCGGTGAGCAACCCCGCGCAACCTAGCTCGTCTACTTCCGCGGCGGTGCGGATCGACCCGGAGAGCGAGCGGGGATACGCGCGCAGCCCGCAGCTCCAGCAGGAGTTCGATGGCGCCGCCGATCACCTGCGCCAGTGCGACGGTTTACGTCGATCCGCAGGACCCTCAGCACCGCAAGCAGCTGCGCGCTGACCTGGCACTCGAAGGCGGCGGAGTGAAGGGAATCGGGCTGGCGGGCGCAGTGCTCGCTCTAGACGAGGCCGGATACTCATTCGCCCGGGTCGCGGGAACGAGCGCGGGCGCCATCGCCGCAAGCCTCGTAGCCGCGATCTCCAAGGCAGGCCAGCCGATGCCGGCCTTGTACAGCTACCTCAAGGGCCGCATTTCACCGACTTTATGCCGGAGGGCGAGCTCCACCACTTGGTCGATCACCTGGGCGGAGCCATCCAGAAGGCCGACGACGTGGCGATCCCCATCCTCACCCACCGGACTGAGCTGTATCCCGGCACCTAACTGGCGCAGTGGCTGCAGCCGTTCCTCACCGGCCTTGGGGTGACGACCTTCAGCGACCTGAAGATCGATCAGTCCGATGATCCCGACATGAGCCTGCCGCCTGAGCGCCGGTACGGGCTCGTCGTGCATACCTCGGACATCACGCGCGCGCAGCTGGTACGCCTGCCGTGGGACTACAACTACTGCGGGCTTCCGCGTGATGATCAGGACGTCGTCACAGCAGTGCGCGCGTCCATGTCCATCCCGTTCTTCTTCGAGCCGGTCACGACCGGGGCCCGGGCGGCCGACATAGAGGTGCCGATGCCCGACGGCAGCCGGATCCAGCAGCACTATGACGCTGGCACCGTTACCTGGGCCGACGGCAGCATGCCGGAGAACTTCCCGATCAGTGCGTTCGACCGCGAAGACGGCGGCTCCGCGCGCTCGCCCACCATCGGAATCAAGCTGTCATCACTGCAGACATCGTTCCCGGCGACCCTGGCGTGCAGCACGGCACTTGGCGTGGCCATCGGGACTCTGCGCACGCTGACGAACGAGTGGGACCGCTATGACGCCGATCAGACGACTGCCGCGCGCACGATCTTCGTGGACAACGCAGGCCTACCGCTACCCAGTTTGATCTTACCCAGGCTCAGCAGGATCAGCTGTACCTCAAATGGGGTAGAGGCCGCGACGAGTTTCATCATCGAGATGTCCAAGGCCGACGGCGTGCCGCGCGACGCCGAGCAGGCCCGGCAGTTCGTCCGGACCAGGCAGGCCGCAGCCGACCGCTGAGCAAGCCGGCGCGTCCCGCGGCGACCTCGGGGCGGCGAAGACCGCAACCCGTTAGCTAATGGCTCTGGCCACTGCCGCCGCAACGACCGCAACGGCGTGCGCACCGGCGTCCACGTTCCCCTTGGCGCGGTCCGGGATCCATCCGGCGCGGCCGACCTTGGCCGCCATGAGCTTCGTCGACTCGGCGCCGGTCCTGGCCGCCGCGGCGGCAGCCGCGGCCGCAGCGACCGGCGGCTCCCCGCGCTGCGCGGCGCTCTGCAGCGCCTCGAGTAACGGGACGAGGGCATCGAGCATCGTCCGGTCACCTTGTCCGGCCTCGCCTGCCCGCTCGATTCCCTTGATGCCAGCCCGGACCAGTGCCGCGGCCATTAGCCGAGGAATAGCGGCAGGTGTCCGGAACCGCCGCCGGTCACGATGCCCACCTTCCCGGTGACGGGCGCGGCAGCTCGCACCAGGCACCGTCCCGGCCCGACGCGGCGGAGATCGCCCGGGTGGGCGGCGAGGATGCCCTCCAGCATCTCGTCCACGAACGCTTCCGGGTTGTTCAGTATCTTCTGCAAGAAAGCCTCCGATCCGCGCGAACCTGGCAACCCGCCTGCCACAGCGTGCCATCCCTCGCACGGAAGTGTGAAGGCCCCAGCGGTGACCAGCTATGACGCCGGCCGATGCGGTCATCCGACGGGAGCGACGTCGGGGCCGGTGCCTGTATGGTGATCAGCGGCCCGGCTGCTGACCTGACCGCCGTCATTCGCCGCCGGAGTTCTCCCGCAATCCGCTCTTGCCCTGGCCCGGCCGCCAGACACTGACTACCTTGCCCACGGCGGTGATCAGGAAGAGCTGGCCAATCAGCATCTCCAGCACCGCGAAGGTCTGTCCAGGGTTGCGGGCGGGGACAAGGTCCCCGTACCCGGTAGTGGTGAGCGTGGTGAACGAGAAGAACAGGTCGTTCGGGAAGAACTTGCCCGTCATGCCGGGACCGAAAAAACCCGGCTGAGAAAGGCCCACCGCATGGTAGAGGAACGCGAAAAACATCCCGACCATCAGGTAGGCGGCAACCGCCCCGAGCACGGTTTCGCTGTCAATCGTCCGCCTGCGCACCAGGTGGCGGGTGATCGAGCCTGGCGCGATCAGGTAGAGAAGGCAGCTGACCCAGGAGACGAGCGTAGCGATCGCCCCGCCGAACTGATGCTCACTGACGAAGAGGTTCGCGAAGGCCGCGAGCGCTGACGCAACCAGAGCGGCGTTGGCGATCAGCCGTACCGGCCGGCGCGCGCGAGATGCCCGCAGTGTGACCCACACCGTGGCGATCTGCACAGCTAGCACAAGGGAGGCAGCCCATGTGTGCGTGAGCGAGACCGACAAGGCGTAGGTCACCAGAATGAGGAGAAGCACCAAGCCGTAGCTGTTCGGCGAGGTGAAGGCCTCGATGAACCGTCGGGCTGCGCGTCCGCGGGCCGCCTCCTGGACCTGCTCGTCCTCAGACATGTGCTTCCCCTTCTCCTCGGCCTCTTCAGCGGAACGCCGCAATGATGGGCGCGAAGCGCATAACGTCCTCCGGCCCGGCTAGCTAGATCAGGCAGCGAAACAAACACCGTGCTCACCCCGCGCTCTGCCAGCAGCCGGTACCGGCCGGCATGATCGGCCGGCGTTCCGGCGCGGTGGCGCCGGGCGAACGCAGTCGCGGCGGTCCTGCCCCCGGCCGCTCCGCCATGGCAGTGTGCGCCGTTCCCCGCTGCCGCCGACGACGAGACGACTTCCTGGCCGCGGTAGCACGCTGCCCAGGTCGACTTGCCGACCGGACGGGCCGATAAGCACCACCAGCGCGGGCTCGGGGACCGCTGCGGGGCGGCTCACCCGGTCCCCGGAGTGCGGCTCCACGGCCATCAGCCTGGCAGACCCGCCGCAGCGCCGCCACGGCCTGCGGCAACCGCCGGCCCGGTCCGGATAACGTGGGCGTATGCCGCCGCTTGTGGTTACGTCCCGAGTGCTGGTGAAAGCCGATCCCGAGCTAGTGTGGCAGCTCGCGATGAACTGGTCCCGGCAGCGGGAATGGATCTGGGGCACGCAGGTAAGCGGCGGTGCGAGCGTCGGTGCCCGGGTGGTTGCCCGGACCGGGATTGGCCTGCTGGGCTTCGACGACACCATGGTGATCACTGAGTGGGACCCGCCGCGCCGCTGCGTAGTCCTGCATACCGGGAAGGTCGTCCGCGGCCTGGGCGTGTTCGAGGTGGTGCCGCACGGTCCGGTCAGCGAGTTCCGCTGGACCGAGCAGGTCGACCTGCCGCTGAGCTCGGCCGGGCCGCTTGGGCGCTGGGTAGTGGACCCGGTCGGACGCTGGGTGATCGCGCCGCTGACCCGGATTGGCCTGACCAGCTCGCTGCGCCGGTTCGCCCGGCTGGTGTGAGCCGCCTGGCTGGCGTGCGCTGCCCACCGGGCCTCACGCGGCGGCGGTTATCCGGCGCAGCACGTCGGCGCGCAGCACCGCGGTGTCCACGCCTGCCCCGGCGAGGGTCTCCAGCGCCGGGTTGTGCGCCTGGTCGATGATCCCGATCAGCAGGTGGCCGCCCGAGATGATCGGGCGTCCGGCCGAAATGCTTGAATGCCGGAGGCTGACCGCCGAGCGGAGCCCAAGCTCGAGTGACTTCTTGGCGTCCGCGCTGAACCGCAGGCGGCCTGTAGCCCGCAGCCCGCCGCGCCGGGCGGGGCTGACTCGGTCCAGCGCGCCGGGGCCGAAGGCGGCATCGGTGGCGCGCCGGACAGCGTCCAGGTCGATGCCGAGCGAGGCGAGCGCCTCGGCGTCCAGCGGGTCCGTACGGCCCGACGTCCCGCTGGACTGGCGAGTGCGCAGCTGGGCGAGGTCCAGCCCCGCGGCCGTCAGCGCCTCGGCGGCCGGGCCCGGCTCGGCGAGCAGTCCCAGCAGCAGGTGCTCGGAGCCGATGTGATCATCTCTGGCGCGTATCGCCTCATGCTGAGCGCGCACGACAGCGCGCCGCGCGTCCTGGCTGAATCCTTCGAACATGCTGATCTCTCCTCATCCGCCAAGCTGGCGGCCTGCGTGCTTCTTGTGCACGGCTTGCTTGCTGACGCCAAGGAAGAATGCGATCTCCTGCCACGACCAGCCGTGCGCCCGCGCGTTATCGACCTGCAGTGCCTCCAGCCGCTCGGCGAGCTCGCGCAGCGCGCGGGCGGCTCGCAGCCCCTCGGCCGGATCGCCGCCGCTGGCTGCCTCGGTCAGCTGCGCCCCATTGCTCATAGCGTCAATATAGGTTGACGCCAGCCAATCCGTCAACAGACGTTGACGGGCTACGGGGTCCGCCGGGGTGCGAAGCGGATAACATGTCCGCGCCCCCAGCCGCGCCCCGGTTCGCCGTCGCGCGCTGCTTGTCTCGCAACGCCGCAAGCGATGATGGCCACGCTGGCGACCCGGCGCAGGCAAGGCCGCCAGCCGAGCAGACGTCTCTGCTCGGTAACTTCAGCGAGCCGGCGGCTCATCGTCGAGGTCGTGATCGAGCAGACGCCGGCTGTAGGGCCTGAGGACGGCGGTCCGCCGGACCGCCAGGGGGTGCTGTGACCTGCGGCCGGGGACCATTGCGGGACGGCGGGATCACCCGGCCGCGCCTTAGGCGCAGACGACGCCGCAGCCGGGGAACTGATGGCCACCGTGACACCGCTCGGGCCGGTCAAACCACGTCTGAAATTCGGCACGGCCGTGCGGAATTCCGTCTGGCGCAGACGGAATTCCGCCACGGCGCGCCAAGGAGGACACAGTGAACACCTACACCGCGCTCTGCGAACGCGCAGACAACACGGCGAACTCGCTGCGGTCCGCTGAGCGGCGGCAGACATGACCGCGCCGACCCCGCCCTGGGAGTTGCATAGCTGTTCCGATGTTGACGGTCCTGAGCAGGTGGTCCCGAATGGTCCCGCGCCTGCCAGGCCGCGGATGACGCACTGGGCGATCTGGCAGTTGATGAAGTACGACCCGGCCGGGTATCCGGCGCCTGCCCGGTTACCCCGTAGGGGAGGCTGGCTGCTGGTGATGGCATCGCGGCTGGTGACGGGCTCGGCGCGGCGGCTGGCTGGTAGCGGATGATGACCTTCCCCGGCCGGGTGATGGTTCTGCTCCTGCCGCCGCGGAGCTAGTGATCGGTCGCCGCCGCAGTTGGACGGTGCCGCCAATGAGGAGTTCTCCGTCGGGCTCGTAGGTGACGGCTCAGTACCGGTACGTGAACCCGTGCTGACTGTCGTGCACCAACGTGGATGAGACCTGACGCTTTCGTGAACCACGATTCCCCCCTGCCTGTCGCGCCCAGCTCATGCCGCCCGTCGCATCGACCGCGGGTGGTAGTGCCAGGACTCGCCGTCGCACGGGGCTCGCCCTAGCCGGGCGCCCCGCTCCCCGCGGCCCCGAACATCATGCACGTGCGGGCGCGGGCGGACCGGAGTCGCACCGCACAGATCTGCGCATGTCGGCGAAGTACGCTCGGCCGAGCTCCGGCCCGGCCATCATGCTGCAATGCAGCAGATCACGCCCGACCAGCTTCAGGACACTCGCGACCGCCTCGCCGCATACCTGAGGGAGAGCGCGACTGTCACGCAACAACAAGCCGAGGGGCTCAACGCGCTAGCCGACTACGTTTCCAGCTTGGATGACAATGACGGCGCGATACGACGCCTGACGGAGATCCGACTGGACGGTAACCACGACGTCGCGGCCCTTGCCGTCCTGGGCAGCGATGCTCCCGGTGCTCTCGTCGGGTGGGACCCGGAGTCAGACACCCAGCTCGGCCAAGTGCTCCTCGCGTTCGTCAACCAGATCGACCTCGAACTCGGACAGCCAGGTCAGGCGAGCTGAACAAGGCCAAGCTCCGAGATGCCAACGGCCTGCCCCTGGGGTGGCGAGGCTGTCGGCCTTGACCTCGCTGACCTCCATCGGCCGGTCAGCGTTGGGCTGATCGGGGAGGGCATCGACTTGATCGCCGGGGCGAGCAGGGTCATGAGCCGCTGCGAGTCAGCGGTCTTCTCGACCTGGATTGACAGGTCGGCTTTCTGAAGCTGGCGGACAGCGTCGAGTTCGTCCGTCGTCGGCCGGTACAGGGCCGCTACCTCGCTCATTGACAGGCTTTCGTCTCCGCCGATGTGACGGTCGATCGCGGCGTATATCGCGGTGACTACTTCGGCACGGATGCTCATGGTGTGGTTCCTTCCTTGGCCTGGTTGGCCTGGTTGGCCTGAATGGTGCAGGTGTGGTGGGCCCATCCGCGGCCGGGGATGCGGGTGACGAGGTCAAAGTGGCGGATGCGCTGGCGGCAGATGCTGCAGAAGGCTGGTGCGGTCTGGCGTCGGCGGGGTTTCATGAGCTTGCTTCCTTGCTGCTGGGGGCGGTGTCTTGGAGGGCCTGCTTGCAGGCGGGGCAGAGGATTCCGCCAGGGCCTGCGAGCCGTCCGCATTGAGTGCAGCGGCCGGGAAGAGTGCTTGTCCCTGCCCCAGCCCGCAATGGGGTTTCACGCGTGAAGGTCGGCGACATGATCGCCACGGCGACCAGGCGCGGCGGCCAGCTGCCGTCCGCCGCCGCGGTCCGGCTCCGGCTCGGCGCGGGCCTCGACCCTGCTGCCCCTGACCTGACCGTCGCCGAGCACCTCGAAGCGTGGCTCGCAGTGGGCCGGACGGTCCGCGGCGAGCCGTGGAAGGAGTCGGTGGTCCGCTCTTACCGGCAGCACTGCGATACCTACCTGGTCCCGGTCCTCGGCCACGTCACCCTGTCGCGGCTGAGGGCCGAGCACGTCGCCATGCTGCTGGACACGATCGGGTCGTGGAATACGCAGATCGCCGCCCAGAAGGCCGAGGGCCGGGCCTGGATTCACTGCGACGGCGACGTCCGCAAAACCCCCAGGGTCGTGTCTAACGCGACGATGAACAGGGTTTACGCGACGTTGCGGACCGCGCTGAGCGCGGCCGCCCGGGAGCGCCTCATTATGTGGAACCCGTGCGCCGGGGTCCGGCCCGCCGCGCCCGATGAGCACCGTCACGCCGTGTGGTCCCCCGAGGAGGTCGTGGCGTTCCTGGAGCACGCCACCGCAGCCGGTGACCGCCTGACGTTGCTGTGGCGCCTGGTGCTGCTGCTCGGCCTGCGGCGCGGCGAGGTGGTGGGCCTCCGCTGGGACGACCTGAATCTTGACGCCCGGCGGCTGCACGTCGGACACGAGGTCCTCAGTCTCGGCGGGCGCATCGTCCACGACTCGCCGAAGTCAAAGACATCCGTCCGGGACGTGTCCCTCGACCCCGACACTGTCCAGCTGCTCCGCGCCCTCCGGCTCGGGCAGATGCAGGAGCGGATGGCAGCAGGGGCGGCCTACGCCGATACCGGCCTGGTGTTCTGTGACGAGCTGGGTGCCCTGATCGGCCCGGACACGGTGTCGCAGCGGCTCCGCCGCGCTGCCGCCGCCGCCGGGGTGCCCGTGATCAAGCTGCACGAGGCCCGGCATACCTCCGCGACGATGGCGATGGAAGCCGGCCAGGACATTAAGCAGGTATCGGCGCGGCTCGGCCATTCCACTACCGCGATCACGTCCGACATTTACACGCACGTGCGCCGGCCGGTCGCCGACGCTAACGCTGAGGCAATGGCCGCGATGCTGACCCGGACTGCCCGGTGAGCCGGCCCGCGGAATTCACCACGGCCCGTGGTGAATTCGGTCAGGCGCAGACCGAATTCCGCCCCGCAGGATTCCGCCAGATGCTGACGGAATCCGGCCACTCCGTGGCCGAATCTGAGTGCTGCCCGCCGGGTGTTCCCCGGATGTTCCCCCCGGCCGCCTGCGCTGCCGCTGCCGTCGGCGTGGCTGAGTGTTCCGTCGCAGGTCACGGCATACGCCGCGCAGCGCGGCACCTGCCGGTCACGGCGGATAACATGACCGCCATGCCCTCCAGTTGTCCCGGCACCGGGGTTGCTGAGCGGGCTTGGCCCAACCTTGCCAGCCAGCCAGACCGCCGGGCGGCAGCAGGCGGAACCAGGGAAGGCATATCACGGGATGACCCGGACAGCTGACCTCGGCATCAGCATCGGCGTGCGGCCCGGCCGGATCGGCCGTCGACCTGCCGGGAGTGGGCCTGGGCCATGCCACCGTCTGGCGGGACGAGCCGCTGCCGCCAGACGGCCGCGGCGTGGCGCGGACCGGCGTGACGGTGCTGGATCCGGGCGGCAACCTGTTCCGCAGTCCGGTTCCGGCTGGCTGCGCCGGTGCTGAACGCGCGGGCGAGTGCACGGGCTTCCTGGCGGCCGCCGAGTGGGGCCTGGCCGAGACGCCGGTATTTCTCACCTCGACGATGGCCAGCACGAGGACGCCAACGACATCGGCCACGGTCGGGATGATGACGTCGTCCGCGCCGATGGCCGGCTCGGCCGCGATCAGCAGCTCGCAGGCGGCGTCATAGACCCGGCCGACCTGCATAATTTCGGCGATCGCGAGCGGCTGACCATTGACGGCGTTCCGGTCGGCCGCCTGCTGTCCGGGCCAGCCGCCGGGGACAGCCAGAGCGCCGGGGTCAGCGAGGGCGGCGGCAGGCTGACTGCTTCCACGCGGCCCGCGGGGTCGTGCATCACGGTGGCCATTACGGATGCTCCGCTGGACGCTGCCGCCTGCACCCGGCTCGCCCGGCGTGCCGGGCTCGGCCTGGCCAGGACGGGGTCGACCGCGCATCATGGCAGCGGCGAGATCTTCCTGGCCCTGGCCACCGGGTTGCGCGCGCCGGGCGCAACGGCGGCCGGCGTTACCGCGGCAACCGGCAGCAGCCTCGACCCGCTCTTCGACGCCGTCGTCGAGGCGACCGAGGAGGCCGTGCTGACCAGCATGCTCGCCGCACCGATCGTGGTCGGCCGCGACGGCAACACCTCGCCAGGCCTGCCCGCCGCGCGAGTCAGGGCGCTGCTGGCGACGGCGGGGCGCTGCTGAGCCGCAAAGGTCGCGCTGAGTCGCGGGACGGCTGCCCGCTGGCGCGCTGATCGGCGCGGAGGATGCCGCGCTCCTGCAGCTGTTCGCCGGGCTCAACCCGGAGCGGGTGATGGCCGCGGCGCTGGCGATCGGCATGGGCAGGTACGCGCTCGGCAGGGCGGTCGGCTACGTGCGCGAGCGGACGGTGTGGGAACAGCCGATCGGCGCGCACCAGGGTCTTGTTCACCCGCTCGCGCAGGTCAAGATCGAGCTTGAGCTGGCCAGGCTGATGATGCAGAAGGCCGCGACCATGTATGACGACGACAAGGGCGCCGGCGAGGCGGCGAACATGGCCAAGTACGCTGCGGCGGAGGCAAGCGTGCGCGCCGTGGACCAGGCGGTGCAGTCGCTCGGCGGCAACGGCCTGTTCCGCGAATAGGCGTAGCGTCCCTGCTGGGCGTGGCACGCGCGAGCCGGATCGCCCCGGTGAGCCGGGAGATGATTCTGAACTTTGTCGCCCAGAACTCGCTCGGCCTGCCGAAGTCGTACTGATTGCCGGTGGAGGTAGCGGTGACTGATCGGATCGTCCAGTACTCAGCGGACCGCGGCATTGCCCGGATCGCGCTCGACTCGCCCCGCAATCGCAACGCGCTCTCCGCCGCGCTGATGGCCCAGCTCGGCCAGGCCCTCTCGGCTGCGGCCGCCGCCGAAGAGGTCCGCGCAGTCGAGCTCACCCACACCGGGAGAACGTTTTGCGCGGGAGCTGACCTTGCCGAGGCGGCCGAAGGCGGGATGGCGGCCGGGACCTTGCGGCTGATCGCGCTACTGCGCCAGATCGCAGCGCTGCCCAAGCCGGTGGTCGCCAGCATCGACGGGCATGTCCGGGCCGGCGGGATGGGACTGGTCGGTGCCTGCGACATCGTGCTGGCCGGACCGTCGGCCACGTTTGCCTTCTCCGAGGTGCGCCTCGGCCTCGCGCCCGCGGTCATTTCGCTGACCACCTTGCCGCGGCTCACGGCCCGTGCGGCCGGCCGCTACTACCTCACCGGGGAGACCTTCGGCGCAGCCGTCGCCGCCACGATCGGGCTGATCACCGAGGCGGCCCCGGATGTCCGCGCCGCCGCCACCGCAGTTCTCGACGCGCTGCGCGCGGCCTCGCCGCAGGGGCTCCGCGAAACCAAGCCGCTGCTCACCGGCGGCCTGCTGGCGGCCTTTGACGCCCGCGGCGCCGAGCTCGCCGAGCAGTCGGCCCGGCTGTTCGGATCGCCGGAGGCCCGCGAGGGCATGGCGGCCTTCCTGGGCAAGCGGCCGCCGCGCTGGGCCGAGGGTCAGCCCGGCCAGGCGGGGGACCAGGCAGCGGGCCAGCCCGGGGAAGCGCCGGGCCAGGCCGGGGAGGCAGCGGGCGAGGCCGGGGAGGCAGCGGGCCAGGCCGGCCAGGCGGGCCAGTCCGGGGACATGTCGTGACAGGCAGCGCGCTGCGGGAGCCGCGGCAGGACCGAAGCCGGGCGACCAGGAAGCGGCTGCTGGAGTCGGCGGTCACCTGCCTGTCCGAGCTCGGCTGGAGCGGCGTGACCGTGTCCGTGATCGCCGAGCACGCCGGCGTCTCGCGCGGCGCCACCCAGCACTATTTCCCGACCCGCGAGGACCTGTTCATCGCCGCCCTCGAAAATATGGCCGAGGTGCGTGTCGCCGAGATCCACCGCGAGGCGACCCGGCTGCCAGCCGCCGGTCCCGGCCGAACCGAAGACGTCGTCAGCCTGCTGGTCCGCCTGTACACCGGTCCGCTGTTCCGGGCCGCGCTGCAGGTATGAGCGGCCGCGTCGGCCAGCACGTTCCTGCGGGAACTCGTCCTGCCGCTGGAGGTCAAGTTCGGCCGCGAGCGACGCTGGACCTGGCCTGGGGCCTGGGGCTCGCCGACACCCTTGTCGATGACTCGAAGCGGCGCGGGCGGGTCATCGCTCAGTGGGCCGTCATGCTCGACACCGCTGTCGCCGCGCCGTTATCGGGGCGCAGCCATCGTGACGTCACTCTCGCGACGTCACCATCGCGGCGCAGCCCGGATGGAAGCAACCGGGCGGCGCGCCGCGGTGAGCGTCAGGAGACCGGCCCGCGCGGCCCCGGTCCGTAGGATGGCGCTATGACTGAACCTTCTCCGGCAGCCTTTCCCGTGACTACTGCATTCGAGTTGCCGGGAATGGCCGTCGAGCAAGACCTCGGCGTCGCCTTCGGCCTGGTGGTCCGCAGCATGGGGTTCGCCAAGTCGTTCGGCGCGGGCTTTTCGGCCCTGCGGCAGGGTGAGGTAACCCAGTACACCGAACTGCTCGAGGACAGCCGTCGGCACGCCATCGACCGGATGATCGAGAACGCCCGGCTGCTCGGCGCGAACGCTGTCGTGGCGATGCGCTTCGACTCCTCCGAGATGGGCCAGCAGCTGACGGAAATCGTCGCTTACGGCACGGCGGTCGTCGCCCGGCCCAGCACGTAGTCATGCCGCCGCCCGCGCAGCCGCCGCGGTCTGCCGTTGGTGACGCCGACCGGGAGCGCCTCGTCGGCCTGCTGCGCGAGCACTATGCGCAGGGGCGGCTGGACAACGACGAGCTGAGCCGGCGGGTCGGCCTCGTGCTGGCTGCGGAGTTCGCCGATGAGGCAGCCGCGGCCGTCGCCGATCTGCCGTCGCTGGTCCCGGCCGGGCCAGCCAGGCGGCGGGTGCGACGGCGCGGGCATGCGCAGGCGGCGAAGCCCGGCCCCGGCTGGGTTCCGACGCCGGAGCGCTTCCGGGATCCGACCACCAAGGTGGTCATGCGAGTATGGATCGACCCGGCCGACCAGACCCGTCACTACGTGCCCGAGCAGGACAGCTAGAACCGGCGTCCGGTGAGCACAGCGCGCACCGTCCTCGCTCGGGGCGCCGTCCTCGCCGTCGCCGTCGGCCGGGCCATCCGCGGTGCCGATGCCGGGCCGGCCATCCGCGGTGCCGATGCGGGCGGGGCTATCCGCGCGGCGGCGCCGTGACCCGTTACCGAGACCTGGACGAGCGCAGATGCGGAGGCGAAGTGCGTCGTGTTGCCGTCGTACTGCGCAGCCCAGTGAGCGCTCACGTGGATCTGGAATTCTCCGCTGAACCGCCCGGATGAGCTGGTGCGAGGGAGGCGCGGGTAGTAATACCACTTATTCTTGTAGTGGAAAAGGATCATGACCTGCTGATGGGCATAGGGCCGCCAGGATTTGCTGTCATACCACAGCCGGCCCGAGGCCGTCACGTAACTGTTTACGTGCGTGCTGCGCGGCGACACGCTAAACGAGGTGATCTCGCTCAGATACTTCCAGCGCAGCAACGGGCTGCTGACGGACGGCTGGAAGGCAGAAGTTCCGCCGAATTTCGCGCGGTAATAGGCGGATGCCAGCCGGGCGGTCAAGGTGCCGTTGAAGGACACGTCGCCCGCCGATGTTCCGCAGCCTCCGAATTCGTCGGCGGCGCGGATGTTGCCGAGGGATTTCCAGGGTCCGTTGGCGCCGGCGGAATACTGGATCACGATGGCCGGGTGAGCGGGGAGGCGACCTGCCGGGTCGTCCCGGACCTTGAGGCATCCTGCCACCGACAGCACCCCGTACTGACTCAGGCGCACGGTGAACGGAGAGATCGCCGTCGGCTGGATGACGTCGAGCGGCAGGCTGACCTTGGCCAGGTCCAGGTAAATGCCCCCGCCCGCGGTGACGATCCAGGTCGCGGTGGGCGTGGCTGGCAGCACGACGCTGAACTGCCCGCTGCCGTTCGTCATCGTCAGCGCCACCGGGTGTGTGCTGGTCGATCCGTTGTAGATGCTGACAGTCCCGTTAGGGAGAGCGATCGGGTCTGCTGCGTCCTGCGGCGTATACGTAACCGTGCCAGTCAGCGTCACCGGCTGACCGTAATTGACCTTTGTGGCGCTCAGCTGCGCGGTCACCTGCACTGGATCGAGGTTTAGGGCGGTACCCAGGCTGAGCAGCAGGCTGGCAGCGAGCCGGTGACGGGGCACGGGAGGCTCCATTAGGGAGGTTTGGGGGTCTCCATTTAACCGGAGTAGCCCAGGTCACCGGCCCTCCAC
>CABEAR010000606.1_pt1 | contig 33717 bp, 38 predicted proteins | sample 3422041 | NCBI WGS metagenome assembly CABEAR01 (sample SAMEA5534326, study PRJEB31848) | metagenome | biome: tundra; feature: field; material: soil | place: USA | collected 2013-05 | depth 0.15 m | reverse complement strand
CCCCGCCGGCGCCCGCGACGACCTGCCCGGCGTGGAGCGCCTGCTCACCTTGTCCGACGGCGTGGTGGCCATCTCCCTGACCCTCCTGGTCCTGCAGCTCAAGGTGCCGTCCGCCGCGCAGGTTGCTGATCCGACCTCGGCCGCCGAACTCGCCACGCAACTCGGTAAGGGCGCCGACCAGCTGATCAGCTACGTGATCTCGTTCTACGTCATCGCCCAGTTCTGGCTGGTCCACTACCGGGTGTTCCGCCAGGTCGCCGGGCAGCGGGAGGGCCTGGCCTGGTGGAACTTCGCGTTCCTGTTCACCATCACCGTGATGCCGTTCACCAGCGGCCTGCTGGGCGAGTACTCCGCCAATCCGCTCGCCGTCGACGTCTTCGCGCTCAATCTGCTGGCTGCCAGCCTGGCGACCCAGGCGACGCTCGTCTTCGGCCGCCGCAAGCATCTGCTGATCGCCGAGACCGGCGCACGAGAAAGGCAGGCCGCACGGGCGCGCGTGGTGGCGAGCGTGTTCGTCATCGCCGCGTCCATCGGCATTGCGTGGGTGGACACCAGCGCCGCCAAGTACTGCTGGCTGCTGCTTGCTGTCGCGCCGCGGGCCGCGGATCGCTGGTCCGCCCGCCGGGCCCGACTCGACGGCGGTCCACCCGGCGGAACGGGCCGGTAAGCCGCCAAGGCCCGGCTGGCGCATGAGATCGGCAGGGCAGCCGAGATCTTGCGCGACAGCCCGAGACCCTTGATCCGGGCCGCCGCCTTCGAGGACCACGGACGGGCACTGCTGGCCGCTGCCAGAGGAGAGCCGGCCATTGCGGCCGTGGACACCGCTTGGGGTATTCATGCCAGGCTTGGAGCGCATGGCGAAGCACGCCGGGTGCAGCGTCTGCTCCAGCGAGCTGGGGTCCGGCGCAGGCGCTGGAGCAGTGCCCTGGCACGGCCCGTCCAATGGTGGGCGGCGCTCACTGAAACCGAGCAGGGGTCGCCCGCCTGGCAGCCGGCCGGACGGTCACACCAACCGCTCTGCAGCCGCCGAGTTCTTCCTGTCACCGAACACGGTCGCAACCCGTCTCCGATCGATCTTCGGAAAGCTGAGCGTAAAGTCCCGGGCCCAGCTAACCCGCGCCATCCTGCACGAGAACTGAGCTCGTAGCCGGTGCGCCAGACCGTGCCGGATCGGCCCGCCGCAATAGCTCACTCGCGGCCGTTGCTTCTTGCGAAGCTCCGCGAGCTGCCCAGAATCCACCACGGCGGCATGCTGGTCCGAAGGCCATCGAAGATGCGGGGCTGGCAGACGTTGCGCACCGTCTGGTGCTGCACCCGCGTGTGCGCGGACGTGCCGATCAGGTAGAGTTCCGGACCCGCTGTAGATGAGCGGGAGGCCGACGCCGAGGAGCGCCGCGAGCTCAAGGAGGCTGGGGGCATGACGACCGCGGCGAGTGCTCCGGCCGCGCCGGCCAGCGCGAGGGCACCTTGCAGCACGAGCGTGCGCGCGAGGAAGATCCCGAACGAGCTATCGGCCCCAGTCGAGACGAGCCGTCGGTGGCGCGCTCCCGCATCGGGCCCAGAGGAGCCCCGCCGCGAACAGCGCCCAGGCGAGTGCGAGGCTTTCCACGACAACGGCGGGCTGGAAGACCGCGCTCGCCGCCGGTGGGTGCTGTACACCTTGAACGGCAAAATGTCGGCCATTGCACAAACCTCGCAGGGACCCGGCGGCGTTGGGGTCTAACTCGGGTCTAACTGGCCTATGTCCATCGGCAAGGACTTACTATTTCCTGTTTCTGCTCGGTGCGGGCCGGGTTCAAATCCAGCAGCCCGGATGCTTACGTGCTCGCCGTTCCCGGCTGATCCGACCCTCAGCCGGTGCCGCGTCCGATCCGCAGGTGCCCGCGACTCGGTCGCCATGCTGCTCGCCTTGCCGACCCTGCGCCGCGGGCCTGCTCGGTGGCGTCAGACGCCCCGGAAGATCGGCGCGCGCTTCTCGGCGAAGGCCCTCAGCCCCTCGAGATAGTCGCTGCTGTCGTAAGCCTCCCTTCGCAGGCCCTGAATGCGCTCGTACACCTGCGCCGCAATGGGCTGGTAGTCCGTAAGGACACGGAGCTGTTCCTTGATGACCGCAATAGCCATAGGCGACTTCGTCGCCATCCTCGCGGCCAGCTCGAAGGTGAACTGCTCAAGTTCGGCCGACCCCACCAGGTGGTTGACCAGCAGCCATTCCTTGGCTTTCTGGGCATCGAGGGGCGCGGCGGTGAAGAACAGCTCCTTAATGAGATTGATGGGGAGCCGGCCGAGAAAGTGGAGCAACCCGGTGGTGTTGTACGGCAGTCCCAGGTTCGCGGGAGTAATGGCGAATGTCGCCGTCTCGTCGGCGACGACCAGGTCGCAGCTCAGCACCAGGTCGAGCGCTCCGCCCCAGACTGAGCCGTGCACCATGGCTACGACCGGAGCCGGGAAGGTGCGGATGGCGCGGAGCAGTTGCTCGAGGGGCTCGCTGTAAGCGAGCGGATCGCGCCGACCCTGCGGAAGCTCGCCGATGTCATGGCCGGCGGACCAGACGCGCAGTCCCGCCGCGGCGCGCAGCACGACGGCGCGTACCTTCTCGGCTTGCATGCTGCTGAGCGCGGTGACGATGCTAGTGGCAATCTGGCCGCTGAGGGCGTTGCGCCTGCGCTGGTCATCAAGGGTGATGACGCCAACTTGCCCGAGGACATCCGTCCGGACGCCGGCGCTCTGGTGGCCGCCAGCGGCTGCCGTGGCGCCCGCCTGGCCGGCTCCGCCGGGCGCCGCCGGCTGTGCGCCAGACGGATTGCCTCTCAGGCTGGCCAGGGCCACGAAGGCCCGGGCCAGGGCGTCTCTGCCCGACCCGAGCATCGTGGTCACGAGCCCGAGCGCCTCGATCCGCTGGTCGCCGGCGAGCCTGACGGCAACATGGCGCCAGAGCACCTCCTCCAGGACGTTGAATGTTCCCTGGATCTCGGCGATGTCGAAACCGGCCGCGAAACGCTCCGCCGCGATCTGCTGGGACGACGCGATGATCGCCTCGGCATGGCCCTGGTGCACGCACCGGACCACGAGCCCGAACAGATGCCGCACGTAGCGGCGGCGCTCCTCCGGGCTGGATTCCTGCTGATCTGTCTCATCACGTCGCTCAAGCGCGGCAACCGCTTCATCCACTACTCGATCCTCGGCGCTGGCGAGAAATGCTGACGTCTCCACGAACCGCCGCCTCCCTTCCCTGGCCATGCCCCTCGGGTGTTCATGTCAGGCGCACGCGAGCTTTGGTGTTCTGCCAAGAATTCGCTAGCCGCAAAGCTGTCCGCCGCACGGCTATCCCGGTTACATCCTGACGTGCGGCGGCGCCGGGTGAGACACAGGCGACACCCCTCTCGGAGTCCGGCCGCGCACCTCATCCTCAGCCTGCGCCGACCTGGGCGATCCTGGAAGACATGAATAGCGAGTCGCGCCCCGTGATGATGCCCTGACGGCTACACAGAGTTACGCGGCAGCCGCCGCTCAACTTCCAGCGGTGCCGATCCTAGGTAGCCGCGCGACTACCACTCCCGCGGCCGGTTCCAGGTCGACCAGGCCGCATACGACCAGCTCGGATCACCGCAGGGCGCTCTGTACATCGGCAGCCCGCAGGAGATCATCGACAAGGCTCTGTGGGAGCACAGGCTCTTCGGCCACCAGCGCATCTTTGCCCAGGTCGATCTTGGCGGCCTGCCCTTCCCGATCGTCGCGCGCACCATCGAGCTGCTCGGCGAGGTAATGGCGGTAATACGGGAAGAACGTCTCGCGGGCCTGGCGGTAGAGGCCGACGACCGGCGCGGCGGCGGCGGGAGAGCCGCCGATCAGGGCGAGCGTCATCGGCAGCCCGAAACCGCCGGCCCGGACGGCGCTGGCCGGGTTGCCGCCGACACCGACCCAGATCGGCAGGCGCTCCTGGTGGGCACGTGGCGTGATCTCAGCATCGTTCAGCGCCGGGCGGTACTGGCCCTGCCAGGTCACGCGCTCGTGCTCGTTGACCTGCATGAGCAGTTCGAGGTGCTCGGCGAACAGCGCGTCGTAGTCATCGAGGCTGTAGCCGAACAGCCCGAAGGACTCGGTAGAGGCGCCGCGGCCGACGATGATCTCGCCGCGGCCGCCGGACAGCAAGTCGACGGTGGCGAAGTCCTGATAGACCCGCACCGGGTCGGCGGTAGACAGCAGTGTGGTGCCGCTGGTGACACGAATGCGGTCCGTGGCCTGCGCGATCGCGGCGAGGACAACCGGGGGCGAGGAGACGGCGTAGTCGCTGCGGTGATGCTCGCCGACCGCGAAAACGCCGAGCCCGGCCTCATCGGCCAGCCGGGCCGCCTCGACGATCTCCCGCAGCCGCTGGCCGGCGGAGATCACCGCGCCGGTGACCGGATCAGGAGTGAGCTCGGTGAGCGTGATAAGGCCGAGTTCCACTGGCAGTCCTTCGGGTCAGCGGTCGCTGGATCAGCCGCTGGCGTCCGCTTCCGCGGAAGCGGGCACCGGCGGCGCCTCTGGCGGCGCGCTGGCAAGGTTGCGCCGCCGCCTGGTGATGACGGCGGCGGCCGCCGGGACGACGGCGGCAAGCGCGAGGGCACGCATCCAGGGCTGGTTGAGCCGGTGCCCGAGTGCGTGGTCGAGCGAGAGGGCGCCGGGGCCGGTCAGCGCCAGCGCTGCAGCGCTGGCGCCGAGAACGGCGGGAAACTCGAAGCCGCCGTTGCTGCTGAAGAAGCCGTTCGCCGCGTGCATAGAGGTCGCGACGATCATCGTCCCGGCGATCGCCGCGCCCGCGCCAGCGGTGCCGACGCCAGCGGCGAGCAGGGCTCCGCCCCCGGCCTCGCCGAGGCCGGCCGCGATCGCGTTGACCTTGCCCGGCCGGAAACCTATCCGGTCAAAACCGGCGGCTGTCTTGTCCAGGCCCGCGCCGCCGAACCAGCCGAACAGCTTCTGCGTGCCGTGCGCGACGAGGGTACCGCCGATGCCGAGGCGCAGGGTGAGCAGACCGAGATCGCGTGGCGTCGTCATGACGCGGGGCTCAGGACGTCGTTCATGCCGAGCCCGATCTGATCCTTCGCCCCCGGCGCGTCACCGCGGTCGGGGACCGGTATTTCCGTCGAGGTCATTGACGCTCCTGCTGGTTGATCGTTGTACTAGCGGTTATCGATGGTTCCTCGGTTCCTTTTCGGAACCGTCCCATTGTCGGGCAGGCGGCTCGTCGTGGCAATGAGGCACTCTCCCGTGCCTCGGTTCTGCGGGCCTTCGAGGTTAACCGGGATGGCGTTGCAGCGTGACTACTGTCCGCGATTGGCGGTGGCTGCTGGACGTGCATGGCTCATGGGACACACGGCCGCGGTTTGCGGGGATCCGGCGGCGGTGACCGGCGCGCCGTCGTGATCAAGAGGCCCGCGGTCCCTAAGATCATGGATCTTCTGAAGGAAACATGATCGTCAGGGAGCCGCGGGCACCGTGGTCCAGGATACGGCCTCTGCGCTGTTCGGCGTGGACGGCCTGCGGGTGATCGAGGCCGAGGCGGAGGCCGACGGCAGCATCACTGTCCGGGTGGTCGCCGATCACCCGGCCGCGGCGGCGTGCCCGGAGTGCGGGACGGTTTCCGGTGCCGTGCACGAGTACGTGCTGACTCGCCCGCGTGACCTGCGGCGGGGTCTGGACGAGGTGTCGGCGTGCTGGCTGAAGCGGCGGTGGAAGTGCCAGGCGCCGGCCTGCGGGCGCATGACGTTCACCGAGTCGCTGCCGGCGGTGCCGCCGCGGTGCCGCCGCGGTGCCGGCTGACCACGCGGCTGCGGCGGCTGGCCGGCGCGGAGGTCGCCGAGCGGGGCTGCACGGTCGCCGAGGCCGCCCGGTGGCAGCGGATGTCGTGGCCGGTGGCCCATCAGGCGTTCGCCGGTCAGGCCGATCGGGTGCTGGCCGCGCCGATGGGGCTGGTGGCGCAGCTGGGGATCGATGAGCACCGCCGCGGACGGCCCCGCTGGCGGATCGATGAGGACAGCGGGGAGTACGTGCTGCTGGCCGATCGCTGGCATACCTGTTTCTTTGACCTGGCCGGGGATCAGGGGCTGCTGGGGCAGGTGGAGGGCCGTACCGCTGATGACGCCGCGTACTGGATGTGGCAGGCCGGCCCGGCGTGGCGGGACGCCGTCGAGGTGGTGGCCATTGACATGTGCTCCATCTACGCGTCCGCGGTGCGCCGGATGCTGCCGCGCGCCCGGCTGGTGGCGGGCCTGTTCCACGTCGTCCCGCTCGCGGTGAAGATGACCGGGGACGTGCGGCGCCGGGTGGTGCGGGCCAGGTACGGGCGGCGGGGCCGGTCGGGCGATCCGGAGTACGGGGTCAAGGGCCTGCTGGTGCGCAACCTGGAGCACCTCGCCCCGGCCCAGTTCGCCAAGGTCATGGACACCCTGGGCGGTGACCGGCGCGGCCAGGAGATCCTGGCCGCGTGGATCGGCAAGGAGAAGCTCCGCGACGTGCTGAACCTGCGGGCCAGGGTCACCGGGTCCACCCCGTGCGAGCGGGACGTGCGGGACCGGCTGTTCCGCTTCTATGACTGGTGCGCCCAGAACGACGACATCCCCGAGCTGGTCACCCTGGCCAGGACCATATCCCGCTGGCAGGACGAGCTGGTGCACGCGGTGCTGACCGGGGTGACGAACGCCAGGTCCGAGAGCCTGAACCGGATCGCCAAGCTCGAGGCCCGCATGGCATATTCCTTCCGCAGCCCGGTGAACCAGCGGCGCCGGGTCCGCATGGCCTGCACGCGTGGCACCCGGCGGTCACACAATGCGACCACTCGGCGGTCACGCCTGGTGACCGGCCGGAAACACGATCCCGGTTAACTTCGAAGAGCCGGTTCTGCGGAGGTAACTATGAGCGCAGAGGCTCGTGACCGGCACGATCCGGCTATGTGCCGGGCGCGGGAGATCCTCGACCTGGTCGCAGACAAGTGGTCGCTCTACGTCGTCTCCTACCTCGGCCACGGGTCGCGGCGCTTCACCGAACTGAAGCACGGCATCGACGGGATCAGCCAGCGGATGCTCACTGTCACGCTGCGCGGCCTTGAACGGGACGGCATTCTCACCCGCACGGTCTACGACGTGATGCCACCGCACGTGACCTACGAGCTCACCACGATGGGCATATCGCTGCTGGAAGCCACCGCGCCGCTGATCGCGTGGAGCACCCGGCATCTGTCCCGGATCGACGAAGCGCGCGCCGATTACGACAGCCGCAAGCTCCCGCCGGCAACCGCCGGCCACGGCGCGCCTGAACTGCCACCTGGTCGTTTTCTGCGCAGCCGGGCAGCCCGGCGTCAGCTACAGTTGCGGGCATGATCCGACGCTCGTGTACGGGCTGGCGGCAGCCGCGGTAGGCGGCTAGCTGTCCCTGGTGCGCGTCGGCCCGCCTCCGGGCGGGCCGAATTCACGTCGCAGAAGTCGGCACTTCCGGAGGCCATGATCTCCAGGAGGCTCCCATGTCCACCACTACGTCAGCCGCGTCGCTGACGGCCGCGCCGGGCAGACTCCCGGCCGACGTGCTCGGGCAGGTTGACGGCTACCTGGCGGTGGGCATCGACCCGGACCGTGCCACGATCTTCGCGCACAGTCAGATCGAGCCGCTCAACCAGCTGCTCGTCCCGTTACTGAGCCAGGGTCCGCAGCGTCCGGCGAGCGCTGGACCATGCTCGCGTAGACGGCGATCAGAGCGCTTTTCTGCGCGCCGGTCAGCCGCGCGTCTGCCCGGACTGCCGACTCCACTGCCGGGACCGGGGCCGCGGCATCGCCGGGAAGGGGGCTGCGGTGCTCGAGCAGGCCGGCATGTGCGAGCAGTGTCTCCCTGGAGACACCTAGCGCCTCGGAGATCACCTTGAGAGCGCGGACGGACGGCTGGTGCAGACCGCGCTCAATCTGGCTCAGGTAGGGGTTCGACAGGCTCGTCAGCTCGGCCAGCTGGCGCAGGGACAAGTTCGCCAGCCTGCGCCGGCCGCGGATGAAGGCGCCAAGGCTTTCCGCCTGGCTATCCCGTGCATCGGTGGTGCCGGTCGCCGGCTGCTGCGACTGGAGTTCGTCGCTCGCGGGGACAGGCACACATGGTGGCGCGGCGGGCCCGGACATACCGGGTCCGCCACGCTGCTCGGGGGTCACTTCTGCGTTGAGCCGACCTTCTTGGCGGGGGCCGCCATGAGAGGTGCGATGGCGCGAAGCACGTCCTCCGCGAACTTCCGCTGGCTGGCCAGCAGCTGCTCCGCGAAGTTATAGGCGCTCGCCACGAACTCCTCTGGCTTCGGCAGCTTGCCGGCCAGCGGCGGGGAGACGGACGGAATCGCCGATGTCACCGGCTGGATCGCGTCGGTCCAGGTCCTGATTGCCTCGAGTGCCATGTCCTGGCTCTTGTTGACCGTGTCCAGGATCTGGCCTTGCAGATCCTGGCCGACGGTGTAGGTGTCAGCCATTTTTTCTCCATGTGCCCTTGTCGTCTTTGCTTACTATATCTAGCACCTGATTGATTTGTCAAGCGGGGCGGCACCGCAGCGGCAGCCCGCCGCTTAAGAGCAGGACGCTACGAAAACAGATTGCGGCCGGTCCCGCTCTTCCGTACCGTGGCCCGGTGATCACCTACGAGTGGCGCGGCCCGTTCGACAACGCCGCGGTCAATGCCCTGCATGCCGAGGGCTTCGGCCATCGGGTCCTGGCCGACGACTGGTGGGCCCAGGTCAACCAGCACAGCCTTGGCTGGGTGTGCGCGCGGGACGAAGCCGGACTCGCTGGTTTCGTGAATGTCGTCTGGGACGGAGGCGTGCACGCATACCTGCTCGACACCCTGGTTACGCAGCGGGTGCGGCGGCAGGGGGTCGGATCCGAACTCGTTGCCATCGCTGCGGCGAGAGCTCGCGCGGCGGGGTGCCAGTGGCTGCATGTCGACTTCGATGACGAGCTCCGCCCGTTCTACTTCCGCAGCTGCGGATTCAGGCCCACCAATGCCGGGCTCATCGCCCTGTAGCTGGCAGGCGGCACCGCTAGTACGGAGCGGACAGCGTGTAGGTGCCAGGCCGGCCCGCGGTGAGGCTGGTCCACACGCCGGCGCGGGCCACGGTGGCACTGCCGGTGCTGCGCAGAAACGATGACCAGCGCACCCGCACAATGGTGCTGCCAGCCCGGCTCAGCCGCACGGTGATCTGCGCGGGCGTCGTGCTGATGACCGTGCCTGGCGGACTGGCCAGCGGCTGGGCACCGGCCACCTGATACAACTGCCAGAGCGCGTTGTGCCACACTGGCACGAGCCAGGGCTGGCCGGCCCGCACGAGCTGCGCCTCCGCCACGGCCGAGAAGTCGGGAGCGGCAGCCGAGATCGCCACGTACCGCACAGCGTTGTACCGCAGCCAGGCGTAATACGAGGCCGGGGTCAGCGCTCCCCGGTAGAACAGCAGGTTCCGGACGGTATCGACCTGCCGTTCCCAGCCGCGCGCCAGCGGTACCGTCATCGCCAGCTCCTGCGACTCCCAGTGGCCGTACTGCGGCACTGCCTCCACCCGCGCCGTATCGGCATCCAGCGCCCGCAGCTCACGCACCAGGGCCGCCGTCTGCGGGCTGTAGGGCTGCGCGTTGCCGTGGGACAGGTCGGTGACCGGCTGGGCCACCTGCCACCAGGCGGCGGCGATCAGCGCGACCGCGACCAGCAGGCGCGGGCGGACAGCGGCCATCCCCACCAGCAGCGGGCCGACGAGCAGCTCTGCCAGCCGCTCGACATTGGAGCCGACCGGAGACGGCACGGCCCATACGACCAGCACGCCCAGGCCGTAGATGATCGCGCCGATCCGCACCATCCGCCATCGGCGCGGCACGAGCAGCAGCACTCCCGCCACAGCAAGCAGCGACGGCACCGCGTTCTGCCTCCCGATGGGCTGCACGCCGCCGTCGGAAATCAGCGCCATGAGACCCAGCGGCACGGCCGCCGCCAGGCCGATGACCAGCCCCTCGCGACGGCGGCCGGTCAGCAGGAATGCGGCGGCCGCGACGCCGAGGAACAATCCGGCGACCGGGCTGAACAGGCAGGTCGCCGCCGCCAGGGCCGCCGCGGCAGCCAGCCTGGGCCAGCCCCGCCGACTGGCATCGGCCACCACGAGGCAGCCCAGCCCGGCGGTCAGCCCCAGCACGAAGGTGGCCCTTCCGGCCGACAGCTGGGTGCACAGGGCAACTCCGGTCCACACCGCAGCCAGCCGCGGCCGGGGCACCCGGTGCCGGACCAGCAGGAGCGTCAGCAGTCCGGCACAGGTCACCACCCCGCCCGCCATCGCCTGCCGGGTGCCGGTCACGGCCAGCAGATACGGTGCCAGCGGCGAATAGCTCGCCGGATAGATGCCGCCGTACCAGCTGAACAGATACGCCGAGCCGGGATAGCGGCTCGCCCAGTCGGCGCGGGCAATCTGCGCGGACAGATCGGTGCCGACCCGCGGGAAGACAGCGAGCCATACGATCGCGCCGACGGCCGACACCAGGACGCTGATGACGACCGGGTCGCGAGCTACCCGGGCTACCCGCGGCCAGCCTCGTTGCCAGCGCCCCGGCAGCGAATCCGCAGCCGGTGGCGCCCCGCGTGGCGTTTCCCCGCGTGGCGTTTCCCCGCGGGCGCTGCCCATGGGGGCTTCGAGGCTGACTTCGTCCATCGGGGACACGACATCACAGTCTTCCCAGTGCCGCACAGTCTTCCCAGTGCCGCAGCATCGGGCCACCGCCGGTCAGTGTCTGCGCGGGCGGCGAGCAGGTTCGTGATCAGGGAGGATATCCAGCACGAGGATATTCAGCACATAGAACTGAAGCTGCTCGGTGATCACGCTTGTCAGAGCGCCAGCGCCTTGGCCAGCTGCCGGTAGCCGTCCACCAGGTCGGCATCCGGGCCGGTGAGCAGCTGGATGGCCACGTGGTCGGCACCGGCGTCGAAATGCCCGGTGAGCTGGACCGCGACCTCGTCGGCGGTACCGTGTGCGACCAGCGCATCGATCAGCGCGTCGCTGCCGCCGCCGCTCAGGTCGGCATCGCTCCAGCCCAGCCGGCGCAGGTTGCTGGTGTAGTTGACCAGGCCCAGGTAGGGCTTCTCCACCCGCGGGCGGCCGATGGCCCGCGCCCGCTCGGGGTCAGCGTCGACCACCACCTTCTGCTCCGGCGCCAGCAGCGGGCCCTGGCCGAGGATCGCCCGCGCCTGCCGCGTGTACTCGGGCGTGACCAGGTAAGGGTGGGCGCCGGCCGTCCGCTCCGCGGCTAGTCTCAGCACCTTCGGCCCCAGCGCTGCCAGCACCAGGCTTTCCGCCGGGACGCCGTCGCCCAGCAGCGCGTCGATGTAGCCCGCGAGTGTCTCGTAGGGCCGGGCGTACTGCTGGACGGCCTCGCGGTGGCCGACGCCCACGCCAAGCAGGAACCGCCCCGGCTGGCGGCTCTGAATGCGCCGGAACGACGCGGCGACAACGCTGGCGTCGTCCTGCCAGATGTTCACGATGCCGGTGGCCACAGTGAGTGTGGTCGTCGCGTCCAGCAGCTCGTCCACCACGACGAGCCCGTCGCTCGGCGAGCCACCGAGCCACAGCGCGCCGAAGCCGAGCTGCTCCAGGTCAACTGCCAGTTCCGGGGTTACCTGGCTGGCGCCCCGCCAGACCCCGAACCGTCCCAGGTGATCACGCGCGCGCTCAGTCATGCACTCTGCTCCCGTACCTCGAGGCTGCGGTCGCGGCGCACAGTACAGCTCGCCCGAGTTGCTGTTCCCCGCCGCTGGTTGTCAGGCCAGTCTGCCCGACGGCCCGAGGTCACGCGCATGCGGTCCGGGGCGCGCTCAGCTGCTCCTGGCGCACTGGGAGCTTTCCGCGGTTCACGCGGGTGAGGATGATCTGGGTCACCGTGCAAGTGCTCAGTCCGAGCTTCTGCGCGATCTCGGCCGGCCGGGCCGGCCCGGCAATGCTGTCGCTGCGCGTGGGTAGCTTGGCTGTTATGACCTTCTGTAATGCCCGCCGCGTCAGCTACCGGCCGCCCGGTCCGGCCGCCAGCCCAGAGGTAGCCAGCCCAGAGGTAGCCCGGTCGGGGGAGGCACCGTGACCGCCGATTCGTACGCGGCCGCCGCAGGGCTGGTCGAGCGCTCCGCCGCCGCCTACGTGTCCGGGGTCCCGGCGGAGCCCGCGGACGACGGCTTTTTCGGGCCCGCCAGCGTCACGTGGCGGGTGAGCACCGATCTGGCCGGTCCGGTCGCAGGCCTGCGGGCCCTGCTGATGCAGGCGCTGCATCCGCTGGCGATGGCCGGAGTCGACCAGCACAGCGGCTGGCGCGAGGATCCCGTCGGCAGGCTCGCCGCCACCTCGGGCTACGTGACCACGGTCAGCTTCGGCGAGAAGGCAGCGGCGGAGCAGGCCGCGGCCGTCGTGCGCCGGATTCACGAGCATGTCCGCGGCATCGACGACGTCACCGGCCAGCCGTACGCTGCAAGCGATCCCGCCCTGCTGCTGTGGGTGCACGTGGCTCTGGTCGACTCCGGCCTGGCAGCCAGGCAGCTGTTCGGCACGCCGCTGTCACCGCAGGACCGTGACCGTTATGTCGCGGAGATGGTTGTCGCGGCCGAGCTTGTCGGCGTGCCCCGTGCGCTGGTGCCGTCGAGTCTCGCCAGGCTCGAGCACTACATCGCCTCGGTCCGGCCGCAGCTGCGCTGCACGCTGGCGGCTACGGAGTCAATGGCCTACCTGCTCGAGCCGCCGGGCCTGGACGAGGACATCGCCGAGATCTGGCAGGACGTGCGCGAGGGCGCGATCGCCTCGCTGCCGGCCTGGGCGCGGGACATGTACGGCTACCGCGCGCCAGATCCGCTGCCGCCCGACCGCAGGACGGAGATCCGGCAGGCGCTCGGCGTCCTCGACACAGTGTTCCTCGGTGAGCCCGGCGTGCTCGAGGCGCGGCAGCGGATCACCCTGCGGATGCGCACGGCCCGGACCGCATGAAGCGGCTCATCGCCGGGGCTGCGGTCGGCGGCACCGTCACGGCAGCGGTTCTGCTGCACCGCCGGCTCGGACGGCTGCGGCTGCGCCGCGGCCTGTCGGCCATCCAGCTCCTCGTGCGCGGCGGGATGCGCTACGCGGGCAGTGCCTCCAGGCTCTTCGCTGCCGCCGGCGAGAACCGGCAGCAGCTGCGCAGCGATCTCGCCCTGCAGACCGCCGAGGATGTCGCTGCCACCCTCGGCGCGATGAAGGGCGTGCTGATGAAGATCGGCCAGATGGCCAGCTACATCGACGGCGGCCTGTCGCCAGCCGTCCGCCGGACGCTCAGCAGGCTGCAGGACAGCGTCCCGCCGATGAGCGCCGAGCTGGCCGCGCGAGTGGTCGAGGAAGAACTGGGCCTGCCGCCGGAGCGCGCCTTCGCCCGCTGGGATCCCGAGCCCATCGCCGCGGCGTCGATCGGGCAGGTGCACCGCGCGATCACGCTCGACGGCCGGGCGGTCGCGGTGAAAGTGCAATACCCCGGAATCGCGGAGACCATCGCGGCCGATCTCGCCAACGTGGCGCTGCTGCGCCGGATGCTGCGCATCACCGCTCCGGCGCAGGACGTCGACGCGCTGCTCGCCGAACTGCGGGAGCGCGTGCTGGAGGAGCTCGATTACCGCCAGGAGGCCGACAATCAGCGCCTCATGGCCGCCTACTACGACGGCCATCCCACGATCGGTGTCCCGCAGATCATCAGCGAGCTGTCGACCCGGCGGATCGTGACCAGCGAGCTGGCGGGCGGAGCCCGTTTCGCCGAGCTTGCCAGCTGGCCCCAGGAGGAACGGGATCTGGCCGCCGAGACCATCTACCGCTTTACCTTCCGGAGCTTGTACGACATCCGCGCGTTCAACGGCGATCCGCATCCCGGCAATTACCTGTTCCAGGGCGGCGGCCGCGTCACCTTCCTCGACTTCGGGCTGGTCAAGCACTTTGCCCCGGCCGAGCTGCAGCCGCTCATGCAGATGGCTCGCCACCTGTGCGTCGACAACGACCCCGAGGCCTTCCGCGCCAGCCTGGAGCAGGCCGGCTTCCTGCGCCCGGACGCGCCGCTGAGCACGGAGACGATCGTCGAGCACATGGCCGTCTTCTACGACACGATCCGCAAGCCTGGCCGGCTCACCATCACCGGCGATTACGCCTCAGCGGTGGTGCGCCGCTTCTTCGACGTACGCAGCCCCCTGGCCGAGTACGTGAGCATCCCCCGTTCCTACGTGATCCTCCAGCGCATCAACCTGGGCCTGTTCGCCGTGCTGGGCGAGCTGACTGCCACCGCCGACTGGCGGGCCATCGCCGAGGAAATCTGGCCGTTCGTCCAGGGACCGCCCGCCACGCCGATCGGAGCAGCCGAGGCTGCCTGGCGGGCGCGGCGTCATCCCGATGCCGCCCTGATCTCCGCGGCGAACGCCTCCGGCGCCTCCAGCGGCAGGAAATGACCGGCTGACGGCAGCAGCCGCAGCGCCACCTCGTCGAAGAACTCGCCCAGCCGGTCCGACCAGGCAACCGGGAACAGCGGGTCGTGCTCCGGCCACAGCACGGTCGTGGGCACGTGCACCCGGCCCGCTACCGGGGGCGCCTGCTCGGCCAGCGAGCAGGCGACCGTGCTTGCGCCAGCCCGTTACCAGCTGATAGACGCGACGAACGCGCCCGGCGGAGCGTAGTGCTCGACCAGCCGATCGAGCGCTGCGTCCCCCAGCTCGAAAGAAGGCCCGACCAGTGCGACCAGAAGTGCGCCAGGCAGGCGCGCACGGCGTCGGGCCGGCCATCGACAAGCTGCTCGGCCAGGTCGAGCTGGTGAAAAGACCGGTACCAGAACTCGTGCTGCGCCGCGGCGTCCAGGACCCGTGCGCCGACGCCCGGCAGCGGCGGCGCAACCACGAGTGCGCGGAGCAGGCCGGGGCGGGCGGCAGCCACCACCTGCCCGATCCGGCTGCCGATGTCGTAGCCCGCAATCACCACCTCGGTCAGCAACAGCTCCTCGATCAGCGCGATCACGCTGGCGGCCTGCGCGGCGGCAGAGTAGGCAGCTGCCGGGTCGCTGCGATGCTTGTCCGATTCGCCGAACCCGCGCAGATCCGGCACCACGACGTCGTATCCCGTCAGCCGCGGGACGACCTCGCGGTAGTCGACCCGGGCCCCTGGCCAGCCGTGCAGCGCCAGCACGGGCGGGCCGTCCCCGCTGCGGTCGTAGGCAAGCCGGAAACCGCCTGTCGCAGCACTCATCTGCATGCTGCGTGCCTAGCCGCGGGCCAGGCACGGCCGCGCGCGTCTGTGCTCCGCATGCTGCGCTCGCCTAGGATTTCGTCCTCTCAGCTCACTGACTGCGGGCCAAGGTGGTCATAGCGCCAAAGGTGACGCTGACCTGACGGAATCCCAGCGAGCCCAGCATGCCGTCCGGCGCTCAGGTCCGCCGCATTGCCAGCTGCGGTGCCAGCCAGAACGGCGGCAGATAGCCGGCCAGATCCGACAGCGGCAGGACCTCGGGCCTGAGCTTGATACCCAGGACGTCGGCCAGGAAGGCGCGGCGCACGCTGACCCGGGCCAACATGCCGGGATAGCGCTGGGCCAGCTGGGCTCGCAGCGCGTCGTCCGCGAGCGCGACACCGTCCTCGATGTTCGTGGTGTGGTAGGCCGAGCCTGTCGCCGGGATGATGTCGAGCCGCAGCGTCATGCCTGATGTCAGGGCGATCTGGGAGCCCTCGCAGACGGGCGAGCTGGGCCACTCGTCCAGGTGGATGAAGTGCCCGGGGTTGAGATGCACGCCGAAAAACGGGTCCCCCAGGCATCGCTGCACGAACTCGAAGAGCTCGCCGCCGGTCACCCCGATGCCGATGGTCTCGTACCACTGCGCGGCGCAGGCAAAATAGGGCGCAACGAGCCGCGGCCGCGCGTCGAGCTGCCCGGTCATCCGGTGCTGCGCGGCCTGCCGGAGTCCTGGCCAGTGCTGCTCGGGTACAACCGGCTGACCGCGAAACCGGGAGCTGACGTGGTGCTCAGCTGCGCCGGTGACCCGCTGGTCGCCTGCGGGGACTATCACGGCGGCCGCAGCGCGGTCCTCGCGTCCGACTGCGCGCCGCACTGGGGACCGCCGGGATTCCTGGACTGGCCAGGCTATCTGGCGCCGTGGGCGAACCTGATCAGCTGGCTGGCGGGAAGCTGGTAAGAACTAGCAGCCCGCAGCAGGAACGGATTGCGGCACCCCACTCCGGGCTGACCAAGCTCTGAGATCTGCCGTCGGCCGGGCGACGAGTTGCCAGCCGGAGCCGCGGCGACCGGATCCGTGCCAGCAGCAGTGCGGTGCTAGCTGACCGCCCGACGGCTATCGAGTGTTGCCAGAAATGTCACTATCGCGTCGCTGACCAGGCCGGCGGCGCGCATGGGCAGATGATGGCCCGGTCCCTCGACCAGCTGCAGGCGGGCATCTGGCAGCGCCAGCTCCAGCCGGCGAGCGGTGTCGACGGGAACCAGCGTGTCGCCGGAGTCAGCGAGCAGCAGAACCGGCGCGCGGACCGACGGGAGCAGCGATTCCAGCTCAGCTAGCTCACCCACCAGGGCTCGCTGCTCAGTCAGGAAGGTGCGCCAGAGCGGGCCGTGGTCGCTGCTGGCGTGTCCCCAGATGTGCCAGTTGACGTGCTCGTCGGAGTTGAGCGGCCGGGCGCGCAGCCGGGCGATCCTGGCCAGCCGGGCGCGCGCGAACCACGGCGTCAGCTGCCAGGCAACCACTGAGCAGACCGGCCCGGCGACCGGAGCCGCCAGCAGCCGGTCCCAGCCGTTAAGACAGCCGGGGCCAATGCTCGCCAGCAGGATGACGGCTTCCACCCGGTCCGGTTCCTGACTCGCCGCCGACAGGGCCACCCCGCCGCCGTAGGAATGACCGACCAGGACCGCTCGCCGCGCGCCGCGCGCGTCCAGGTCATCGAGAACGGCACGCGCATTCGCGCCAAAGCCCGCAGCGGCCTGCCGATTGGAGCCGTATCCCGGCCGGTCGACCGCGACCGCGTGCAGCTGCGGCGGTAGCAGCGCCAGCACCTGCTGCCAGTCCGCGCCCGAGCCCGGCTGCCCGTGCAGCAGCACCAGGTCGTGCGGGCAGAGCGTCGCGGCTGGCTCCTGGCGGGTCTGGGTGTCTTCGCTCAGCATCGCATCACAGCCTTGCGTCGGCGCCGGCAAGAAGCGACAGAACCTCGCCAACGGTGCGCTCCCGGCTGGTGGACTCCGGCAGCGGCAGATGCATCTGGATCTCGTAGCGGTTGCGGCGGCCGTCTTTCTGCTTCACCACGTAGCCCGCCACAGCCAGATCGGTCACGATGCCGTAGGCGCTGCGCTCGGTGATCCCCAGGCTGGCCGCGATATCGCGCAGCCGCATACCCGGGTCGTGTGCGATGCACAGCAGTACCCGGGCGTGACTGGTCAGGAAGCTCCAGTTCTCCATCGCCAGTAGCCTAGCAGTTTCCGGAAAGCATTTGCTAGTTTCTGGATGCAGGTGTAGCTTCCGAGTACGGCTACCCCGCCAGGCTCCTGGCGTGGCAGCTGCAGACGGGAAGCGGTGACGCGATGAAGGCCTCGGTTAGCGCGGACGCCTGATCCAGCCCGCCAGCGTCCTGGCCGCGAACTCAGCGGCCTTCCCTGCCTGCGGAAGGAAACCCACCTCAATGTCTTCGACTACTGCGCCCCAGCCGGGCACAACCGGAACACAGGCGCCGCCATCGCCGAACGGCTCCGCCGCGCCGCAGCCGGCTCCGGCCGCCCCGGTCGTGCCCCCCATGCCGTCCGAGGCGCACCCCGCCGAGCGGCATGCCGCCGCCAAGGGCGCCAGCGCGGACGGCTCCGGCACCTACCTGCGCCGGATCACCCGCCGCCCCTAGTCCGGCTCCGGCCAGGCCGCGCTCTTCAGCATCCGCCCTGGCCGGAGCCGATCCATGCCGCCATGCCCGCCTGCCTGATCGGAGATCTGTGACTGCCCTAGCCGCCGAAACCGGCACCGCTTCCGGGCCTGGCATGTCCTGCCGGTCCGAATTCGGTCTTGTTATCGCCGTGCTCAGCGGCGAGCTCGAGATCAGCTGTGCTCCCGTGCTGCGCGAGCAGCTTCTCGGCGTGCTGCGGCCAGCGGCCAGCCGGCTTGTCATCGACCTGTCCGGCGTGAGCTACGCCGACGCCAGCGGCCTGGCAGTACTCGTGGGCACCGGACGCCGCGCCGGGCTGCTCGGCGGGTTCCTGCGCCTGGCCGCACCAGTGCCCGCGGTGGCTGACGTACTGCGCATCACCGGCCTGAGCCGGCATCTCGACATCTATCCCACGGTCGCCGCAGCGATCAGCAGCCCGCTGCGGCAGTCGAGTCAGGCCGGCGCAAGCTGGACCGGCGCGAGCAGCCGCGGCGCGGGCATGTCCGGCGCGAGCTGGCGCGGCGCGGGCACGACCGGCCCCGGCAATCGCCCCGCCGTCGCCACTTTAGTGCCGTCCCAGCCACCAGCCGGGCAGGCCGGGCGCCTCCTGGAGCCGGCCGAGGCCGGTGAGCTGCGCCGCGCCATCGCCGCCGTGCTGCAGCACGCGGACGCGTGGCGCGACGCTGACCCGCGTCGCCAGTTTGCTCCCGCCCTGCAGGCCCTGGCTCGCGCCTATGCCGCCCCTGGCCAGACCGCGCTCACCCAGGCGGCGCGCGCATTGCTCTCCATCGTGACCAGCCATCCGCTGACCCACTCCCCCGCAGTCGCCGCGACCGCAAGCCGCCTGCGCCGGGTCCTCGATTCCGCCCGGTTGCCCGCACTCAGCTGAGCCGCCCGCACTCAGCTGAGCCGCTGCCAGGCAGCCACCGGGCCAGCGCGGCCAGCGGCATTTTCCGCACGAGTCGTCAGCGGCAGAGGTCCCGGCAGGTGCCGCGCGGCTTGTACTTCAGCACCTTGCCGCCGACAGCCTCCGGCAGGCCGGCGGCCAAGACCACCCGTTTCGGCGTCTCGACGCCGGCCAGCCGGTCCCGGCAGAACGACGGAATGCCTGCTCGCTGGCCTTGTCGTCCTGGCAATAGCCCGCCGCGCACCCGCTCCCAGCGGTTCACGGCGCGCCGGTGCTGCAGGCTGGTGACGTCGGGGCCCATCGCGGACTCTCCCCGCATGTGAATTCAGGTTCACGCTGATGCTAGCGGGACGGAAATTAGTTGCGAAGAGGGTCACATCCGCCCTGAGTGCTCCCAGCGCAGAGCCGGACCCTCCGGCTGACCGGGGGCAGCCAAACTGCCGCCTTTCCCCCGTTGTGAATCCCAACTAACATTCTGCCGTGGCTGTCCTGACGTCAGCGCTCGACCCAAGCGCCGAGGCCTACCAGCGCAACCGCGCGGCCCAGCTGGCTGCGCTGGCCGCGCTCGGCGACCAGCTCGCCCTGGCCAGGGCGGGCGGCGGCCCGCGGTACGCCGACCGGCACCACGACCGGGGCCGGCTGCTGGCGCGCGAGCGGATCGAGCCGCTGCTCGACCCGGACGCCCCCTTCCTCGAGCTGTCGGCCCTCGCCGCGTGGGGCAGCGAGTTCACCGTCGGCGCCAGCGTGGTCACCGGCATCGGCGTGATCGGCGGCGTGGAGTGCGTGCTGATCGCGCACGACCTGACCGTCCGCGGCGGCGCGATGAACCCGTTCACCCTGAAGAAGACCCTGCGGGCGCTGGAGATCGCCCGGCGCAACCGGCTGCCGGTCATCAATCTCGTCGAGTCCGGCAGCGCCGGCCTGCCGGCGCAGGCCGGGCTGTTCGTGCAGGCGGGCAAGATCTTCCGCGATCTCACCGAGCTGTCCGCCCTGGGCATCCCAACGATCGCCCTGGTCTTCGGCAACTCCACCGGCGGCGGCGCGTACGTGCCGGGGATGTGTGACTACTCGGTGCTCGTCGGCGGCCAGGCCAAGGTGTTCCCCGGCGGGCCGCCGCTGGTGAAGATGGCCGCCGGCGAGGACTCGGGCGACGGGGAACTCGGCGGCGCGACGAGAAACTCGCGGGTATCCGGGCTGTCGGACTACTTCGCCGCCGACGAGCGTGACGCCATCCGGATCGGCCGACAGATCGTCGCCGACCTCAGCTGGCGCAAGCTCGGCCCGGGACCCGGCCGCCCGGCCGACGAGCCGGTGCACGACCCCGACGAACTGCTCGGCATCGCCTCGGCCGACTTCCGCGTGCCGTTCGACCCGCGAGAGGTGCTGGCCAGGGCGGTGGACGGGTCCCGGTTCAGCGAGTACAAGCCGCTCTACGGCACGAGCCTGGTCACCGGCTGGGCGTCCATTCACGGCTTCGGCGTGGGCATCCTGGCCAACGCGCGCGGCGTGCTGTTCTCCGAGGAGGCCAAGAAGGCAGCCGAATTCATCCAGCTCGCCAACCAGACCGACACGCCGCTGGTATTCCTGCAGAACACGACGGGCTACATGGCCGGCCAGAGCTACGAGCAAGGCGGGATTATCAAAGATGGCGCAAAAATGATCAACGCGGTGACCAGCAGCACGGTTCCGCACATCACCATGAACATCGGTGCCTCGTTCGGCGCGGGCGACTACGGCATGGCCGGGCGGGCCTACGATCCCCGGCTGATGTTCGCCTGGGTCAACGCCAAGCTCGCCGTGATGGGCGCCCAGCAGCTGGCCGGGGAGCTGTCGATCGTCAGCCGCCAGGCCGCGCAGGCAAACGGGCGGCCGTTCGACGCCGAGGCGGACGAGCGGCGGCGGCGGGAGACCGAGGAGCAGATCGAGCGCGAGTCGCACGCGTTCTTCGTCGCCGCCCGGCTGTACGACGACGGCGTCATCGACCCGCGTGACACCAGGACCGTACTCGGGCTGGCGCTGTCCGCGGCCCACTCCGCGCCGGTCGGCGGCCGCCGCGGCTTCGGCCAGCGGAAGGGACGTTGATGGAACCGACTGCGTTCGCCGGCCTGCCGGCCGGCCTGGACCGGGCCGCGCCGACACCGGGCTCGACCCGCGCGACCGGGTGCCCTGGTACGGCCCGGACATGAGCCCCGCCTCGCCGGCGACAGCCCGGCTGATGGAGACCTGGGCGCGTGGCCGGGACATCGCCGATGGACTCTGCGCGCAGCGCGAGCCGGCCATCCGGCTGCGGCACATCGCGCATCTCGGGGTGAGCACGCTCCGGTTCGCGTTTAGCCTGAACGGACTTGCGGCTCCGGCCGCCGTGATCACCAGGCATCCCGGTACCGGCGGGCTGGTGTCGGCCGGCACAGTCAAGGTGGCACTGGATTACCTCGGCGGCTGCCGCAACACGATGACGCTGGTGCTGACCGGCCTGGACATCGAGGTGAAGGCGGCCCGGGCGGAGGCGCTGCTGTTTGGCCTGCTCGGCGGCAAAGAGCGGTTCGCCGAGGTCGACGTCCGGCTGATCCGCTCGGACCGGCCGGATGCGCCTACCAACGAGCAGGCGACGGCGCAGCTGCGGATCACCGTCAAGGATCCCGATCCCGGCAAGGTCGGCCGGTCGTTCGCCAACGCCACGATGGAGCTGGCGCTGGCCGGATACGCCGGGTTCCACACCACTGCCCCGCCGACGGCGGAGAGCGCATTCGGCGGGTACCGGCCGACGTTCGTGCCCGCCGAGCTGGTGCAGCACGCGGTTGTCCTGCCGGACGGGAGCCGGCGCGCCGTCCGGCCCGGTCCTGCGCATGCGGCTCCGGCTGCGGCGGCGCATCTCGCGGGACCGACCCGTCGCGCGCCGCTCGGCCTGTTCTGCGGCGCCCGCTCGAGCGACAAGGGCGGCAACGCCAACGTGGGCCTGTGGACGCCGAGCCCGGCGGCCTACCCGTGGCTGCGCGACTACCTCGACGTCGGCAGATTCCGCGCGCTGCTGCCCGAGGCCGCTGACCTCGAGGTACGCCGGTACGAGCTGCCCAACCTCAGTGCGCTGAACTTCGTGGTGGTCGGGCTGCTCGGCCAGGGTCCGGCCGCCTCGACCCGGCCGGACCCGCAGGCCAAGGGCCTGGGCGAGTACCTGCGGTCCCGGCACGTCGACATTCCGGTCCAGCTGCTGGGCGCAGGCCCGTCATGACCGGCCCGGCAGCGAGGAGGCGGGCACGCGATGGACTTTCAGGACAGCGCCGAGCACGTCGCGCTGCGCGAGGCGGTGGCGCAGATTGGTCGGCGAACCGGGCGACGGGTTCGCGCAGGTCTTTCACGGGCTCAATCCCGAGATCCCGGTCAGCCGCGAGATGATCTTGAATTACGTCGCCCAGTACGCGCTCGGCCTGCCCGGATCGTACTGACAAAGACGCAGGACAAAGGACGCCGGATGAACACCGATGTGCACGCCAGCCTGATCCAGCGGGTCAATGTGGGGGACAGCCTGACCAGGGCTGCAGCCCGGCACCCGGACCGGACCGCGGTCGTCGACAGCGGCCGCCGCTGGCTCGGCTTCGGCAAGGACGTGTGCAAGACCGGCGGCGAGAACGTCGCGTCGATCGAGGTGGAGAAGGCTGTCTACGCCGCCGATCCGCGGGTAGCCGAGGTGGTCATCGTCGGCCTGCCGCACGATCACCGGGGCGAGGCGGTCACCGCTGTGGTCGTGCCGAAACCGGGCCAGAAACTCGACGGGCACCTGCTGACCGAGGAGGTCAAGCGGCACCTCGACGGGTACAAGGCGCCGAAGTCGGTGATCTTCGTCGAGGAGCTGCCGCGGACATCGACCGGCAAGATCCGCAAGAACCTGGTGCGGGACACGTTCACGGCCCAGTGCGCGGGGAGCTGAGCATGCGAGGCGCGGATCTGGCCGCCGGTGGCGGCGGGCGCGATGCGGCGGCGCAGCCCGCCCCGGTCCGCGGGCCGGCCCGCAAGGAGCGGATCCTGGCCGCGGCCGCTGACCTGATCGCGCAGAGCGGTTACCACGCGGTGTCGATCTCGGACATCGGCGCCGCCGCCGGGATCACCGGCCCGGCGGTCTACCGGCACTTCGAGAGCAAGTCAGCCGTGCTGGTCGCGCTGTTCGACCAGGTCATCGACGGCCTGCTGGCGAATGGCGCGAGCATCGCCGGCTCGGGGGCCGACGAGCGCGACGCGCTCGCCAGGCTGGTCGCCGACCAGGTCGATTTCGTGATCACCGACCGCGAGCTGGCCAGGGTGTACCACAACGAGATCAACAACCTGCCCGGCGAAGACCGCCGCCGGCTGCGCCGAAAGCGGCGGCTGTACCTCGAGGAGTGGGTGCACGTCCTCGCCGAGCTGCGCGGCGACCTGGCCGACAGCGAAGTACGGACGATCGTGCACGCGGCCATCGGCGCAATCCAGTCGGTGCTGTTCCACGACAGCGGGCTGCCGCCGGAGCGACTCGGGGAGCTGATGACCGCCAGCGCGCACGCGGTCCTGGCGCCGGCTGACCGGGGCGTTGCCGCGGGCCGCCCGGCAGAACCTACGATGGGGACCATGCAGTGGCCTGGCCGCGAAACTGAGTGCGGCGCGGTGCGGCGATGCCCGTGACGGCTCGCGGCGGCGCGACCCGCACGGCGATCATTACTGTCGACGACGACCCGGGGGTGTCCCGGGCGGTGGCCCGTGACCTGCGGCGGCGCTACGGCGAGCAGCACCGGATCGTGCGCGCCGAGTCCGGCCAGGCGGCCCTGGACGCACTGCGGCAGATGAAGCTGCGCGGCGACCTGGTCGCCGTGATCCTGGCCGACTACCGCATGCCGGAGATGAACGGGATCGAGTTCCTCGAGCAAGCGATGGACGTGTATCCGGGGGCGCGGCGCGTGCTGCTCACCGCCTATGCCGACACCGGCGCCGCGATCGACGCGATCAACGTCGTCGACCTTGACCACTATCTGCTCAAGCCGTGGGATCCGCCGGAGGAGAAGCTCTACCCGGTGGTCGACGGGCTGCTGGAGGCGTGGCTGGCGGCCGATCACCGGGCCGTGCCCGAGACAAAGATCGTCGGCCACCGGTGGTCGGCCCGCTCGTCCGGGGTTCGCGAGTTCCTCGCCCGCAACCAGGTGCCCTACCGCTGGTATGCCGCTGACGAGCCGGAGGGGCAGCGGCTGCTGGCGGCCGCCGGAGCCGACGGCCGTGAGCTGCCGGTCGTCATCACACCTGACGGGCAAGCGCTGGTCGCGCCGGCTGATGCCGAGCTGGCAGGGCGGGTGGGCCTCGACACCGCGCCCTCGAAGGACTTCTACGACCTGATCATCATCGGCGGCGGGCCGGCCGGCCTCGGCGCCGCCGTGTACGGCGCATCCGAAGGGCTGCGCACCGTACTGGTCGAGCGCACCGCGACCGGCGGTCAGGCCGGCCAGAGCTCGCGGATCGAGAACTATCTCGGCTTTCCCGACGGAGTATCAGGGGCGCAGCTGACCGGCCGGGCCCGGCGGCAGGCTGCCAAATTCGGGGCTGAGGTGCTCACCACGCGCGACGTGGTCGGCCTGGAGGTCAACGGCTCGGCCCGCAGCGTCCGTTTCGCGGACGGCAGCGCCATTGACGCGCATACCGTCATCCTCGCGACCGGCGTTTCGTACCGCGAGCTTGCAGCTCCCGGCCTGGCGGAGATGACCGGGCGCGGGGTCTATTACGGATCTGCGCTGACCGAGGCCGCTGCCTGCTCCGGGCAGGACCTGTTCATCGTCGGCGGCGCGAACTCGGCCGGGCAGGCCGCCGTCTACCTGGCCAGGGGCGCGCGATCGGTGACGCTGCTGGTTCGCGGCTCGTCGCTGGAAAAGTCGATGTCGTACTACCTCATCCAGCAGATCGCGAGCATCCCGGCGATCTCGGTCCGCACCTGCACCGAGGTGGTCGCCGTCGGCGGCACCGATCACCTGGAAAGCCTGACGCTGCGCGACACCTCCACCGGCGCGACGCAGACGGTCAGCGCGCAGTGGCTGTTCCTGTTCATCGGCGCGGCCCCGCTCACCGACTGGCTGGACGGTGTCGTGCTGCGAGACGAGCGCGGCTTCGTGGTAGCCGGACCCGATCTGTCGCTGGCCGGGCAGCGGCCCGCCGGCTGGGAACTGGACCGGCCGCCGTACCACCTGGAGACCAGCGTTCCCGGCGTGTTCGTGGCCGGCGACGCGCGGGCCGAGTCCGCCAAGCGGGTCGCCTCCGCCGTCGGCGAGGGTGCCATGGCCGTGATGCTGGTGCACCGCTACCTGGAGAAGCTGTGACTGAGCAGCCGCCGGCGTCCCAGCCACCGCAGGCCCAGCCGGTGCCGTGCAGCGCGGACGAACTGCGCGCCCTTTTCCTGTTTGAGAAGCTCACCGACGAGCAGCTGGACTGGCTGTGCCGCCGCGGGCATGTCGAGCTGATCGAACCCGGGCCGGTCTACCCGGAGGGCGCCCCCGCGACATGCTTCTATGTCCTGCTGGCAGGCAGCCTGGTGCTGTCCCGCCGGGTCGGGGCCGACGACGTCGAAGTGGTCCGAACGTCGGAGCGCGGCGTGTACGCCGGGGCCTTTTTCGCCTACCTCGGGGACCGGGCGCCGCAGGTCTACAACAACTCCCTGCGGGTCACGGAGCCGTCGCGGTTCTTCGTCCTGGCCGCCGACGTCTTCGCCGGACTCATGCACGAGTGGTTCCCGATGGCCGTGCACCTGCTCGAAGGACTGTTCTTCGGCGTGCAGAACACCCAGCAGGCGATCGGCCAGCGCGAACGGCTGCTGGCGCTCGGCTCGCTGTCGGCAGGCCTGACGCATGAGCTGAACAACCCGGCCGCAGCTGCTGTGCGCGCAACGTCGGCGCTGCGCGAGCGGGTCGCCGGGATGCGGCACAAGCTGGGCCTGATCGCGGCCGGGCCCTATAACCGGGTCGCCTTGGAGACGCTGATCGGGCTGCAGGAGAACGCCGCCGAGCGCGTGCCGAAGGCGCTGGCGCTGGACCCGCTCGAGGCGTCCGACCGCGAGGACACGGTCACCGACTGGCTCGACGGCCATGGCGTTGCCGACGGCTGGGACCTGGCCCCGATCTTCGTGCAGGCGGGCCTGGACACCGCCTGGCTCGACCATGCCGCCGCCACCGTGGACAGCGAGTACCTTGACGGCGCGCTGCGGTGGCTGGGCTACACGGTCGAGACCGAGCTGCTGATGAACGAGATCGAGGACTCCTCCAACAGGATCTCCAGCCTCGTCGGCGCGGCCAAGCAGTACTCGCAGCTGGATCGGGCGCCATACCAGGTCGTGGACGTGCACGAACTGCTGGACAGTACGCTGCTGATGCTGGGCGGCAAGATTCCGCCTGGTATCACCGTCGTGAAGGACTACGACCGCGCGCTGCCCGCGATCCCCGCCTACGCGGCCGAGCTGAATCAGGTGTGGACGAACCTGATCGACAACGCCGTGTCAGCTATGAGCGGAACGGGCACTCTCACCGTCCGAACCGGGCTCGATCGCGACCAGGTACTCGTCGAGTTCGGCGACACCGGCCCTGGCGTGCCCGCGGAAATCCAGGAAAGAATTTTCGAGCCGTTTTTTACCACGAAGCCGGTGGGCGACGGTACCGGTCTCGGGCTCGACATCTCCTGGCGGATCATTGTCAACAAGCACCACGGGGACCTCCAGGTGACGTCGGTCCCCGGCGACACCCGCTTCCGGGTGCGGCTCCCGCTGATCGCCCCGGAGCCCGACAGGCAGGAGCCGCAGTGAACGCGACGCCGGGGATCGATCCGTCCGTCCCGCCCAGCGGCACCGGCTGCGTGGAGTGCGAGGCGAGCGGCGGGTGGTGGTTTCACCTGCGCAGGTGCGCCCAGTGCGGGCACATCGGCTGCTGCGACACCTCGCCCGCCCAGCACGCGACCGCTCATTTCGGGTCCACCGGGCACCCGTTCATCCGCAGCTTCGAGCCGGGTGAAGCGTGGTTCTACAGCTACCGGACGCAGGAAAGCTACGAGGGCCCGGAACTCGCATCGCCGCAGCACCACCCGCTTGACCAGCCGGTGCCCGGACCAGCGGGCCGTGTTCCGCCGGACTGGCAGCTGCACCTGCACTAGCCGGACGGCGAGCCCGCAGCCTTCTGCCCCTGGCTGGCCAGCGTGAGCTGAAGCCGCCGGGGCTGGTCGGCCCGCAGGATCGACAGGCACAGGGGCACGCCGGCCGGAGCACCGGAGAGCAGCTCCTCGAGTGCGATGCAGCTGCGTACCTCGCAGTCGTTCACGGTGGTGATGAGGTCGCCCTGCTGCAAGCCAGCGGCCGCTGCAGGCGTGCCGGCGAGTGGCGGCGCGGCGACCAGCAGCCCCGGCGGGTCAGTCAGCCCCACGCCGGCGCGCCGGCTGCGCGCGATGTGCGCCGGGAGCAGCGCGGCTCCCAGCGGGGCGATGACCCGCGCCGTGCTGTTCTCGAACGACGCAAGCAGCCTTCGCAGCAGCCCGGCGAGCTCCGCTCGTTCGGCCGGACCGAGGGCCGAGAGCAGGCGATCCTCGTTGGCCAGGTGCACGGGTGCGATCTCGTCGAACAGCCGCAGCCCTTCGCCGGTGAGCCGGACAAGCTGGACGCGGCGGTCATCGGGGGCGTCCTCGCGGCCGACGACGCTGCGGCTCACCAGGCGGTCGACCCGGACGCTGACAGTGCCGGAGGTCAGGCCCAGCTGGGCGATGAGCTGGGTCTGCGGCAGACGATAAGGGGCGCCGGCCCGGCGCAGGGTCACGATGACGGCGAAGTCAGCCGCCGTGAGGTCGTAGCGGTCGAAGACCTGCTGGAGCCCCGCGTCCAGGTGGCCGCGCACCCGCGCGAGCCGGGTCACGATCCCGACCGGGGAGAAATCCAGGTCCCGCCGCTCCCGGTCCCAGTCCCGCAGCAGCCGGTCGACGGAATCCCCGGCAGCGCCCACCTCATTTCCGGCAGCGCCCACCCGGACATCGTAGCCATAATTTCCTTGGTGAAACCGTTTGGGCCCAAGTGTTGGTATACGATTTCCCCTCAGGGGCAGGGCCAGGGAAGGGAGCGCCGCATGCCGGTCATGCGCACCATAGCCGGTACCCGCGAAGGCGCAGCGACACGGCATGTGGTGCGATGAGGGTCGCGGTCATCGGCACCGGGAAGATCGGCGGCACGCTCGGCCGTGCTTTCGCCGGCGGCGGGCATGGGGTGGTGTTCGGGTCGCGCTCACCGGGGGCCGACGAGGTCGCCGGCGACACCGCGGCGCAGGTAGCCGATGTCGCGACCGCCCTCGACGGTGCCGATGCCGTGGTGCTCGCAATACCCGGTCCCGCCATCGACGCGCTGCTCGGCGAGCAGGCAGAGGCGCTGGCCGGGCGGCTGGTGCTCGACGCTGCCAACCGCATCGGCGGCGGCGGACCGGCGAACAGCCACGACGCGATCACCGCCAAGGTGCCGGGCGTCCGGTACGCCCGGGTTTTCAACTCCCTCGGCGTGGAGAACCTCGCCGATCCGCGGTTCGGCGACGCCGCGGCTGACATGTTCTTCTCCGCGCCGCCAGCGGACCAGGCGGCGGTCGAGGAGCTCATCACCGCCGTCGGGCTGCGGCCGGTCTATCTCGGCGACGGCCAGCAGGACGTGGTGGACGGGGTCCTGCGGCTATGGTTCGCGCTCGTCATGGGCCAGGGGCACAGCAGGCAGCTGGCCTTCCGCATGCTGGAACGGTGAGCGAACGACCGATGGCGCTGGGCGGGGCCTGCCCGCTCACCGGTTTCCCGCCTGCCGGTCGCGGCTGACCTGCCAGCGGAACACACTGTTCACACGTCAGCTCAACATTCGGCCAGGGGGCATCCCATGACAGGTCAAGCAGCTGGATCGGCCCGGATCACGGTGACGCCGAACGGTCCCTACCTGGTTACCGGCGGGGTTCCGGTGACCAGGCGGAGCATCGTCTACTCCGAGCACGGCGAGTCGATGACCTGGCAGACCAAGGCCGAGCTCGACACCTCCGGCAGCTCCGGCAGCTCCGACGCGGTGGTGGCGCTGTGCCGCTGCGGCGGCTCGGCCAGCAAGCCGTTCTGCGACGGGACGCATGCCCGCAACGGCTTCGATGGCACCGAGACCGCTCCGTCCGCCAGCTACGACGAGCGGGCCACGAGCTACCCAGGCAGCCGGGTAGTGGTCCGGGACGACCGTGGGATCTGCGAGCACGCCGGGTTCTGCGGGAACAGGCGCACCAACGTCTGGAAGATGGCCGGGGGCCCGGCCGACGAGGACAGCGTGCTGCGGGCGGAGATGATGAGCATGATCGAGCACTGCCCGTCCGGCGCGCTGACCTTCCGGATGAGCGCCGGCGAAGCGGACGTCGAGCCCGGGCTGCGTGCCGAGGTGGGTGTCACCGACGACGGCCCCTATTTCGTCACCGGCAGCATCCCGGTCGAGCGTGCCGACGGCCAGCCCGTCGAGACCCGCAACCGGGTGACGCTGTGCCGGTGCGGCGCCTCGCAGAACAAGCCGCTCTGCGACGGCAGCCATAAGAAGGCCGGTTTCCGCGACGCCTGATCCGGCCCGGACGAATGCGCGGCGAGTCATGCAGCAGTCACGGCTCGATCCGCGAGGACCGCGAGGAAATGGTCCCAGCCAGTGGCGTGGTCGAACCAGCGGGCCGCTGGCATATCGTGGTGACGGACAGTGAGCCGTGTGCCCGTTCCGTCCGGGGCGAGGGTCACCTCGACCTGCGTCGATCCCGGCGCCAGCGGCTCCCCTGGCGCGACGCCGTCCCAACCGAAGCTGAAGACGATCCGCTCATAAGGGACGAGCTCCAGAAACTCGCCGACCATCACGGAGCCTGTTTCCATCTCGACCCGGTACGCACCACCCGGCTCCGCCTCCAGCCGGGTGGCGACCCCCCACCAGGACGCCACCCGCACCGGGTCAACCCAGTACCGCCAGACAGTCTCGGGTGGCGCCCCGATCCGAACGGTGTGCTCGATCAACCGCTTATCGATGCCGGTCACCGATGTTCCCTTCCACGGTTGACCGTCAGCTGCGCCGACGCCTCATGTTCGGCGGCGGCCTTCAACCGGGCCAGGCGACTGGCCCACATCTCGTTCAGGAACGACCACGCCCCGGCCAGTCCCTCGACCCGGGTCTGGTAGTAGCGGCGGTTCCCGTCCCGGCGCGTGCTCAGCAGTCCGGCGTCGGCGAGGACTCGCAGGTGCTGGGAGACAGCCGGACGGCTGATCGCCGGGAACTGCCGGGCAATTTCACCGGCCGGTCGCTCCTGGTCGCGCACAAGGCGGAGAATCGCCCGACGGGTGGGGTCGGCAACCGCCCTTAGCGCGTCGTCCACCCGGTCACCTCCCGTCTTCGCCGGCTGACGCGGCCTTGCGCCCCTATTACGTAAGCAGTAGCTTACATACTTGCCGGACGCCGACCCCGCACCCGCAAGGAGCCACTTCCAATGACTTATGACTTCAAGCTGTCGGACGAACTCCCCGCCGACACGCAGACGATCTACGACGCCTGGCTGTCGGGCGACCAGCACACGGTGATGACAGGCGGCAAAGCCGAGGTCGAGCCGCGGGTTGGCGGGCCGTTCACAGCATGGGACGGCTACATCACCGGCCACACGATCACCCTTGAGCCCGGGCAGCGGATCGTGCAATCGTGGCGGACCTCGGACTTCTCCGAGACCGACCAGGACTCGCAGATCGAAGTAACCCTCGAGCCGCTCGGCAAGGGCACGAAAATCACGATCCACCACAGCAACGTCCCGGACCGGCTCCGAAGCTTCGAGGCGGGCGGCTGGCAATCGCATTATTTCGACCCGATGCGCGCTCACTTCGCCGCCATCTGAACAGCCAGGACGTATTGGATCTGGATCGGTTCCCGGGGTCTTCCGCATCCGCGCGCCCGCCCCAGCCCGAGCAGGCCGGTTCCGGGTGCCAGGTCGGCGAGCAGGTCCACGTCACTGTCCGGGCCGTCCTGGCCACGTACCACACTCCCGAATACGCGCAGGTTTGTGACGCCGCGCGCGGCGGCTGCCGCGGCTAGCTCCTGCCGGTGATGTCATCGAGGAAGCTCATGGTCGCTGCCGTCGCTGCCGTCGCGGCCTTCCGCCAGGCGAGCAGGATGGCGTCGAAGCCCGGTCCGTCCGCGCGCTCGGCCTCGATTGCCGCGGCGATCGGCTGCAGCCGGCCCTCTGCCGCCGGAGCAGATCAGCGGCGTCACTGCCAAGGCGATCGAGCAGGGCAAGCTTGACCAGGAGATGCGAGCGGACATCACGGACGTGGTCCACCGGCGCCGCGAGCCACGCGCGGACGAACTCTCGGCCCTGCGGGGTGACGGCATAGATAGTTCGCAACGGGCCACGACCCGACTCGACTGCGTCAGGAGTTACCAGCCCGGCGCCGGCCAGCCGGTAGCGCGCGGCAGACAACGGGCCGCGGAATCTGCCAGACGCGGCCAAGCTCACCGCCGGGCGCGGCGAGTCCCGCGATCGCGAAGCCGCGCGCGGGCCGCTCGCTGGCGACCGCGAGCACAGTCCACTCCGCCAGCGACAATGACGGGCCCTCGCGCACGAATCCGAGCGTGCTGAGCCTGGCCGCCCGGCCGGGAGATTCGCGCTCCCGCCGCTCATCGGCCTCAGTCTGGGCGGGCGGTCAGGCGTTCCGTGCGCGGTCAGGCGCTCGGTGACTGATGGCGGCCCGGCCGCGCGATCGGGCCCGTCGTCGGCGTGCTGCCGGACGGCGTCCGCGTTCAGTCACCGCGCACCTGAAGTCGCATGGCTGGACCAAGGACCTCTACTGCCAGGCGTTCGGCCTCGAACGCGGCCAGTCCCTGGAAGGAGCGGAAACCCGCAAGCTCCGGGCTGGCGGCCTGACCCGCGGCGCAGCCGCGGCAGCGAGGGGCCGCCCCATGCCAGAGCAGCACTGCAGGAAAGCCGTGCGCGCGCTGGCCGCGATCCCGTCTGCTGCCGTCGCCCGGCCGAACTCCGATCGCGCCGACCGGCACCTCGCTCAGGTTGCCGCCGCTGCGGCCGAGCGCCTTGGCTATCCCGATATCAGGTCCTTCGTGCTGGCGCGGGTAGCCGACGGCGCCAGCCTGGCGGCAGCCAGCCGGGAAGCCGGGATGCACAAGGACTGGCTGTCGCGTCACCCAGGCAGGATCGACCCGGCAGCGGCGGCGCGGCGGCAGCGACCGGACGCCCGCGACGCCGGGTGGCTGCCGGCGCTGCGCCGGCTGGGCTTTCCGGACGTGGCCGGTTACCTGCGCGAACATCATGAGATACAGCACCGGACTGTGAACGCCATCGCCGCGCAGATAGGCGTGTCGCACCACGCTGTCGAGGCCGCACTGCGCCGCCACCAGCTGGCCAGGACGCCGCACGCCACCAGGCGCAATGCGGCTCGCCAGCGCGCTGCCGAGGTCGCCGAACGGCTCGGATCCGACAGCATCGCTGATTACGTGGCCCGGCGCCGGTCAGCCGGATGGACCTGGCAGGCCATAGCAGACGAGTCTGGCCAGCCGCAGTCCTGGCTGCGCAGGCACGCTGCCCCACCGCTCTGAGCGGCGCTCACACCCCGGCCATCCGGCCGCCGGATCCGGCCGGCCGCTGGGCACGCGCCGCTCTCTGGCCTTAGTGGCTAACGTGGCCGTGCGGGCGCTTCGGGTCAGTCGAGCGGGCTCGCCCCGGATTCGGCGGGCCTTGCTGCCGGTCCTCGCCGGCACCGGTCGGTGATCTGCGCGGCTGTGCGACGTAGGTTCCCCGGCCCGGCACCGTGTGCACCAGGCCGTCGTCGATGAGGACCTTGATCGCGCGCCGGACGGTCCCGACCGCCAGGCCGGTTTCCTCGGTGAGCTCGGTGATCGACGGAAGCAGCGAGTCAATCTCGCCGGAGACGATTTGCTCCCGGAGCAGCCTCGCAAGCTGGAGGTAGCTGTGTTCGGGTGAGCTCTCGTCGATCTTCACGCCCGTAACCTAACCGGCTCCGGCATGGGGAAACCAGACAAGGCAGTGCTTAACATGGCTTGACATACCCCTATAATCGAAGCCATGAACGATGACCTTGACGCAAGCGCGATCGCCAGGGAGTTCCCTGGCTGGGAGGCATGGCAGGGCATCAACCGGTTGTGGCACGCGCGGATCCGCGGGGCTACGCCGCCGGTGATGGTCCACGGTGAGGAGGCACCGCCGAGCAGTGCCGGGGGCAGGCTGGATGACTTCACCAGGTTCCTCAGCGGGCCGACAAGCTGATCGACCGGGTACTCCGGGACGGGCGGCCGGTTGTCAGCGACCCATTCCTTGTCATCGGGGACCGGTGCATTCAGCCCGGCCTCTAACCGGTTCGACGCCTCGGTGATCCGGGCGGCGGCCTCATCGATCTTGTCCTCGTCGTGCAAGTCCACCACATCTGTGGCAGCCTCGGCCACGACCAGGCGCCTGGCCTCATGGGTGGCGAACTCGACTATCTCGGCCTTGTCCAGCCGGTCTTCCGCTGCATCCAGCCGCAGCACCTTAGCCGGGTAGTTCAGCTGGAACTGCTCCAGCGGCGGGACCTTCCCGTACTTGGCCCAGTGGTCGAGGATGTAGTCGTAGGCGCGCATGTCCACGCCCTCGAATACCGAGGCCGATCCGTGGTTGCGGTCATGCAGCCACTCGGAGTTCATCCTCGCGTCGAGGTAAAACTGGAGATCGCGCGATCCTTCGAGCAGATCACTGATGGCGTGTCGTCCGTAGTTCATCGCGACACCGCCGTGGTTAACGCCGTTAACGACGCCGTGCAAGTTCCTGCGGAATGCGGTATGGTAAGCATGTCTGCTGCTCCTGAGGTTGTAGACATCGGGTGATGGCCTTCCAGCTTGGAGGGTTGGGGCC
>CABEAR010000585.1_pt1 | contig 34379 bp, 30 predicted proteins | sample 3422041 | NCBI WGS metagenome assembly CABEAR01 (sample SAMEA5534326, study PRJEB31848) | metagenome | biome: tundra; feature: field; material: soil | place: USA | collected 2013-05 | depth 0.15 m | reverse complement strand
GCCGGTCGTGGGGGTATGCGCAAGATCCCACGCCATCGGCGCCGCCGCGCCGCGGAAATAGGCGAACGGCGAGGCGGCCATGCGCCCGTACCGGATCGGGATCAGATCCGGAACCCGGGTCCTGGCCTGTTCCTCGAGAATGGCGACCGGATCCGGCCGGTCGGCGGGCGGGTCCCACTGCGCGTGACTTGAGCGGGGCGCCGGCCCGCGCTGCTCGCGCCCCCGGCGCCGCCACTCATCCGGCGTGAGTACCTCGTGCGGCGGCGCAAGAACGCCAGGAGAAGTTTTGCTCATGAGGCCGCCGACCCCCCGATCGGGACGCTGACAGGCAGCCGGGCCTGTCAGGTAACTCAGCCGAGGCCGCGCGGCCTCTTCAGTACCTGTGTGCTTACCCCGTTGGCCGATGGTTACCCGTTCCGTGCTCACAACGGGCTGGGACGGGCCGCCGGTGGTCCGGCCACTGGCTCTAGCCGTGCGCCGCCGCCTCCCGGCGCTGGTTCCTAACCGTCCGGCGCCGCCCAGGGCGTCTCGAGCCGCCGCTGGATATCAGCGCCGGACCGCCGGTCCGCGCTGATCGGGCCGATAGCGGCAGCCAGCCGGGCTAGCGGCCCGCTGTACCCGGCCGGGACCGGCCGGCTGGACAGCGCGATCGCCTGGTGGGCGATACGGCCTGGCGCAGTCGCCTGAGTACCTCGGCAAGTCCTTCGTCGCCGCGTGCGCAGGCCGTGCAGTAAGGGTCGCGAGACGCCCCGGCAGCCGTGATCGACAGCGCTGCAGCCGACTCCATCGTCGCCGCGAGCGCTGTCGTGTCGCGCAGCCGAAGCAGGGACAGGGCGGTGGCGCCGGGCACGCCGGCCAGCTGTGCGATTCCCTCTTTCGGGCCGAGCTGGAAGTCAGTGAGTCCGCTCGCACGCAACGCGCCGGCGTGGCTCGAGCACGGCGCGGCCCGCGCCGTGCTCGCGTACCGCCTCCTCGACCGCGCCCAGAATCTCGGCGGCGGTGAGGCCGGGCGCGTCGATGTCGGGACCCGACAGGAACCGGATCCGCATGCACTCAGTGGCGTGCTGGCTCACGGGCCGCCTCCTTCACCCGCCCCTGCGGACCGCGGCGCGCTCCGGTTCAGCTCGTCGCGGCGTTGTAAAGGAAAAGGTGGCCGATGGCGGTCGGATAGACGCCAGTCACGTTCTTCGCCGTCGCCGTCAGGTAATTGTAGAAGTAGCCGTAGATGATCGGCGTCTCGGCCAGCAGCAGGGTCTCGATCTGCCCTGCGATCGTCCTCTGTGTGGTCAGGTCGCTGGTCGCGATGTACTGCTGGGAGTGCTTGTCGTACTGGGAGTTGTTGAAGCGCGCTGCGTTCTGCGGGCCGGTTCCGGTCGTGGCGCTGATGGTCTGCAGCGGCGCAGTCAGGAACACGTTCGGGACGCTGCGGTGCCCGTAATCGACCAGGCTCATGGTGGCGTCAAGCCAGTCGGAGTTACCGAAGGTCGCCTTGCCGTAGTACACGGACGAGGACTCCACCTTGACGCTGATGTTGACGCCGATCGCTTTCGCCGACTGCGCCACGATCTGGGCGTAGTCCGGGATCTCCAGTGTGTCGTTGCCGATCAGCTGGACCGAGAAACCGCTGGCATGCCCCGCGGCTGCCAGCAGCGACTTCGCCTTGGCGACGTCCTGGCTGCGCTGCGCCACGCTCGTGTTGGTCGAGGGGAAGACCGGCGCAAACGGGCTGTCGTTGCCGATGTCGGCATAGCCCTTGAAGAGCGCCTGGACGATCGCCGGCCGGCTCAGGGTCAGTGCGATGGCCTGGCGCACCCGCGCGTCGGTGAACGGCGCGATGTCGTTGCGCATGGAAAGCTCGCGGTGCGCACTCGACTTGAGCTTGATGACGTTGTAGCCACCCGACAGCAGTTGCTCGCCGCCGGTGACCGAGAACTGGCCGACCACATCGATGGTCCCGCTGGTCAGCGCGAGGATGGCCGGCGTCTGAGTGTCATACAGGGCGCTGGATGTCATCCAGCCCGATGTCGTGCTGTCGATCGGGATGCTCCGCACCCGGACCATTGCCGAGCTAGCGCAGCTCGGCAACCGCTGGTTCACCCCGCACACCTGGACCAACGGCCTGGGCCTGATGGCGAACCTGTATGTCGCGGCGGGCGTCGGCGGCGGCCCTTAAGTCGAGTTCCCGTATGACCCGCCGGGCTGGACCGAGCGGCGGCGTGACTTCTCCTGGCCGAGCCGGTGCTGGCGGGCCCGGACGGGTGCGTTTGCCTGCCGGCAAAGCCGGGCCTCGGCGTGGAAATCGACGAGCGGGCGGTCGCCCGGTGGACGCTCCAGCTGAATGAAAGCACAGCTGACTGAAAGCACAGCTGAAAGGAGACGGCCCGATGGGACTAGCCCTGTAGTACTGGGGCCCGCCTTGATCTCCGGGCCGCGGGTGCGGCATCAGCTCTTCATCGATGGCGCGTTTGGCGACGCGGCGGTCCGCCGAGGTCGGCCGGCGGTTCCTCGGCTGCGCCGCCGAATCCAACGCCAAGCAGGTGGCGCTCGAGTGCGGCGGCAAGTCGGCCCAGGTCGTGCTCGGCGACGTCAAGGAGCTGCAGGCAGCCGCGACCGCGGTGGCCTGGGGCATCTTCTGCAACGCCGGGCAGACCTGCAACGCGGGATCCCGGCTGATCGCCGATGCCAGCATCAGGGACGATCTCGTGGCGGCCGTCGTGGACATCGCGGAGTCCGTCGCGGTCGGCGACCCGCTGGACGAGGCCACTCAGATGGGACCGCTGGTGGACTCCGGCCAGCTCGAGCGCGTCCGCGGCTACCTGGCCTGGCAAGGGCGGAAGGCGCGAGCTTCCTCACCGGCGGTTGCTATCTCGCGCCGACCGTGCTGGACGGCGTGGCCGCCTCGGGCCGGGTCGCCCGCGAGGACTTTTTCGGCCCGGTGCTGACCTGCTTCACCGCTCGCGGCGAAGCAGAGGCGATCGAACTGGCGAACGACTCGACAGCGGACGTAGGAGGCGTTTCATGGTGGGACCGCTGGTCACCTGGGGACTCCTTGCCGCCTGGGTGATCCATGACCTGGAGGAGTGGGTCGCCATGCCGGGCTGGAGCCAGCGCGCGGCCGCCCGCATGAGCCAGCGACACCCACGGGTGCCCGCCCGCGTCTGGTCGCTCGTGCGCATGTCACGCCTGCATGCCCACCGGCCTGGTCGGCATGGTCATCGCGTGGGCGTCATGGGACGGCGCGCGGACGGGCGGCCGGTCGAGCTTCTTCCAGATCGTACTGATCGCGTTCGGCCTGCACGCCATCTTCCACGTCGCGCAGTCGATCGTCACGCGCGCCTACGCGCCCGGAGTCATTACCGCATCGCTCATCGTCGCGCCGTACTCGTGGTGGGCGTGGCCGCGGGTGAAGCACGCAGGCATCGCCAACCTGGGCGGCGGTACATCCTGGGTGCTCGCGATCGTGCTGTTCCCCCCGGTCGTCATCGGTGCGCACCTGATCGCTCGCGGCATCGACCGCGCCGTCGATCGGGCGCTCCGGCAGAGGGGCGTATACCGATGATTCTGGCACTGACCGTCCGCTGCGAAATCTGCTTCTGAATCGTGCTGCCCGGTGCGCTCTCGGTCCGGTACATGCTGCGCCTGCCGACCGCGAGCACGGTCATGCCCCTGCTGGTCCGCTCCCGACGCCCCGGCATGGTCAGCGGCGCCCAGGCCGGCCCGCTGCGGACATCCACGCCATCCTGGCCGAAGCCGCCGCGTGAGCCCTAGGCTGACTGCAGGGCCAGCCGATGGCAGTGTCCTGGCTGGTCCGAGGTGACCGGAGGTCCGTCGATGGGCGGTGCCCGGTTCCGCGGGATGCCGCTGAGTAAGCAGCTGGCGATTATCTCGGCTTCCGGGACTGTGCTCTTGCTGGGCATACTGGCCGTAGCGATAGTCGCGGTCGTCCGTTCTTATCGCGCTGGTCCGGCCGCCGCGAGCCATTCTGCTGCCCAAAGTCCGGGTTCTTCGCAGCTAATCGGCCCGCTCCCGAAGAAAATTTACCCAATCTTCGCGTATCGGGCACCGTCTCGCTCGGCAAGCTGGCCGGCCGGCCGATCGTCATCGACTTCTGGTCATCTGCTTGCGTGATATGCAAGCAGGCCCGCGCGATCTCGACGGCATCCTGCGCAGGCTCTACCGGGTGGATTAATACCGGGCGCGCGGCGTCGGGTGGCGGTTTGCGGTACCCGCGCGGGCGAGCGGGGGCGCCGACCGGGGATGATGAACCGGTAATGGGGCGGCGATCACTCCGCCGCTGGCAACCGATCTCAGGCGAGGAGCGGTGATGGCAGCCGTGCACACTGCCGGTCAAGCGCCCGCGGGCCCGCGCCCGGTCCGGGCCCCCCGCGGGACCCAGTTGTCCTGCAAGGGCTGGCCGCAAGAGGCGGCCATGCGGATGCTGATGAACAACCTCGATCCCGAGGTTGCCGAGCATCCCGATCAGCTCATCGTGTACGGCGGGTCCGGCCGCGCCGCACGCAGCTGGGATGCCTTCGATGCCATCGTGGCCTCGCTGCGTGACCTCGAGGCCGACGAGACGCTGCTGGTGCAGTCCGGCAAGCCGGTCGGCGTCTTCCGCACCCATGAGTGGGCGCCGCGGGTGCTCATCGCCAACTCCAATCTCGTCCCGCAGTGGGCCACCTGGGAGGAATTCCGGCGGCTCGAGGCGCTGGGCCTGACGATGTACGGCCAGATGACCGCCGGCTCGTGGATCTACATCGGCACCCAGGGCATCCTGCAGGGCACGTACGAGACGTTCGCGGCTGTGGCGGCCAAGAGGTTCGGCGGCTCGCTCGCCGGTACGATCACGCTGACCGCGGGCCTCGGCGGCATGGGCGGGGCTCAGCCGCTGGCTGTCACAATGAACGGCGGAGTGGCGATCTGCATTGACTGCGATCCGTCCAGGATCAGCCGCCGGATCGAGCACGGCTACCTGGACGAGGCAGCCGAGGACGTCGATGACGCGGTCCTGCGGGCTGTCGCGGCGGCCGGCGCCGGGCGGGCGCTGTCGATCGGGCTGCTCGGGAACGCCGCCGACGTCGTGCCCGAGCTGCTCGCGATGGGCGCCCCGATCAACATCGTCACCGATCAGACGTCGGCGCACGACCCGCTCACCTACCTGCCGCGCGGCGTCCCGTTCGGGGACATGGCCGCGCTGCGCGCCGAGGATCCGGCCGGATTCACCCGGCGTGCGCGCGAGTCGATGGCTGCCCACGTCGAGGCGATGGTCGGGTTCCTGGACGCCGGCGCCGAGGTGTTCGACTACGGCAACTCGATCCGCGGCGAGGCGGAGCTGGCCGGCTATGAGCGCGCGTTCGCGTTCCCCGGCTTCGTGCCTGCCTACGTCAGGCCGCTGTTCTGCGAGGGCAAGGGCCCGTTCCGGTGGGCGGCCCTGTCGGGTGACCCGGCGGACATCGCCGTTACCGACGCGGCCATCCTCGACCTGTTTCCGGCCGACGAGGCGCTGGCCCGCTGGATCAAGATGGCCGCCCAGAAAGTCCAATTCCAGGGACTGCCAGCGAGAATCTGCTGGCTCGGCTACGGCGAGCGCCATCTCGCCGGCCTGCGTTTCAACGAGCTGGTGCAGCGCGGCGACGTCAGCGCGCCGATCGTGCTCGGCCGTGATCATCTGGACTGCGGGTCGGTCGCCTCGCCGTACCGGGAGACCGAGGCGATGGCCGACGGCTCGGACGCGATCGCCGACTGGCCGCTGCTCAACGCGCTGCTGAACACCTCGTCCGGCGCCTCCTGGGTGAGCATTCATCACGGCGGCGGCGTCGGCATCGGCAGGTCGATCCATGCCGGGCAGGTCTGCGTGGCCGACGGCACCGACCTGGCGAGGCAGAAGCTGGAGCGGGTGCTGACCAACGACCCCGGCACCGGAGTCATGCGGCACGCCGACGCCGGCTACGACCGGGCCGCCGAGGTCGCTGCCGAACGAGGCGTCCGGCTGCCGATGGGCCCGGCCGGCCATCCGGGTTCATGATCACGGCGGGCTGTCGCCCGGGCAGAGGCCACCACGATCATGCGGAAGGGGCGGCCGTGGGATTCACTGAGCTCTGGGACTCGCTGCTGCCGATCGGCCGGGATGAGCGCACCGGCGGATACCGGCGCTATTCCTGGACTCAGCCCGACACCGACTGCCGTGCCTGGTTCACTGCGGCTGCCGCGGAACGGGGCCTGCGCATTGACTGTGACCGGGACGGGAACCTCTGGGCGTGGTGGATTCCTCCGCCGGACGATTCCGGCGGGTCGGCTGTCGCCGCGAGGGCGGCCGGGCCGCAGCCCGCTGTCGGCGCGATCGTCACCGGCAGTCACCTGGATTCGGTGCCGGACGGCGGCGCCTATGACGGGCCGCTTGGCATCGTTTCGGGTTTCGCCGCCATCGACCTGCTGCGCGACCGCGGCGTCGAGCCGGTGCGGCCGGTCGGGGTCGCGGCGTTCGCGGAGGAGGAGGGCGCCAGGTTCGGCCTCGCCTGTCTCGGCAGCCGGCTGCTGACCGGGGCGGTCGACCCAGCGGCGGCAGCGGCGCTCAGCGACAGCGCCGGAATCCGGCTGCCGGAAGCGATGGCTGCCGCCGGCCTGGACCCGGCGGCGATCGGACCTGATGATGACCTGCTCGCCGGAATCGGCGCCTTCGTCGAGCTGCACATCGAGCAGGGCAGCGCGCTGGGTGGACTGGGCGCTGCGGTCGGGCTCGCCGACGGGATCTGGCCGCATGGCCGCTGGCGTCTTGACTTCAATGGGCGCGCCGACCATGCGGGGACGACCCGGCTCGCCGACCGTCGCGATCCGATGCTCCCGTATGCGGTCACGGTGCTCGCAGCCAGGCAGGCAGCCGCCGATCACGGCGCGCTCGCCACCATCGGGAAGGTGGTAGCCGAGCCGGGCGGCGCCAACGCGATCTCCTCGGCTGTCCGTGCCTGGCTGGATGCCCGTGCGCCCGACGAGGCGACCCTGGACCGGGTAGTCAGCGAGGTCTGCGCGCAGGCCGAGGCTGCCGCCGCAGCATACGGCGTTGAGGTCAGCGTGCGCCGCGAGTCCTTCACTGCCCGGCTGGGTTTCGACGCCGGGCTGCGGGACCGGCTGGCGAGCGCGCTGTCAGCCCGCGGCATCGCGGCGCCGCTGCTGGCGACCGGCGCGGGTCACGACGCGGGCGTGCTGGCCGGCCGGCTGCCGACCGCCATGCTGTTCGTGCGCAACCCGTCTGGTGTCTCGCACGCGCCAGCCGAGTACGCCGAGCCCGCGGACTGCCTGGCCGGGGTGACCGCCCTGGCAACCGTGCTCGAGGACCTGGCTGGCCCGTGACGCCGCGCAAGCCGGCGGTGCCCGCCGAGCAAGAGGCGCTGCCCGAGCCGGTCGCGCCGCGCGAGCCGGCGGTGCCGGCCGCGGGACGAGCGCGTGCCTGGCACGCCGAGCTGGCCTGGCTGCCTGGCCTCGGCGTGCGTGGGGACGTCCTGATCGAGGCGGCCGGCGACAGGTTCACCACGGTGACGTCCGACGTCGGCCGCGACATCGTCCCGGCGGGAGCCCTGCGGCTGCCCGGACTCACGCTGCCGGGCCTGGCCAACGCGCACTCGCACGCGTTTCACCGTGCCCTGCGCGGGGTGACCCAGGCGGGCCGCGGCACCTTCTGGACCTGGCGGGAGCGGATGTACGAGGTGGCCGCCCGGCTGGAGCCGGACAGCTACCTTGCGCTGGCCACCGCCGTCTACGCCGAGATGGCGCTGGCGGGCATCACTGGCGTGGGTGAGTTCCACTACCTGCACCACGGCCAGGGCGGCACTGCATACGGCGACCCGAACGAGATGGGCCGGGCACTGATCGAGGCAGCCCGCCGCGCGGGCATCAAGATCACGCTGCTGGACACCTGCTACCTGTCGGGCGGCCTGACTGCTGACGGCAAGGCGCAGCCGCTGGCGGGCCCGCAGCTGCGGTTCGGCGACGGCGACGCGGCCGCGTGGGCGATCCGGGCCGATGCGCTCGGCGCCGACGAGCACGGGCTGCTCGGGCCGGGGGCGCGGGCCGGAGCCGCGATCCACTCGGTGCGCGCCGTGCCGCCCGATCAGATGCACCCGGTCGTCGCGTGGTCGCATTCGATCGGTGCGCCGCTGCACGTGCACCTGTCCGAGCAGCAGGCCGAGAACAACGCATGCCTGGCCGCCTACGGGCGAACGCCAGCCGAGGTGCTGTTCGACTGCGGCGCGCTGGGCCCGCGGACCAGCCTCGTGCATGCCACCCATCTGACCGGGCGCGATGTGCGACTGCTCGGGGAGAGCCGCTGTTATGTGTGCTTCTGCCCCACCACGGAGGCAGATCTCGCGGACGGGATCGGCCCGGCCGGGTCGCTGGCGTCGGCGGGATGCCTGCTGACCGTCGGCAGCGACAGTCAGGCAGTGGTCGACCTCTTCGAGGAGGCGCGCCGGGTGGAACTCGGCGAGCGGCTGGCCACCCAGGAGCGCGGCAACTTCACGGCGCAGTCGCTGGCCAGGGCGGCGACCATCGACGGCCACGCGAGCCTGGGCTGGCCGGACGCGGGGGAGATCGTCGCCGGGGCACTGGCGGACCTGGTGACCGTGGCCCTCGACACCCCGCGGACCGCTGGCACCCAGGCTGCTACCGCGCTGGAATCGGTGATCTTCGCGGCCGCCGCGGCAGATGTCCGTTACGTCGCCGTAGGCGGCACGGACGTAGTCGTCGACGGCCAGCACCTGCTCGTCGGCGACGTCCCCGCAGCCCTCTCGGCCGCCGTCCGCGCGGTTCTCCGCTAACGCTAACCGGGGGGAACACCTCAGTCGGCTGGCGCGAGCTTTCCGGCTTGCCGGCAGGCGGCCCACAATCGCCGCCCGCACGGGCCAGGACATCATCGGCGATGCGGATGAGCGGGGCAGGAGGCAAGCAGTCGCGGTCACGATGTTCCAGCAGACGATCAGGAATGGTCAGGCTCTTCTCGTCATGGACGCACAGCTCGACTGGCCAGCCCCGCCAGCGAAGAGACTCGCGGCATGGCGCACCCGCCCCGTCGATGAGCACGACAACACCGAGGTCAGAAGCTACAGTCCGCTGGCGGGAGAGCACGCCGCCGCCGAGGAACGCCGCCAGCGCCATGGGGAACCGCTCCCGGACCCACATCACGAGCATCATCGAGCGGGTTCATGGGGGCATCATGCAGACGCGTGCCGGTGCGGCGCATCTGGCTTCCACGCGACCAAGACCGCGACGTAGTTGATGTAGTTACATAAAGTAGGTACATTGGCGAGATGGAAACGATCGGCCTGCGAGAGCTCAATCAGAATCCGTCCAAGGCGGTAGCCCGCGTGCGAGCGGGAGCCTCCCTCATCGTCACCGATCGAGGAAAGCCTGTGCTCCGCATGATCCCGGAGACTGAGCATCCGAATGCATTGCAGCGGATGATCTCGACCGACGAGGTCCGGGCACCGGCAGAGACCGGGCTGCCCGACGTGGTCATCGAACTCGCTTCCGATAGCCCCAGTCTCGCTGAGCTCCTGATCGCTGACCGGGACCGGGAGCGCAATCGTTGATCTACCTAGACGCCTGCGCGCTGATCAAGTTCATCAGGCCGGAAAAGGAAACAGGCGCCTTGCGCGCGTGGCGCCAGGCGCTGCCCAACGGGACCGAATTGCTGACCAGCGAGCTTTCCCAGCTGGAGATTACCCGGACGCTGGTCCGCGCAGGAGCTGATCACCAGCGCGTGCCTTACTTCGTTGGCCAGGCACTGAGGGGCGTTTACCTCGTGGACCTCACGAGCATGGTGCTTTCCCGGGCCATTTCCTACCGGCTGCCAAGGCTCGGATCGCTCGATGCCATCCACCTGGCAAGCGCAGACCCGTTCCGATCCGATCTGACGGAATTGGTCACCTATGATCAGGAACTGGCTAAAGCAGCTTCCGACCTGGGGTTTCCCACGAGCACGCCCTCCTGATGATGAGCGCCATAAGCGCGAAGGATTAGGCGTGCTATCGGGGCCGCCATTTTTACCGGATCATGAGGACCGGGCCGCCTGCGTGGTGTGACACGATACGGCCGTGAGCACGCTGCTGACGAACATCGGCGAGCTGGTCACGAACGCGCCCGAGGATGGCTGGGGCACCGCCGGGCCCGGGCCGTACGCGGCGATCGCCGATGCCGCGCTGGTGATCGATGACGGCCGGGTGGCCTGGACCGGCCCGGCGTCGCGGACGCCAGCGACCGATGACGTCGCTGACGCGGGCGGCCGCGTGGTGCTGCCCGGCTTCGTCGACTCGCACGCGCATCTCGTCTTCGCCGGCGAGCGCGGCGGTGAGTTCGCCGCCCGGATGGCGGGCCAGCCCTACCAGGCGGGCGGCATCCGCAGCACCGTCGCCGCGACCCGAGGCGCCACCGATGATCAGCTCCGCGCCAACCTGCGGGTGCTGGCAGCGGAGATGCTCCGCCAGGGCACAACCACCTTCGAATGCAAGTCCGGATACGGGCTGACGGTCGCCGACGAGGCCCGCAGCGTCACCCTGGCTGCCGAGGTCACCCCGGAGGTCACCTATCTGGGCGCGCACGTGCTGCCGCCGGAGTTCGAGGCCGACCCTGGCGGCTACGTGGACCTGGTCTGCGGCCCGATGCTCGAGGCATGCGCGCCGCACGCCCGGTGGGTCGACGTGTACTGCGAGCGGGGTGCGTTCGGAGCGGACGAGGCCTTCGCCGTGCTGGCGGCCGGCCAGGCGGCGGGCCTGCAGGCCCGCGTGCACGCGAACCAGCTGGGCACCGGACCAGGCGTGCAGCTGGCCGTCGCGGCAGGCGCCGCGTCGGCAGATCACTGCACGTACCTGACAGCCGCCGACCTTTCCGCGCTTGCCTCCTCGGCCACGGTCGCGACCCTGCTGCCCGGCGTGGAGTTCTCCACCCGGCAGCCTTACCCGGACGCCCGGCGCCTCCTCAGCGCCGGCGCAACCGTCGCGATCGCCACTGACTGCAACCCCGGTTCCTGCTTCACCTCGAGCATGCCGTTCTGCGTGGCGCTGGCGGTGCGGGAAATGCACATGACCACGCAGGAGGCGGTCTGGGCCGTCACCGCGGGGGGCGCCAGGGCACTTCGCCGGACCGACGTCGGGCACCTCGGCGTGGGCGCCCGCGCCGACCTGGTGATGCTCAAGGCGCCGTCGCACGCCTACCTCGCCTACCGGCCGGGCGTTCCGCTGACCGCGGCCGTCTGGCGAGGCGGCGAACTCGTGGCCGGCGGCTGGTGAGGCAGGCCCGTGCTCACTCGCAATCGGGTACCGGCCCATAGCGGCCAGCCGCGTGCACGCGTCACGATGGCCGGGACGCAATGGCGTAACTGATGGCCTCACCCCAACGGCCGTGCGGGCGCTTGTGAGCAGCCCGCTCGGAGGGCGGCCATGATCGTCATCGAGGTGCCGTGCGCGTTGTCATCGCCGAAGGCCTCTTCCCGCTGAGGGAGGGGCTGGTCCGGCTGCTCGAAGCGCGCGGCCTGGAACTCGTGGCCGCCGTGGACAACGAGCTTGACACTGATGGCGGACGGCCGCCCGAACAGTGCGATCGCGCAGCGGCTGTTCGTCTCGGAGAAGGCCAACAGCAGCACAGCACGAGCATCTTCGCCAAGCTCAGCCTGGCCCGATCCGATGACGACAGCCGGCGGGTGCTGGCCGTGCTGGCCTACCTGAACTCCTGACCGGCCGGGCCGAGGGAGACGTAGCGGCGGTGGTACCTGATCAGCGGGTCGCCCGCCTCGGCCAGGTATGACACGCACAGCACCCGGCCGAGGAACAGCAGATGGTCGCCGGCCGCCACCCGCTGCATCACCTGGCACTCCAGGGCGGCCAGGCCGCCGTCGGGGATCAGCGCGCCCGATAGCTCGCCGCGGTGATGCGCCACCCCGTCCAGCAGCAGCCGCGCGCTCGGCCGCCCGGCGGCCGCGAACCGGCCGGCCAGTGCGCGCTGGCTCGCCGCCAGCAACGTCACGGCGAACTCGCTGAGCCTGGTGAGCAGTTCCGCGGCGTAGGAACCCTCGGCCAGCGAGACCAGCACCAGCGGGGGATCCACCGACACCGGGCAGAACGCGCTGACAGTAGCGCCGATGTCATCGCGCCCGTCGGCCACGGTGACCAGGGTGACGCCCGAGGCGAAGGCGCCGGTGGCTTCGGCGGAGATGGCCGGTGATGCGGCGGGCGCGTCCCGTGTCGTCACTCGAATGTCCAGCTCCCCGGCAGGGTCAGCGGGCCGTACGGCGCCCAGCCAGCCCGCGCCGCAAGGCGCCAGGCCGGGCCCCAGGTCTCGGCGAGCAGGCTCGCGGCCGACGCCGTTTTGCTGTCGCTGGAGGCTGGCGGCCGGAGCCGGTCCAGCGGCCGGACCCGCGGGAAGATCCGCAGCGGCGCGGTTTCCGGCAGGCCCGCGCGGCGGCGCGCGATCGCCGCAGCCTGCTCGAGGCCGCCGAGCTCGTCCACCAGTTCGCGCTCCAGCGCGTCGGCGCCGGTCCAGACCCGGCCCCTGGCGAGCTCATGCACCCGCTCCGCGGACAGACCGCGGCCGGCCGCCACCTTACTGGTGAAATCCGCGTAGATATGGTCGAGCCAGTTATTGACCAGGGCCCACTCATCCTCGCTGAAGGGCCGCACGGCAGAGAACATGGCTGCGTGCTCGCCCCGGCTGATCGAGTCCGTGGTCACCCCGGCCTTGCCGAGCATCTCGGCGAGCACCGGCTTGCCGGTCAGCACGCCGATCGATCCGGTGACCGTACCCGGCTGGGCCACGATCGCGTCCGCCGCCATCGAGATGAAGTAGCCGCCAGACGCCGCCACGTCACCCATGGACACCACGACCGGAGTGCCGCCGGCCCGGGCGCGGACGACCTCCCGCCAGATCGTGTCCGAGGCGACGTAGGAACCGCCTGGGCTGTTGACCCGCAGCACGATCGCCCGCGCATGGGCATTAGCAGCGGCCGATCTGATCGCAGCCGCGATGGTGTCCGAGCCCATCGCGCTGGACAGCGGGCCGTGACCACTGCGGCCGCGGCGGATCGGCCCGGTCGCGTAGATCAGCGCGACGACAGGCTGGCGCGACGCCGTCGGCAGGGTGCGCGCCCGCTCGGCCAGCACGCGGGATCGCTGATAGCGCCACAGATACAGCAGGGTCGCGTCCGGCCCAGCGTGCTTCCTGACGCCGGTGTACACCTCGTCGCGGTAGCCGAGCGCATCAACCAGGCCGGCGTCCAGCGCCTGCGCCGCCAGGAACGGTCCCCGGTCGATGAGCTCTCTGGCTGCGGCTGCCTCGATTCCGCGGCGCTGCGCGATCGCCTCGGCCAGCTGCCCGGTGACCGATTCGGCGATCCGCGCGGTAGCCTCCCTGGCCGGCGCGGAGAAACCGCGTTCGGTGAGCTGCTCGGCTGCGCTCTTGTACTCGTGCCGCTTGGCTACCTCCATGCTGACGCCGAGCCGGTCCAGCGCACCGCGCAGGAAGATCCGGTCGACAGCGATCCCGGTCAGGCCGAGGTCGCCGGAAGGCTGCAGGTAAATGGTGTCGAACGCGGTCGCCAGGTAGTACGGCACGTTCCCGGCCGAGAACTCGCCGAACGACTCCGCCCAGGCCACGGTCGGCTTGCCGGCTTCGCGGAAATCCCGGACCGCCTCGCGCAGCTCCTGCACCAGGCCCAGGCCGATGGCCTTGCCGCCCACCTTGGCCACCAGCGCCTTCACCCGCGGGTCGGCGCTGGCCCGGCGCAGCCCGTCGACGATGTCGGCGATGGCGGGGCGATGACGGGAAAGCGCCGCCGCAACGGGATCAGCCGGCCGGCTCTCGGCCACCCCGTCGGTGAAATCGAGTTCCAGGATCAGCGTCCCGGTGCGGCGCTGGCGCAGCTGGGCTATCCGGTCGGCAATCATCGAATCGGCCATACCGACAGCCTACGGTTTGCCGGGCAGTCTGCCCGCCGTCGGCGGCGCTGCTGGCGGGTCGGCTATCGTCGGCGGCGATGGCCAATCATGATGGGAACGGATGGATCCGCTGCGGTCTCGGGCACCGGCACTGGGGCCGGTTCGGCGCCGCCGGCCTGCTGGCCTTTGCGGGCGCGGGCGCGGGCGCGCGAGCCGGTCCGGGTTCTGGGGCAGGTCCGGGCAGGACGAGCGTGTTGCTGCAGCGCCGTAACTGGCGGGGCCATCATGGCGGTACCTGGGGGCTGCCCGGCGGGGCCATGGACAGCCACGAAACGGCCATCGCCGCGGCCCTGCGCGAGGCGGCGGAAGAGTGCGCGGTACCGGCCGGCGCCGTCCGGGTCGACGGAATCTTCCACGATGATCACATCGGCTGGTCCTACGACACCGTACTGGCGCTCGCAGACGCCGAGTTCGACGTGCATCCCGCCAGTGAGGAGACCCTCGAAGCGGTCTGGGTGCCCGTGCCCGAGGTCACCTCCTTCGACCTGCATCCGGGGCTAGCGTCTCACTGGGACATGCTGGCGGCCCTGCTGCAGCCGCTGACCGTCATCGTCGACGCTGCCAACGTGATGGGCTCGCGGCCCGACGGCTGGTGGCGCGACCGGGCCGGCGCCGCTCGGCGGCTTCGCGACGAGCTGGCCTGGCTGGCCGGGACGGGACTGACCGAGCTGCCCGGTTCTGCTGGGGTGCCGGAGCTGTCGCTGTGGCTGCCCGACATCGTGCTCGTCGTCGAAGGCGCTGCGCGGCCGGCCGCGCTCGCTGGCCCCGATCCGGCTGGTCACGAGGCGTCCGCGGCGGCGCAGCGCAAGCTGACGGTGATCGCCGCGCCGGGCTCGGGCGACGACACCATCGCCGAGCAGGCGCAGCGGCTGGCGGGCTGGCGCATCGTGGTGACGGCGGATCGCGAGCTGCGCCGCCGGTGCGAGGCCGCAGGAGCTTCGGTCGCCGGGCCCGGCTGGCTGCTCGGCCTGCTGAGCCGCTGAGTTGGCGGACTGCTGGACTGCTGGACCGCTGAGCCGCTGGACTGCTGAGCCGCTGGACCGCTGAGCCGCTGGACCGCTGGCTTGGCCGCCGCCCGCGTCGGACGGCCGGAGCTGCCGGTGTTAGCGTCGTCCGGTGGCTGGCTCACCGACGATCGAGCCGGGCCCGGCTGCCGGGCGCGGCGACTTCCCGATCGGCGCCGCCGCGACGATCGCCGAGCTGGAAGGCAACCCGCACCCGCTGCTGCACCGGCTCCGCGAGACGGAACCGGCGTCCTGGCTGCCTGCCATCGGCGGGCGGGCCGTCCTCGTCCCTGCTTGCCGTGGCGTCCAGGAGCGCCCGGCTGAGCACAGCGGAAATCGTGTCGAACGCCGCGGTCATGCTGTTCGGCGGAATCGAGACAACCGAGGGAATGATCAGCAATCTCGTCGTGCACGTGCTCGGTGACGCTGATCAGCTCAGCCGGGTGCTGGCCGACCGCGGGCTGATCCCCGGCGCGATCGAGGTATCGCTGCGGCGGGAACCTGCAGCGGCGGTCGTCGACAGGTTCGCGACGGCTGATGTTCGGCTCGGCGCTGCGCAGATCCGGTCCGGCGACCTGGTCAGGGTCTCGCTGGCCGGTGCCAACCGGGATCCGGCGTTCTTCGCCGACCCGGACCGGTTCGACATCCGCCGTGCCAACGCGCGGCAGAACCTCGGTTTCGCGCTCGGCCCGCACTTCTGCGTGGGGGCTCAGCTCGCCCGGCTGGAGGCGGAGGCTGCGATCGCGGCACTGCTTGACCAGCTACCTGGACTGCGGCTGGACTCCGACCGGCTCGCTGCGCCGCGGGGGCTGGTGTTCCGCAAGCCGGCGGCGGTGCATGTGCGCTGGGATGCCCGGCCAGGTCCTGATCCGGGTCCGGTTGGTCCTGGCGGCTGATCAGGCCAGCTGGATGGATCTCTTGGCCAGCCCGAGCCAGTAGCCGGTGATGGTCGTCGCCGGCGGCGCCGGCCCGTCAGCGGCGCCGAGCGTCACGAACAGCGGCGCGAAATGCTCAGTGGACGGGTGGGCATACCGTGCCCCCGGCGCGGACCGGAAGTTGATGAGCGCGTCGACGTCGTCGGAGGCCAGCGCCTCGGCGGCCCAGTGGTCGAACTCGGTGGACCAGCCGGGCGGCGGCGCGTCAAAACGGAAGTCCCGCAGGAACGGCAGCCCGTGCGTCAGGAATCCGCTGCCGATGATCAGTACGCCCTCGTCGCGCAGCGGCCGGAGGGCGGCGCCTACCCGCAGCAGCCGGGCCGGGTCCAGGGTCGGCATCGAGATCTGCAAGACCGGGATATCGGCGCCGGGATACATCACGGTCAGCGGCACGTAGGCGCCGTGGTCGAGGCCGCGGGCCGGCCGGTCGACGACCGATTCGCTGCCGGACATCAGCCCGTGGACCTGCTGGGCCAGGTCGGGCGCGCCAGGGGAGGGATACGTGGCCCGGTAGTAGCGCTCAGGGAAGCCGCCGAAGTCGTAGACCAGCGGTGCGGCATCCGTGGTCGCGCCGATCGTCAGCGGCGCGGACTCCCAGTGCGCCGAGACTACGAGAATGGCGCGCGGCCGCGGCATCGCCCGTGCCCACGCCTCAAGCTGGACTACCCAGAGCGGATCATCGACCAGCGGCGGTGCGCCGTGCCCCAGGTAGATGGCGGGCATCCGGCCCGGCGTAATCGCGGCGGCTGCCCGTGCAGTCACCTGGTCCGCCGCATCGCAGGGGACCGGCTCGTGCTCGGGAGCCTGCGCCTCAAGTCCCTCGTCCATGTCAGCTCCTGCTCGCCGGGATGTCCTCCCGCTGACGGTAGCCAAGGCCGCCCGGCACCGCCACGGCCGGCCGGCTCGGCAGCGTGCTGGAGTAGCATCCGCATAATGCCCGGCGACTTCGAGTGGGACGAGACGCTGTACGCAGGCAGTGCTGCGTTCTATGCCGTCGGCCGGCTGCCCTACCCGGCCGGGCTGGCGGATGCCCTGCAGGCTGCGGTCCCGCTCGACGGCTCGGGTCGGCTGCTGGACGTCGGCTGCGGGCCCGGCTCCCTGACCCTGCTGCTGGCCCCTCTGGTGGCCGAGGCTGTCGGCATCGACGCGGACGCGGACATGATCGCGCAGGCCGGCGCGGCGGCAGGGCGGGCAGAGTGCCGGAATGTCAGCTGGCACCGGATGCGCGCCGAGGAACTCCCCGGCAGGCTCGGCCGGTTCCGGCTGGTCACGTTTGCCCAGTCCTTTCACTGGCTCGACCAGCAGCTGACGGCTGCGGCCGTGCGCGAGATGGTGGCGCCCGGCGGCGCATGCGTGCACGTACACGCCACCACGCACGAAGGCGCGGCCGACGGCGGACCGATGCAGTATCCGCGGCCACCGCGGGCCCGGATCGCCGCACTGGCAGCCGACTACCTCGGCCCGGTCCGTCGGGCCGGGCAGAGCTTCATTCCCGCTGGTCCGCCGGCCGACGGCGACAAGGTCATGGCCGCAGCAGGATTCCGCGGGCCCGAGCGCATCGATGTACTGGCCGGCGGGGTGCACGAACGGACGGCCGACCAGGTAGTGGCGTCGGTGTTCTCGCTGTCGAGTGCCGCGCCGCACCTGTTTGGCGACCGTCTTGCCGGCTTCGAGTCGCGGCTGCGCCGGCTGCTCCGCTCGGTCTCACCCGGCGGCCTGTTCTGCGAACGGCAGCGTCAGATCGCCGTGGACATCTGGCGGCCGTGACCGGCCGGAAGGAGAAGACAGCCAATGCGGGTCGTGGTACTGGCGGACACCCATGCGCCCGGGCGCTGGAAGTCATGCCCGGCGCCGGTCGCCCAGTACCTGCGCCGGGCTGACCTGATCCTGCACGCCGGTGACGTCTGCACCGCAGCGGTGCTGGACGAGCTGTCCGGTTACGCACCGGTCCGCGCCGTGCTCGGCAACAATGACAGCGCGGATGTGGCGGCCTGGGGAGCCCCGCCGCAGCTCGAACTGGACCTCGCGGGCGTTGCCGTGGCGATGGTCCACGACAGCGGGCCCGCGACCGGGCGAATGGCACGGCTGCTGCGGCGATTTCCCGGTGCCGCGCTAGTGGTGTTCGGGCACTCGCACACACCGCTCGACGAGGCGGCTGACGGCATCCGCATTTTCAACCCCGGCTCGCCCACCGATCGCCGCCGCCAGCCACATGGCACGCTCGGCCTGCTCAGGCTCGCGGACGGCCGCATCGCCGAGTCACAGATCATCCCGGTCACCTGACCGGCGGGGCGTCCGGCCGGCCCGTGCGTGCTGGTGGCGGGCCGCCGGGCCCGTCAGCCTTCCGGCGCGGACTCCGAGCCGGCCTCCGGCGCCAGCCAGAGCACACCCATCGGCGGCAGCCTGAGCACTACCGACGCCGGCAATCCGTGCCAGGGGTCGGCGACCGCCTGGACCGCGCCGAGGTTGCCGACTCCGCTGCCGCCATATATTTCTGAATCGGTATTGATCAGCTCAACCCAGCGGCCAGGCTGCGGCAGCCCGATCCGGTAGGTCTCGTGCGGCTGGCCGGAGAAGTTGGCGATGCAGGCCACGGTCCCCGGCCGCCCAGCGCGCGGCGCGGCGGCACCCTCGTTGCTGGCACCGTCGCTGGCGCCCGCGCTGTCGTCTGGTCCGGCGAAGCGAAGGAACGACAGCACGTTGCCGGCTGAGTCGTTGGCGTCAATCCACTCGAAGCCGCCTGGTTCCCGGTCCAGCCGCCACATCGCGGGGTGCTCGACGTAAGCGCGGTTCAGGTCGTCGACCAGCTGCCGGACGCCGGCGTGCCGGCCCTCGCCGAGCTGCTGCCAGTCCAGGCCGTTCTGCTGCGACCATTCAGCCGACTGGCCGAACTCCGAGCCCATGAACACGAGCTGCTTGCCCGGATGGGCCCACATGTAGGCAAGCAGGGACCGGAGCCCGGCGAACTGGCGCCATTCGTCGCCGGGCATTTTCTGCAGCAGCGAGCGCTTGCCGTACACGACCTCATCGTGCGACAGCGGCAAGACGAAGTGCTCGCTGTAGGCATACATCATCGAGAAGGTCATCTGGTTGTGGTGGTAGCTGCGATGGACGGGATCGCGGGAAAGGTAGTCCAGCGTGTCGTGCATCCAGCCGAGGTCCCACTTGAAGCCGAAGCCGAGGCCGCCCAGATGGACGGGCCTGGTGACGCCCGGCCACGCGGTGGATTCCTCGGCGATCATCATGACGCCCGGCACCCGCTTGTAGCAGGTGGCGTTGACCTCCTGGAGGAATGAGACCGCGTCGAGGTTTTCCCGGCCGCCGAGAGCGTTCGGCGACCACTCCCCGGCCTTGCGGGAGTAGTCCAGGTAGAGCATGGACGCGACCGCGTCCACCCGCAGCCCGTCGACGTGGAACTCCTCCAGCCAGTAGATGGCGTTGGCGACGAGGAAGTTCCGCACCTCATTCCGGCCGTAGTCGAAGATCAGCGTGCCCCAGTCGGGCTGCTCGCCGCGCCGGGGATCGGGGTTCTCATACAGCGGGCTTCCGTCGAACCTGGCCAGCGCCCAGTCGTCGCGGGGGAAGTGCGCCGGCACCCAGTCGATGATGACGCCGATGCCCGCCTGGTGCAGCCGGTCCACGACATAACGGAACTCGTCGGGGGTGCCGAACCGTGATGAGGGCGCGTAATAGGACGTCACCTGGTAGCCCCAGGAGCCGGCAAACGGGTGCTCGGCGACCGGCATGAACTCCACGTGCGTGAAGCCGCGTTCGCTGACGTAGGCAGTGAGCTGATCGGCGAGCTGGAGGTAGGACAGGCCGAGCCGCCAGGAGCCGATGTGCACCTCGTACACGCTCATCGGGCTGGTCAGCATGTCGGTCTTGGCTCGCGCGTCGATCCAGTCCTGGTCGCCCCACTCGTAGCTGGAGGCGTACACCAGCGAGGCCGTGGCCGGCGGTTGCTCGGCGAGCGCGGCCATCGGATCGGCCTTGAGCCGCCAGCCGCCGTCCCTCGTCTTGATCTCGTACTTGTAGCGCTCGCCGGCACCGAGGCCGGGAATGAGCAGCTCCCACACGCCTGACCCGCCGAGCGATCGCATCGGATGCCCGCGGCCGTCCCAGTGATTGAAGTCGCCGATCACCCGCACGCCCTGGGCATTCGGCGCCCAGACCGCGAACGACGTGCCGCCGGCCCGCTCGCGGACGCGGGCACCCAGCACCTGCCAGAGCGCCTCGTGCCTGCCCTCGGAAATGAGGTGCAGGTCGATCTCGCCGAGCGTGGGCGGATGCCGGTACGGATCATCGCTGATGATCTCGCCCGCCGCCCCCGCGGAGCTGACGGCGAGCCGGTAGTCGGGTATGCCGGGCTCGGGCAGCGCCGCGGAGAAGACGCCGTGGTAGGCATGGCTCATCGGAAACCGGCGGCCGTCGGCGAGAACAGCGGTGACGGATTCCGCCAGCGGGCGAAGCGCCCGGATGATCACGCCGTCTGCGATGAGGTGCGCGCCCAGCACAGCGTGCGGGTCATGGTGCGCGCCGCCGATGATCCGGTCGATTTCCTCATGGCTGACCGGGTCGGCCAGGCTGCCTGTCGTTGACATTGTCACGCGGCAGCGATCGACTCGAGCGGGATGGGAAGCCAGGATGGCCGGTGTCGTGCCTCGTAGATCACTTCGTAAACCGCCTTATCCAGCATCAGCGCGCGCAGCAGCGCCGCGTGCGTTCGCGGATCCATGCCTCCGGCGTGCGCATAGCCCGCGCAGAACGCTGCCTGGCAGCGTTCCACCCATTCGCCGGCAGGTCGGCGCAGCCGGGCCTCGTCCGGATGGCCAAGGAGCCGGTGCCGTGCAGCGTAGTCCAGTGAGCGGAGCATGCCGGCCACGTCCCGCAGAGCCGGGGCAGCCGCCCGGCGCTCGGCCAGCGGCACTGCGGGCTCGCCCTCGAAATCCAGCGCGACCCAGCCGTCTTGCGTCCGCAGGACCTGACCCAGGTGATAGTCGCCGTGCACCCGCTGCAGGGGGACGGGCTCGGTGATTCTCGCGACGTCCTCGTAGGTGGCCCGCAGCTTGGCCGCGTGCCTGCCGAGTTCCGGGAACTCGGCCCTGGCCTGCTCCAGCTTGCGGGTCATCCCGTCAGCCAGAGCAGCCAGCTCGGCGGGCTCGATCTGCCTCGCGCCGAACGCGGTCGCCATGTCGGCATGCATTTCGGCCGTCGCCCGGCCGAGCTGGTAGGCCTCGCCCGCGAAGTGCGGGTCCGGCTCGCGGCGGTCTTCCTGTCCGGCGGGCCGATCCGCGGTGGCGGGCCGATCCGCGGTGGCGGGCAGCGGAGCCGTCAGGTACTCCTGCTCGTAGGCGCCGTGCCGGGCGTACAGGCGGCGCAGATTGGCGGCGGCCAGAGTCCAGCCATCCGTGGCGTGCGCCAGGTACTGGGAGAGAACGGCGAGCAGCACCGGCTCCCCGCTCAGCTCGGTCTGGATCCGGCCGAATGGCGGGGCGATCCGCTTCGAGCCCAGCCGGGTGAGGGCGCCGGCTACTTCGAGGTCAGGATTCTCGCCGGGAAAGATCCTGCGCAGCACCTTGAGAATGGCCGACTCGCCGAATACCACGCTGGTATTGCTCTGCTCCGCGTTCAGGACCCGGCCGCCGGCCCAGCTGCCGACGGGCGCGCCCGGCTCCCGGCCGAACTGGAGCGGGCCCGCGGTTCGCTCGGCGGCGATGCCCTCGACCAGGACGCCGCTGAGCTCGGGGTCGTGCAGGGCGTCATAGGCCGTCCTGCCGCCGGGAACCGGCCCGATGGCCGCGTGGCTCAGCGATGCGGGCAGCCAGTCGCGCAGGCCCACCAGAACCTGGTATCTCGCGGCATCCTGGCGGCCCGGCAGGCTGACAATCAGATGGCGCAGCTCAGGGTCACCCGCGGCGAGCTGGGTATCGGCGATAACCGTCAGGCCGCGGACCGGCTCGGCCCTGCCCGCAAACCAGCGCTGCGCCGGCAGCCACTGCGCCAGCGTGTCCTCAAAAGTCATGATTCCAGGTCCACCTCGTCACCTAGTTCACTCTCATACCCGCGGTGAACCCATATGTTGCCCGCAGATCAGTCAAACATTCGTGTCCGCTCCCGAATGCGGCAGGGTAGCCGCAGTGGTGACACGGGTGCTGAAAACGGCGAACCAGGTGACGGAATTGCGCATCGGCTGCGCTTGGCACGGCCGGCATGCACCCCTGACCAGCGCGGCTACGCCGCGGGCCAACTCGGCTGTGCCCCGGACCAGCCCGGCCATGCCGCGGGCGTCCACGGCCGCGAAAGAGCTACCAGCGAACGGCTAATGCACGGCAGGCGGCTGCAGCAGGAACCAGTAGAAACCGTGCCCCGGCAGGGTCAGCAGGTAGTTCAGCTCGCCGATGGGCGGGAAGGCGACGCCGCCCATGCACTCGATCGGGGTGGAGCCCTTGAACCTGCTGAGATCCAGCTCGACCGGCTGCGGGAACCTGGACAGGTTGTTCACGCACAAGATCCGGTCGGCGCCGCCAGCGTGCTTGCCGGACTCGTCCTCGCACTCGCGCACGAACGCCAGGACGCTGGGGTTGGACGAGCTGAGCTCGTCGTAGCTGCCGAGCGCGAAGACCGGGTGGCGCTTCCTGATCTCGATCATGCGCTTGGTCCAGTGCAGCAGCGACGCCGGGTTCTTCTCCTGCGCCTCCACATTGATCGCCTGGTAACCGTAGATCGGGTCCATGATCACTGGCAGGTACAGCCGGGCCGGGTCGCAGTAGGAGAAGCCGGCGTTGCGGTCCACCGTCCACTGCATGGGCGTGCGCACGCCGTCCCGGTCGCCGAGCCAGATGTTGTCGCCCATGCCGATCTCGTCGCCGTAGTACAGCACGGGGGAGCCGGGCAGCGAGAGCAGCAGCGCGGTGAACAGCTCCAGCTGGTTACGGTCGTTGTCCAGCAGCGGGGAGAGCCGGCGCCTGATCCCGATGTTGGCCTTCATCCGCGGATCCCTGGCGTACTCCATGTACATGTAGTCGCGCTCGTCGTCGGTGACCATCTCGAGCGTCAGCTCGTCGTGATTGCGCAGGAAGATGCCCCACTGGCAGCCCGACGGCAGCGGCGGGGTCTGCGCCATGATCTCCGAGATCGGGTAGCGCTGCTCGCGCCGCACCGCCATGAAGATGCGCGGCATCAGCGGAAAGTGGAACGCCATGTGGCACTCGTCGCCGCCCACCGAGGGATCACCGAAGTACTCCACGACGTCGGCCGGCCACTGGTTGGCCTCGGCCAGCAGCACCCGGTCGGGGTACAGCCGGTCAATCTCGGTCCTGACCCGCTTCAGGTACTCGTGCGTCTCCTTGAGGTTCTCGCAGTTGGTGCCCTCGCGCTCGTACAGATACGGCACGGCGTCCAGCCGGAACCCGTCGATACCCAGATCCAGCCAGAATCGCAGTACCTCGATCATGGCGTCCTGAACCCGCGGGTTCTCGTAGTTCAGGTCGGGCTGGTGGGAGAAGAACCGGTGCCAGTAGTACTGGCCGCGGACCTGGTCGTAGGTCCAGTTTGACTGCTCGGTGTCGACGAAGATGACCCGCGCTTCGCTGTACCGGTCGTCGGTGTCGGACCAGACGTAAAAGTCCCCGAACGGCCCGTCGGGGTCGTTGCGCGACGCCTCGAACCAGGGATGGGCGTCGCTGGTGTGGTTCATGACCAGGTCGGCGATGACCCGGATGCCCCGCTTGTGGGCAGCCTCGACCAGCTCGACGAAGTCACCGATGGTGCCGAAATCCGGCAGGATGGCGGTGAAGTCGGCGATGTCATAGCCGCCATCGCGCAGCGGCGAGGCGTAGATCGGCAGCAGCCAGATGCAGTCGATGCCGAGCCACTGCAGGTAATCCAGGCGCGAGGTCAGGCCGCGCAGGTCGCCGGTCCCGTCGCCGCTGGAATCATAGAAGCCGCGGATCAGTACCTCGTAGAAGACCGCTCGCTTGTACCACTGCGGATCGCGGGGCTTGGAGAACGAGAAGGAGTCAGGCACCGGCTCGCTGGGAGACGCAGCGGAACTGGGATGAAACGGCGGCCGTGGCCGGCCGTGGGAAAGGGGCGGCCACGGCTGAGGCTGCGTCACCACTGGATCACCACCACCGCGCTCTCCTGCCGATCCCGTCTTCGGTACCAGGTATATCTGACGCGCTCGCTATGCCGTGACGGTGAAGATGTGCGCGGGCGCCGTCTGCGGGTCAAGGCGGACGTAGTTTGCCTGGCCCCAGCGGTAGGACGCACCGGAAAGCTCGTCGGTCACGGTGAAGCCCGCGCTTGCTTCCAGGCCGAGCGCAGGGCCATCAAGCCAGATTTTGGCCTCGCGCGGCTGGTGCGGGTCAAGGTTAACAACGATTAGCACCATGTCGCTGCCCGGCCCGCCCGTGGCCGGCGCACCGATGCTCTTCGAGAAGCACAGTATCTCCGGCTGGTCCGGGTAGTGGAACCGCACGTTACGAAGCTGATGCAGGGCCGGGTGCGCGCGTCTGATGGCGTTCAGCGCGGTGAGGAAGGGCGACAGGGTCAGGCCCGACTGCTCGGCCCGCGCCCAGTCCCTGGGCCGGTAGGCGTATTTCTCGGAGTCCAGGTACTCCTCGCTGCCCGGCGCGGCGGGCGCGTTCTCAAACAGCTCGAAGCCGGAATAGACACCCCAGGACGGCGTCAGCATGGACGCCAGCACGGCGCGGACGCGAAACGCGGCCGGCCCGGCGTGCTGCAGGTACTGGCTCAGGATGTCCGGGGTGTTCACGAAGAAGTTCGGCCGCATGTAGGCGGCCGCTGCCCGCAGATCCGCCATGTACGCGGTGAGCTCGGCTGCGGTATTGCGCCAGGTGAAGTAGGTGTAGGACTGGTGGAAGCCGATCGCCGCCAGCGCGTGCATCATCGCGGGCCGGGTAAAGGCCTCGGCCAGGAACAGGACATCGGGGTCGGTCGTGGCTATCTCGGCGAGAAACCGCTCCCAGAACCGCAGCGGCTTGGTGTGCGGGTTGTCCACCCGGAAGATCCTGATCCCGTGGTCCATCCAGTGCCGCACGATCCGCAGCACGTCCGCATAGATCCCCTCGGGATCGTTGTCGAAGTTCAGCGGGAAGATGTCCTGGTACTTCTTCGGCGGGTTCTCGGCATAGGCGATGCTGCCGTCCGCCCGGCTGGTAAACCATTCCGGGTGCTTGTTCACCCAGGGATGATCGGGCGATGCCTGCAGTGCCAGGTCCAGCGCCACTTCCATGCCGAGCTGGCCCGCCCTGGCGACGAACGCGTCCAAATCGGCCAGCGTGCCCAGGTCGGGGTGGATGGCATCATGGCCGCCGGCCGCCGAGCCGATGGCCCAGGGCGAGCCGGGATCGCCCGGTCCGGCGTGCAGGGTGTTGTTCTGGCCTTTGCGCGCGGTGCTGCCGATCGGGTGGACCGGCGGGAGATAGACAACGTCGAAACCCATCGCGGCAATGGCGTCCAGCCGGCCGGCCGCGGACCGCAGCGTCCCTGACGCTGCCTCCTGCTGCCCGGTCGGGTCGATCGCGGCTCCCTCCGACCGGGGAAAGAACTCATACCAGGACCCGTACAGCGCGCGCTCGCGGTGCACGATCAGCGGAAACCAGGCCGACCTGGTCAGCAGTTCCCGCAGCGGAAAGGCGCGCAGGATCGAGGCCACGTCCGGCTCGGCGGCGGCGGCCAGCCGGTCGGACGGCGCGCCATCGGGGCTGCGGAGCGCGGCGGCGGCGGTCTTGAGCCGCGCCCGTGCCCGCCGGGCCTCATGCGCGGCTGACGGCTCCGCCCGGGCCGGCCGGATCCGGCCGGCGGCCCGCTCGAGCAGCCGCGCGCCCTCCTCCAGCATGAGCTCGACGTCCTGCCCGAGCGGAACCTTGATGGCTGCATCATGCTGCCAGCGCGCGATCGGGTCGCCCCAGGCCTCGATCTGGAAGCGCCAGTGCCCCTCGCGGTCCGGCGTGACCTCAGCGCCGTAACGGTCGGTGCCCTCGGCGAGCAGGCGCATCCGCGCCAGCGGCCGCCGCCGGCCGCCAGGATCGCGCAGCACGACGCCGGTCCCGAGCATCTCGTGGCCCTCACGGAATACGGTGGCGCTGACCTCGAAGGTCTCGCCGGTTACCGCCTTGGCGGGATAGCGCCCGCAGTGCACGACGGGCTGCACGTTCAGGATGGGAATTCTGCCGATCACCCCTGAAAGCTACCCAGCCCCGCTCCGCCCAAAGCGGGCAGCCCGGCCAGTCTCGCCCTGAGGCCTGATGGCGCCCCCTGACGAGCTGCGATTTTCGCGCAACAAGGCACCGGCGCCAGGGCCCCGCGCCGCGCGGCAAAGGACCTTTGGCCGTCAAGTGCGGTCTGAGGTTTCCGTCCGGCCTGGAACACATTAGTGTCGCTCAGCGTGAGAGCCATCCGCCGATTCACCGTCCATCCGGCGCTGCCGGGACCGCTTGCACCGCTGCGCGACCTCATGCTGAACCTTCGCTGGTCGTGGCATGCCGAGACACTCGACCTGTTCGCCGCCATCGACCAGGCAGCCTGGCAGCGCGTCGCGCGCGATCCGGCGGCACTGCTCGCCCGGGTGCCGCCGGAGCGCCTGGTCAGCCTTGCCGCCGATCAGGAGTTCCTGCGCCGGCTCAGCAGTGCCTCCGATGATCTGCGCGCCTACCTGAGCGAACCGCGCTGGTACCAGGCTGGCAGTGAGCCGGCGGCCGGCTGGCCGCGCAGCATTGCCTATTTCTCGCCGGAGTTCGGCATCACCGCGGCGCTGCCGCAGTACTCCGGCGGCCTCGGCATCCTGGCCGGCGACCACCTGAAGGCGGCAAGCGATCTCGGCGTGCCGCTGATCGGCGTCGGCCTGCTGTACCGGCACGGCTATTTCACCCAGTCGCTGTCGGCCGAGGGCTGGCAGGCCGAGCGCTACCCTGCCAACGATCCGGCCGGCCTGCCGCTCACGCTGCTGCGCGATGGCCAGGGCTCGGCGGTCCGGGTGACGGTCAGGCTGGCTGACGGCACGCCGCTAGCCGCGCAGATCTGGATCGCCCAGGTAGGGCGGGTGCCGCTGCTGCTGCTCGACTCCTACGTCGAGGACAACGAGGCGAGCCTGCGCGAGGTGACCGACCGGCTCTACGGCGGCGGCAGCGATCACCGGCTGCGGCAGGAGCTGCTGCTGGGCATCGGCGGCGTCCGGGCGCTGCGCGCTTACTGCGCGATCAGCTCGCACCCCGAGCCCGAGGTCTTCCACACCAACGAGGGGCATGCGGGCTTCCTCGGCCTGGAGCGCATCCGTGAGTATGTCGAGCAGGGCCTGAGCTTCGACGAGGCCGCCGAGATGTGCCGGGCCGGCACGGTCTTCACCACCCACACCCCCGTGGCCGCCGGCATCGACAGGTTCAGCAAGGAGCTCGTGGAGCGCCAGTTCGACGACGGCGCTGCGGACCCGGCGCTGCCCTACGAGCGCGTGCTGGCGCTGGGAGCCGAGACCTTCCCCGGCGGCGACCCTGAGGTTTTCAACATGGCGGTCATGGGGATGCGGCTGGCCCAGCGGGTCAACGGCGTCAGCAGGCTGCATGGCGAGGTCAGCAGGGCGATGTTCACCGGGCTGTGGCCCGGTTTCGATACCGAAGACGTGCCGATCGGGTCGGTCACCAACGGCGTGCACGCCCCCACCTGGGTGGCGCCGGAGATCCTCGGCCTGGTCCGGGGCAGCCAGCGCTCCGCTGAGGCGGCCGAAGACGGCGCGTTCTGGGAGCGGGCCGAGATAGCACCGCCGCAGCTCTGGCGGATCCGGGGGCAGCTGCGGGCCCGGCTGGTGGATCAGGCGCGCGTGCGGCTGCGGGCATCATGGCGGCAGCGGGGCGCCTCCGAGGCCGAGCTTGCCTGGATCGACGGCGTCCTCGACGAGCAGGTGCTCACGATCGGCTTCGCCCGCCGCGTTCCTGCCTACAAGCGGCTGACGATGATGCTGCACGATCCCGAGCGGCTCACGGCGCTGCTTCTTGACCCCGAGCGCCCCATTCAGATCGTGATCGCGGGCAAGGCGCATCCGGCCGACGACGGCGGCAAGCTGCTCATCCAGCAGATGGTGCAGTTCGCCGACGATCCGCGGGTGCGGCATCGCATCGTGTTCCTGCCCGACTACGACATGGGTCTGGCCCGGACGCTAGTGCAGGGCTGCGACGTCTGGCTGAACAACCCGCTCCGGCCGCTCGAGGCCTGCGGGACCTCGGGCATGAAGGCAGCGCTGAACGGCGGCCTCAACCTGTCAGTGCTCGACGGCTGGTGGGACGAGTGGTACGACGGGACTAACGGCTGGGCGATCCCGTCCGCCGACGACGTCAGCGATCCGCACCGCCGGGACGAGCTCGAGGCCTCGGCGCTGTATAACCTGCTGGGCCAGTCGGTGGCGCCGCTGTTCTATGACACCTCAGCCGATGGCCTGCCAAGCCGCTGGCTGGAGATGATCGCCGGAACGCTGCGGACGCTGGGGCCCAAGGCACAGGCAACCCGGATGGTCCGCCAGTACGTCACCGAGTTCTATCGTCCAGCCGCGCGGGCGTCCCGCACGCTCGCCGTCGGTGCGCTGGCGGCCGAGGGCGCGCTGGCGGCCGACGGTGCGCAGCCGCGATACTCCGGCGCGCGCGAACTGGCTGCCTGGAAGAAGCGGGTCACGAGGGCGTGGCCCGCGGTCCGGGTCGATCACGTCGAGGCGGACGAGGGGACTCAGGTACCGGGCGCGCCGCTGACCGTCCGGGCCAGCATCGCGCTCGGCGATCTGTCGCCGGACGATGTGACCGTGGAGGTGGTCTACGGCAGTATCGGTGACTCCGATGAGCTCATCCACCCGGCGCACAAGGGCCTGACGCTGGAGACGCAGCCAGGCGCCGATGGCGTGGCACGGTACGCGGGGGCGGCGGAGCTCGGCCGGCCGGGGCCGTTTGGCTACACAGTCCGGGTGCTGCCACTGCACCCGATGCTGGCCGTGTCTGCGGAGCTGGGCCTGGTCACAGTGCCCGACATCCCAGCCGGAATGGACGACGGCGACCTGCGCTAAGTCGCGCCGACCATAACTGATCCGCCGGCAGCGGCAACGGCCCACGCCGTTGCCGCTGCCGTTTTCTGCGGGCCGGGGGAACGGCAGCGGCGTCTCCCGGTGGCCGGGGCCGCGCGGGCGGCGTTCCCGGCGGCGCGGTCGGATGCGGCTGGCGCTGTGCACGGCCGCCAGGCCGTCTATGGCCCGCGGGGGCGCCGCTGCGACGCAGCGTGGCCAGCAAATTACACGGGGCCAGTAAACCGCCCGTCTGCGCCCGGCGTCCCCTAAGAAAGACATCACTGGCGGCCGCAGGAATTTCTTCCTTTCTCAGTCGGAACGCCAGCAAAACTGAAGGCGGCATGACATGCTGTGATAGTACGCTTTCGGTGAGTGACGAAAGCGATCGTCACGTTCTGTTACTGAGCCATTACCCCCGAACTCGAGAGGACTTGCCGTCGTGAGAACTCAGATCAAGCCGGACAATCGCCTGCTGACCCCGGCGGAGGTTGCCGCGATGCTCCGGGTGGACCCCAAAACCGTCACCAGGTGGGCGCGGGGCGGCAAACTCTCGTCGATCCGCACGCCCGGCGGGCACCGTCGTTACAGCGAGGCTGAGGTCCGCAGCTTCCTGAACGGCTGGCAGGGCGTCACCCTGCCGCGCGCCTCCGGCGAGTGATCCGGCCCAGCGCCTGCCTCAGCCCGCCTGGGGCAGGCGGTCGGCCCGGCGGCCCCTGGCCGGCGGCGCGGCGGCGGCAGGGCAGCGGTCGGCTGACCGGCCCAGCGCGCATCCCGGCCCAGCGCGCATCATCGTCGTGATCGGGGTTGACTGCTGCTGCGGGAGCAACACTGATCCACCACGATCATGACCGCCGCCAGGGATCCACCACGATCACGACCGCCGCCGCGGCCCGGCGCTTCTCGTGCCGCCGTCTCGAGATAGCCCTCGGCCAGGGCCCTGGCGAGATCACCGGTCCGTTCGCGGGCTGAGAAGACGAACGCCTGCCCGGCCTGGTCTGGCTCGGCAGCGCCGACAACGACCCGCTGACGTGGACTTACGGAGAGAAAATGTGCTGGCCGGATCCCGCGTCCTTCCGCGCGGGAAGGACGCGGGCTACCTGTATTCCTGATCGTCGGTCGTGCTGGCCAGGCGCTCCAGCGCTGCCCAGGCGACAGCCGGATCGGCTGGCGGCTGATCCTGGCTGATCGCCGCGACCCAGTCCTTGCCGCGGATATTCAGCCGCACTCCCTGGTCGGATCCGCCCGGTGACGTGAGCGCCCGCACAAATTCGGCCGGCGGGGCACCGGCCTGCGCGCCCGCGCTCAGCCCGGCCGCCTGCAGGGCGGCGGCAATGAGCTCCCAGAGCTCGTCCACGCGCCCGGCGACCGTGACGACCGCGTCGGCGAGCGCGCAGGCAAGCTCGGCGGCCGGGCCCGGCTCGGTGTCGGCCAGTTCCCTGGCGAGCAGCCGAAGATGCTCCAGATCGAGGGCGCCGCGGGGTCCGTTGTTCATCGGCTAGGTTCCGTATCTGCGCTCGCGGTCGTCTGCCGCTGCCTCCGGCAGCTTGATGCCCAGCTGCAGGGCGATCGTCGCGAGCAGATCGCGCGCCTGGTCCGGGTTCATCTCGCGGACACGCCGCAGGACCTCGTCCCCGGCAGCTGCCTCATCAGGCTTGGCGGCCAGCGCACTTGCGGCATCCGGCCGGCCGACGGCCGTCAGCTCGGCTGGGGTGACCCCTGCGACAGCGGCCATCCTGGCCAGCGTCGCGGCAGGGCCACGCACTGGCGCGTAGACGCCGGCGCTCACAACCTGATACCCGCTGGCGATCTGCCGCCAGCGGCCCTCGCTTATTCCGGCGCGCTCGGCAGCCTCGCGGGCCGACATGCTGGCCCGGTGCAGCGCGTCGCTGATCAATGCTCCCCAGGGGGGTGGCTTAGGTCGGTTAGGCACGGCACCTACCTTCGCACAACCTTCGCACCGGCGTCCAGTTCTTGGGCCATCTAATGCCGCATGTCAGAGCACATGTGCAGGAAATGGCCAGTGTCCGCTGCCCGAGAAAAACTTCGCGCGAAGTTATTGACCCTTCGCACCACTGCGCACTAAGGTCGGGCAGTGGGTCCGGGGCAGCGAGTTCCCGGTACTCAGCGAGGGGGGACGGAAACATGGGAGTCATGCTCTGCCTGGACCGACCGGGGCCGGCCCGAGGCCAGCGGCACGGACACCACGCCAGGAGCGCAGCGGTCCGGGCCACGGCGGACGCCATCGCGGCTTTCCTGCGCTCCGGCGTGCCCGTCGTCGGGCGCCGCCGCGGCCGCCGGGCACTGGGGGGATCGGCTGCGCGCCCGGCCGCTGCGGCTCTCGTGCCTGGCGGTGCGGGCAACCTCATCGCAGCAGGCCGGCTTGCGGACGCTCGTCGTGTCGAAGCGCCTGCGCATGCCGGTGACGGTGGCCTGGCGCCGGCCGGCCCGGCGCCGGCGGCCTGGCCTGCGCAATGGCCTGACGCCGCGGCCGCTTAGCCGGGCGCCGGCTGTGCGCAGCCCGGCTCGCCGCAACCGTCTGCCATGCCCGGATAGCCCGGCTCAGCGCAGCCCGGACGGCAGTCCTGCCATGCCCGGATAGCCCGGCTCAGCACAGCCCGGACGGCAGTCCTGCCACGCCCGGATAGCCCAGGGCGCGACGCCTGCGTAGGATCGGGGCTCGGCATGGAGGTGCTGCATGGGCGAGCTCGTACGGGTAGAAGCCGATCAGGCTGTAGCGACAATCTGGCTTGAGCGGCCGCCGATGAATGCGCTGAACGCACAGGTCCAGGAGGAGATCGCCGCGGCTGCCGCCCAGGTGAGCGACGATCCGGCGATCCGCGCAGTCGTAATCTACGGCGGCCCGAAGGTATTTGCCGCCGGCGCTGACATCAAGGAGATGTCGGGCGCCAGCTGCAGCCAGATTGCCGTCACCACCCGGCGGCTGCAGGACGCGTTCACCGCTGTCGCGAAGATCCCCAAGCCGGTGGTGGCGGCCATTACCGGCTACGCGCTGGGCGGCGGGCTCGAGCTGGCGCTGTGCGCGGACTTCCGGATAGCCGGCGAGAGTGCCCGGCTGGGCCAGCCCGAGATCCTGCTGGGCGTGATTCCCGGTGCTGGCGGCACTCAGCGGCTGCCGCGGCTCATCGGGCCCGCCAAGGCCAAGGACATCGTGTTCACAGGCCGGTTCGTGGGTGCCGGGGAAGCGCTCGCCATGGGGCTGCTCGACCAGGTCGTGCCGGATGCCGAAGTGTATACCGCTGCACTGGAGCTGATAGCGGGCTACGCCGCCGGCCCGGCCCTCGCGCTGCGTGCCGCCAAGCAGGCTATTGACGAAGGCCTCGGCGTTGACCTGGACAGCGGCCTGGAGATCGAGCGGCTGAACTTCGCCGCGCTGTTTGCCACCGAGGACCAGAAGACCGGCATGCGCAGCTTCGTAGCGAACGGGCCGGGCAAGGCCACGTTCGCGGGGCGGTGACCGTGACCGAATCCAGTGACAGCCCCTCGCTCGACATGGTTACCGCGGCGCTGCGCGCTGACAGCGCAGATGTCGCCATCTACGCCCGCGTGCTGACCGAGTCGCTGGGGGAGTCGCTGCCGCCGGGTGTCGTCGCCATCGAGCGCGACCGGTCGGTGTCGGACCGGATGCACGGGCGTCCCGGTTCAGTGTCCAAGATCACTGTCCGGCTGGGCGAGCAGGTGATGACGCTCGCGATCCAGCGCGGCGCACCGGCGGCGGAGATCTGCCGTGAGGTGCGCGGGGTGGTGCTGTCTCGCCAGCCTGTCCCGCTGGGCGACTGGGCAGCGGAGCTGGCGAGGGCGCTCGTCAGCTATGCGGAGCGGAACGCCGACGCGGCCAGGGCGCTCCGGCGGCTGGTGGCGGGAAGCTGACCAGCCGCCGATGATGCGGCACAGGTACGGCAGCGCGCGCCTGGCGGCGGCACAGCAGCGGCTGTCGGATCCCGCCCGTCCGGCCGAGCTGCTGGTGAAGGATGCGGGCGTCGGCACCTCCGGATCGTTCGCCGATGTCCCGGCCGGGCAGGGACAGGACCAGATCGGGCTGAATGTGACCGCCCTGGTGCGGCTGACGCACGCGGCGCTGCCCGCCATGCTCTCTGCCGAGCCGCACGAGCGCTCCGGCGCTGGCGCGCTGCCGTCTTTCGCCTGGCTGGAGCCCGGCCAGGTCGCGCGCGCCGGAATCGACGCCGTGGTGGCCGGCTGGGCAATCGCGGTGCCCGGAGTCCAGTACAAAGGCAGTCGCCGGTGTTGCCAGGCTCATTCCGCGAGGTACCGTCCGTTCTGTAATGACAGCGATCCGGCATCCCCAGCCCTCGCCTTCCGCGCTTGCTCTCCCCCGCTGGCGGCGGGAATCCGTAGGCTGTGAGGTCATGACTGCCCAGGACCGGATCCCGGAGCGGCTGGGGCCCTACCAGCTGGTCGCACGGCTGGGCGAGGGCGGAATGGGCGTCGTTTATCTCGCCAGGGATCCCGCTCAGGGGACGGTCGCCGTCAAGGCCCTGCGGTCCACGGTGGCCGTGGATCCGACTGCCCGCAGGCGGCTTGCCCGCGAGGTCGAGACGATGCGCCGGGTGCACAGCCCGTTTGTGGCCGAGGTCATCGACGCCGACGTGACGGGTGACCCGCCCTACATCGTGACCAGGCACGTGCCGGGCCGCACTCTCGACGACGTGGTCGCCAGTTCCGGCCCGCTGGCCGGTCTGGCGCTGGCGCGGCTGGCCCGCGGTCTTGCCGCTGCGCTGACCGCCGTGCACGCTGCGGGCGTTGTGCACCGGGATCTGAAGCCTGGCAACGTCATGCTGGTGAACGGCGAGCCTGTCGTGATCGACTTCGGGATCGCCCAGGTACCCGAATCAACCAGGATCACCCTGACGGGCATGTTCATGGGCACGCCCGGCTACCTGGCGCCCGAGGTCATCGAGGGCAAGCAGGGCGGTCCGGCGGCCGACGTGCACTCCTGGGGCGCCACAGTCGCCTTCGCGGCGACTGGCCGGCCGCCCTTCGGCACAGGTTCCTTCGAGACAGTCTTCTACCGGATCGTGCAGGGCCAGCCCGATCTCGACACCGTGCCGGCGCCGCTGGCCGCGCTGGTGGCGTGGGCGCTGGCGCGCGACCCGGCCAGCCGGCCGCCCGCTGCCGAACTGGCTGCCCGGGCCGCCGCGCTCGATCCCGCCGCCCTTGTGCCGAGTGCGCCGACCCGGGCTGCAAGCGCTGTCGCGGGACCGGCTGCGGCCGGGCGGACGGTCGTTGACTCGCCCGCCGCTGCGGTGCCGCCCCGACGCGGCCGGGCAGCTGGCCGGGCTGCCGCCCGCACAGCTCCGCCGCTGCCGCGCAGCGCCACCCGGCCGTTGGCTGCGGGCCCGGCCGGGCCCGCAGCAGCGCCGGGAGC
>CABEAR010000565.1_pt1 | contig 35207 bp, 32 predicted proteins | sample 3422041 | NCBI WGS metagenome assembly CABEAR01 (sample SAMEA5534326, study PRJEB31848) | metagenome | biome: tundra; feature: field; material: soil | place: USA | collected 2013-05 | depth 0.15 m | reverse complement strand
ACATGGCCTGCGCGCTCAACCTGCTGCGCCTGGAGGCATTCTGGACCGGCACGCCACTGGACCGGCAGCGAACCAGCCACCTCGCCCGCCTCGGACTCGGCCTCGCCGCATAGAACCCGAATTAACCACCAGGATCATCATCGCAGCCCAGCACCGTGCCCTGCAGCGACCCGGCCGGCATGGTGTCGAACCAGGTCACGAGCGTGATGGCGGTGCCGCCGCCGGGCGGCCGCGGCATGACCCAGCGCATGTCGCCGCCCTCGAGTCCCCGGTCGACCTCGACCGAGAAACGGAGCTTTTCTGCGTAGAAGCTCTTGGCCCGGTCCTGATCGCTGACCGGGACCGAGATGACCTCGAGGTTCGTCAGTGCCATGGTGTCCTCCTCATCGCGTTGGCGACTGCCGCCAGCGGCCGAAGACGCCCCGATATGCGCGCCGTCCTTCGGCGCAGTGCACTGCGGCGGTGGCCCCAGTGGCCTCAGTGGTGCCGGCCACACGGTCGAGAGAAGCGGGCAGGCGCCGGCCGAGCAGCCGCGGGAACCCGCCGGCCAGGATCCGCCGGGTGAGCTGCGCGCCGAGGCGGTGAAAGCCGGCCTGATGCATCCGCAGCCTGGTGCTCGCGGGTCCGGTGGCCTCGAGCGTGAAGGTGACCGTGGTGTCGATATTTCCGCCGCGCCAGGACCAGACCATGTGCGTCGGCGGGTCAAGCTCCAGCACCTCGCAGGGGACGATCCCGTCGAACCCTGGAACGGGCCTGGTCCGCAGGGTGAAGGCATGCCCGACTACCAGCTCGAAGTCGTTCGGCATCAGCCACGCGGCGAGAGCCTCGCGGGATGTCAGCGCTGCCCAGACCCGCTGCACCGGATGCGGGTAAGTGACGGTCGCGTCGATGTCCGCCTTCATGCGGGAGCCGCCGTGAGGTAGTCGCCCGGTGCGGCAAGCCGCGCCTGCCAGAGCCGCTCCAGCTCAAGGAGCCAGTCGCGGAGCTCGGCCAGGCCCCGCCGGGCGCAGCTGATAGTAGCGGTGCCGTCCTTGCTTCCTGGCCTCCACCAGGCCAGCCTCCCGGAGCACCCGCAGATGCTGCGAAACCGCGGCCTGGCTGATATCCAGGTCCGCCATCAGCTCCGATATGTGTCAGCCCGCGGGATCGGGCGCCGCGCCCGACGGCCCACCGGACCGCTCGCACCCGGCCATCGGGCACAATGGGCAGCGATGACTGCGATCACTCTGGACGGCAAGGCCACGGCCGCCGCGATACGTGAGGACATCACCCGCCGGGTGGCCAAGCTGACCGCGTGCGGCGCGGCACCCGGCCTGGGCACGGTCCTGGTGGGCGATGATCCTGGCAGCAGGGTCTACGTGAACGCCAAGCACCGGGACTGTGCTCAAGTCGGCATCCAGTCCATTCGCCGGGAGCTGCCCGCGACTGCCAGCCAGCAGCAAGTCGAGGACGTGGTCGCCGAGCTGAATGCAGACCCGGCGTGCACCGGCTACATCGTTCAGCTGCCGCTGCCCGCTGGTCTCGGCCCGCAGCCGGTGCTGCAGCTGATGGACCCGGCGAAGGACGCTGACGGGCTGCACCCGGTCAATCTCGGCAAGCTGGTCCTGGGTGAGCCAGGACCGCTGCCCTGCACCCCGCACGGCATCGTCGAGCTGCTGCGCCGCTTCGGCGTCCCGATCGCCGGCGCCGACGTCACCGTCATCGGCCGCGGCATCACCGTCGGACGGTCGCTCGGGCTGGTGCTGACGCGGCGCAGCGAGAACGCCACGGTCACGCTCTGCCACACCGGCACGCGGGACCTCGCCGCGCACACCAGGACTGCCGACATCGTCGTCGTGGCGGCAGGCAGGCCCGGGCTGCTGACCGCGGACATGGTCCGGCCCGGCGCAGCGGTGCTGGACGTCGGTATCACCCGCACCGATGCCGGTCTGATCGGTGACGTGGACCCCGGCGTGGCCGAGGTGGCCGGGTACCTCGCGCCGATGCCCGGCGGAGTCGGCCCGATGACCAGGGCCATGCTGCTCGCCAATGTCGTTGAGGCCGCCGAGCAGCGAAGCTGACTGAGTGCGTGTCCGGGCCGTGCGGGATCTCGCGGGGACAGGTCCCCGGCAGCTGAGGGGGACCACCTATTGCTACTAGCCAGTAACATGAACCTGAGGCTCCCGGCTGGCACATGCGCCCGCCAGGCTGGTGCCCGCCGGTGAGCCACCAGGCACCCAAGGTGCGGGCCGCCGGGCGCGTTTGGCAGGCTTAACCTGCCGCAGCCGGACAGCTGGTGTCGGGCGGCGCGCATATGCGCGCCACGGGCCGCAAGTTCGCTAAGGGAGGTCGGCCGCCGGTCATGAACATCGTCGTCTGCGTGAAACAGGTCCCCGATACCTGGTCCGAGCGCACGCTCCAGTCATCCGACTCGACGCTCGACCGTGACGCGGCGGACGCCGTGATCAACGAGCTGGACGAGTACGCGATCGAGGAGGGCCTGCGCCAGGCCGAGGCACACGGCGGTGAGGTGACGATCCTGTCGATGGGCCCGGAGAGGGCCAGCGAGTCCATCCGCAAGGCCCTGTCGATGGGCGCGGACAAGGCCGTGCACGTCATCGATGCGGCGTTGCACGGCTCTGACGGGCTGGTGACCTCCGCAGTGCTCGCGCAGGTGCTCGGCCGGATCGGTTTCGACCTCGTCATTCTCGGCTCTGAGTCGACCGACGCCCGGATGGGCGTCATGGCAGCAATGCTGGCCGAGCGGCTCGGCATCCCGCAGCTGTCGCAGGCCGGCCAGGTGGTGATCGACGGAACGTCGGTCACCATTCACCGGCAGGCGGATTACGGCTACGACACGGTCGAGGCGAGCCTGCCGGCCGTAGTGAGCGTGGTCGAGAAGATCAACGAGCCGCGGTATCCGTCCTTCAAGGGGATCATGGCGGCCAAGAAGAAGCCCGTCGAGACGCTGAGTCTCGCCGACCTCGGCATCGAGAAGGATCAGGTGGGCCTGGCCGCGAGCGCGACCGAAGTGGTGAGCTTCGCCAGCCGCCCGCCGCGTCAGGCCGGCACGATCGTCACCGACGACGGCGATGGCGGCAGCAAGGCGGCCGAGTACCTCGCGGCGCAGAAGTTCATCTGAGCGGTCTCGACTTACTAGCTGAAGGGCTGCCGCACATGGCTGAGATCCTGGTACTCGCCGACCACGAGGGCGAGGCTGTCAAGAAGGTCACCCTGGAACTGCTGACGCTGGCCCGCAGGTTCGGCGAGCCGGCGGCCGTCTGGACTGGCGAGGGCGCAGCGGCCGGGCGGGACAGGCTTGCCGAGTACGGCGCCGCGAAGGTCTACGTCGCTGACGGGCCGGAGTTTGACGAATACGTGACTGCGCCTCAGGCGGAGCTGCTGGCCTCGCTGGTGGCGGAGAAGTCACCGGCTGCCGTGCTGCTGGCAAGCACGGGCGAGGGCAAGGAGCTGGCCGGCCGGCTCGCGGTGAAAACGGGATCCGGGGTTCTCACCGACGTGGTCGGCCTCGCCGATGAGCTCGTCGCCGAGCAGTCGATCTTCGGCGGCGCGATCATCGTCCAGTCCAGGGTGCGAACCGGCACGCCGATCATCGCCGTTCGGCCGAACTCGGCCGCGCCCGAGGCCGCGCCGGGAGCAGCAGAGGTCGAGCAGGTGAGCATCAGCGTCAGCGACGCTGCCAAGACCACGAGGATTACCGGCCGGGTGGTGCAGGAGCGCGGCGAGCGCCCCGAGCTCACCGAGGCGTCCATCGTGGTCTCCGGCGGCCGCGGGGTCGGCGCTGGCGAGAACTTCACGCTGATCGAGAAGCTGGCTGACTCGCTCGGCGCGGCCGTCGGCGCCTCGCGTGCCGCGACCGATGCCGGCTGGTACCCGCACCAGTTCCAGGTGGGCCAGACCGGCAAGACGGTCTCGCCTCAGCTGTACCTGGCGGTGGGCATCTCCGGCGCGATCCAGCACCGCGCGGGCATGCAGACGGCGAAGACGATCATGGTGGTCAACAAGGACCCCGAGGCGCCCATCTTCGAGCTCGCCGATTTCGGCGTCATCGGTGACCTGTTCAAGGTAGTTCCGCAGCTGACCGAGGAGATCGAGCGGCGGTCGCAGAACTAACTGGCCGCGTGAACGCGTCCGGCGCGGCCGTCCCCGGCTACGCTGAGGTCATCATGGGACATCTCGACACCGCTGGCGGTCGCCCGCAGGCAGCTCCGGAGCCAGAGCCGAGCTCGCCGGTGTACCTCGACCACGCCGCGACGACGCCGCTGCTGGCTGAGGCGCTTGCCGCCATGACGGATGAGCTCAGGCAGGTCGGCAACCCTTCGTCCCTGCATAACGCGGGGCGCCGGGCGCGCCGGGTCGTCGAGGAGTCACGCGAGCAGATCGCCGAGTGCTACGGGGCCAGGCCCAGTGAGGTCGTCTTCACCAGCGGCGGCACCGAGGCGGATAACCTGGCCGTCAAGGGGCTGTACTGGGCACGCCGAGCAGCGGATCCGGGCAGCCGCAGGATCCTCGCCCCGGCGATCGAGCATCACGCGGTGCTGGACAGTCTGCACTGGCTGGAAGACCATGAGGACGCAAAAATTACCTGGCTGCCCGTGGATGCCACCGGCCTGGTCAGCCCGGAGGCGCTGCGCGCTGCCATCGAGCAGGACCCCGCCAGCGTCGCCTTGATCACGGTGATGTGGGCGAACAACGAGGTCGGGACCGTGCAGCCGGTCAACGAAATGGCTGAGATCGCGCGCGAGCACCAGATCCCGTTCCACAGCGACGCGGTTCAGGCGGCCGGTCAGCTGCCCGTGCATCTGGCCGCATCCGGCGCCACTGCGCTGACCATCACCGGGCACAAGATCGGCGGCCCGGTGGGGGCCGGAGCGCTGCTGCTCGCCAGGGGCGCAGACCTGGTGCCCGTGCTGCACGGCGGCGGCCAGGAGCGGGACGTCCGCTCGGGCACGCTCGACGCCGCGGCGATCAGGGCGTTCGCGGCCGCCGCGTCGATCGCGGCGATGAGCCGCTGTGATGAGGCCAAGCGCCTGGCGGAGCTGCGGGACGACCTGATCGCCGGGATCCTTTCAGCCGTACCTGACGCGGTGCTGAACGGCGCTGCGCCAGGTCCGGGCCGTCTGCCCGGAAACGCGCACTTCTCCTTCCCCGGCTGCGAGGGGGACGCGCTGCTGATGCTGCTGGACGCCAAGGGCATCGCCTGCTCCACCGGGTCCGCGTGCACGGCAGGCATCGCCCAGCCCAGCCATGTGCTGCTGGCGATGGGCGCCGGCGAGGCGCGAGCCCGCGGGTCGCTGCGGTTCTCCCTCGGCCGGTCCAGCTCACAGGCGGACGTGGACGCGCTCGGTGCGGTCATCGGCGAGGTTGTCGAGCGGGCGCGCCGCGCCTCCCGGTAGATGCTGACTTCCGGCCGCGACTGTCCCGCCGGGCGGCGCAGGCCCCCCGTGTGTGGCGAATACCCTCGTAGGTGATGACTAGATTGCGCGTGCTCGCCGCGATGTCCGGCGGCGTCGACTCCGCGGTGGCCGCCGGCAGGGCGGCGGAAGCGGGCCATGACGTGACCGGCGTGCACCTTGCCCTGTCCGCCAACCCGCAGTCCTACCGGACCGGGGCGCGCGGCTGCTGCACCCTGGAGGACGCACGGGACGCACGCCGCGCCGCCGACGTGATCGGCATCCCGTTCTACGTCTGGGACATGGCCGAGCGCTTCCACGCCGACGTCGTTCAGGATTTCGTCGACGAGTACGCCCGCGGCAATACCCCGAATCCCTGCCTCCGCTGCAACGAGAAGATCAAGTTCGCGGCCGTTCTGCACAGGGCGGAAGCGCTCGGTTTCGACGCGGTCTGCACCGGCCATCACGCCCGGCTTGTGCCCGGCGGCCCTGTGGAGTCAGCATGGCCGGGGGAGTCCGCCGCGCGAGCACCCGCCCCGCGCCTGGCGCGCAGCGTGGACGAGGCCAAGGACCAGTCCTACGTCCTCGCGGTGCTGACCAGCGAGCAGCTAGCCAGGGCAATGTTCCCGCTCGGCGATTCCACCAAGGACCAGGTGCGCAAGGAGGCCGCCGAGCGCGGCCTCGCCGTCGCCGACAAGCCCGACAGCCACGACGTGTGCTTCATCCCCGACGGCGACACGAAGAAGTTCCTGCAGCGTCACCTGGGCCTTGCCCAGGGCACCTTCGTGGACGCCGACGGCAGCGTCGTGGGAACCCACGACGGCAGCTACGCCTACACCATCGGCCAGCGCCGCGGCCTGCACATCGGCCGCCCAGCCCCCGACGGCCGCCCCCGCTATGTCCTGGACATCGAGCCCGTCTCCAACAGAGTCACCGTGGGCCCGGCCGAGGCCCTGGACGTCCGCACGATCGACGCCCAGCGCCCCGTCTGGAGCGGCTGCCTGCCCCCAGAAGGCCCGGTCGACTGCCTGGTCCAGCTGCGCGCGCACGGCGAGCCGCTGGCCGCAACAGCATGTCCGGACGGCGACACCCTCCGCATCAGACTGAGCCATCCGGCCCGAGGCATCGCCCGAGGCCAGGCGGCCGTCCTCTACGACGACGACGTCGTCCTGGCCAGCGCGACGATCGCGAGCGCACGGACGGCGAACCAGCCCGCCATTCCATGATTCCGGAGGATCCTCAGCGATAGTCGCCGAAAATCCTCCGTGATCAAGAAATCCGCGGCTCCAGGCTGCCCGGATGGCGCCAGGCCGGCGGGACTTCCCTGAAGCGCGGGCAGTCCGCCGCTTTTGCCTGCTCGGCCGGTCGCTGAAACAGCGCAGCCGAGGGATATCCGGCGGCATCGCAAGCCGCACAGCGCCTGAAGCCAAGCCGGGCATAGTACTGATGGAGCCGATGATTGGTTGTCCAGGCGTTGAGCCTGATCCAGCGCGCTCCGTGGCCGCGCCTGGCTGTCCGTCCTGCCCAGTCGAGAAGCCCAGCGCCGAGCTGGGCGCCTGCATAGTGCCGACTGACGACGAGGCGATGGATATACACGGCAGGGTCCCGCAGCTGTTGCTGTGGCCAATATGGATCTGCATCCGGATCAAAGGTGATCGTCGCTGCGGCGGTGCAGGCGTCCCAGGCAATCCAAGTCTTGCCGGCGCGAAGATGAGCCATGACCCGCCGATCGCGCTCGGCACGGGTTGGCCACGGCTTGGCCCATTGATCGGTTCCCTGTGTCCGTAACCAAGCGGCTGCGTCATCAATGAGGTGGACGATTAGTCCCACATGGTCGGGTGCGGCGCGACGAAGGGCCAGCGGCCAATCTGGCATGGCTCCATGTTTAGTCACATGCGGGCTGCTTAGCCAACCGGCGGAGTCACCCTGCCGGTATCAGTAGTTCAATCCAGCCACCCGCTGCTCAGCAGACATGTAACGTGCTGTGCTGCGGTCGGCGTTGCGCCCGCGGATCAAGCAGTGGCAGCGCCGGCACGCCAAATACTCCGTATCAGGTCCCCTTGCGGGGGGCATCGTGAGTAAAGATGCGCGATGCCGACCCCATCAGCGTGGGTCGTAGTGCTCGTACCGGTACTGCACAGACGGGCGACCGTGACGCTTGGCCATGACACCTCCTCGGTTCAGTGCGAATAGTGTCAATTAGTTCAGTCACTGCAGTGCGCCAGTGACTTCTAGGTCCGCGAGCCGCCAAATTCTGGATCCGCGGAGGTCTGGGTGGCCACCGGCGAAAGCTCAGCAGCTTCCGCCAGGCTGATAGCTCGGCTGGCTAGCCGTCTTGTGTAGGTATAGAGCCAGTCATCGTCGTCGTCGGGCTAGCCGAGTCCTCGGCAGTGGCGGGCGGAGGGCTCGCGGCATCGGCTGGAACTTCGCCGACGCTCATGACGAACTGGTTCCGGTCAGTTGGGTAGGCGGTTACCGTCAGCCGGAGCGGAGCGCCGGACTCCTCGAAGGAGGTCCGATGGATCTCGAATACCGCAACGCGGCCGTCGTCGGGCAGTTTGAAAAATGTCGCCTCGTTGGCGTCTGGCGCGCGTACCGCGATCTTGTCGCGCCAGCCCGCCTGCTTGAGGCCCAGCGTTTCCTCGAGGTACCGGACAGCCCCGTTCTGCATGTTTACAGCCCGGATGAGATCAGCAGCGCCTCGTTCGACCAGCCTCATCGGATAGAACGTGGTCTGTAGTGAGTATGGAGTCCCGTCGATGTAGCGCTGCTGGAACCGGCTGACGACCATGGAGCCTTCCGCAAGCTGGAGCTCGCTCGCCACTACGCCGGTCGCCTGGTGAATCTCAATGCGCGGTGTGGAAGCATCGGGCTTTCTGCTGCGGGCCGTCACCTCGGAGGCATAGTCGGGGCCCTCCGCGTCGCCGAAGCCGGTATCAACGGAGAGCCTAGTGACGAACGGGTCGATCTTCTCGACGACGAAGGTTCCCTGACCGGGGCGGGTCTGTACCAGCCCCCTGGTGATGAGCCATTTGATGGCGTCGCGGACGGTGTTGCGCGACGCGTCGTACTGTTCTCGGAGGTCGAGTTCGGTGGGCAGCTGGGTGCCGTGGCCGAACTCGCCCGACTCGATCTTCTCGCGCAGGTCCTCGGCGATCTGCCGGTACATAGGTTCAGGCACACGTCCTCCCAGAGATCCCAACCGCACCAACAGGTGGGGCGGCTGGGTAAAAGAGGATCATCCTTATCATCCCGATTGCCCAAACCATCAGAATATTTGGCCTTATCCCATTGCCTTGCCGCTTTCGCGGTGTCAACATGGGAATCGTACCAAAGGTTGGGATGGCTCGAACGGACGGGTTCATGGGAATCAGCCTAGCAGTCCAGGTGCTTGGGTGCGCAAGACTTGCCGGCAACTCTCGTGATGCCGATGGATCGGCCACACCAGACCGCCACGAGCGAGGGAGCTCAGCCGGACCTAGCCGCTGACCGGATTGAAAAGGGGGATCCGTCATGGCAGCCGAAGCAGTCCTAGCCATCATCATCGTCATCTTCATCGCCGGAGTGATCACCGGAGGGGTTCTCCTGGTGAGCCTGGCAAGCCGCCGGGAAGACCGCAGGAGGCTGAGTCGCGAGGCACCCAGCAGGCTTACCCAGGCAGGCCGGTACGTGACAGGCCTGCGCGTCGGCGGCCCGGATAGCTACCGCGCCCGGCGCCGCTACCCGGATGACAGCCAGGCAGAGGACTCTGACTTGCCGTTCCGGGACCGGGAGCCGCGAGTGCGCTAAGCAGTCCGATGGCGGACACCTGGCGGCCGCTGCGGCCGCGCCACCAACCGGGGGCGTGGCGCGGGCGCAGCGGGTCAGTGGTGAACGGGCCGGCAAACACTAAGCTCAGCAGCGTGCAGGACACCCCCCAGGCAGAACCATTCCCGTGGCCAGCCGGCAGCGCCACCGGCATCGGCTCCATGCCGGGCACCGACCCAGCCCAGGCCATCTCCGTCATCTTGGGCGAGCTGCCCGACTTCCCGCACCTGCCCGAGCTGCCTGGCCGCGGCCCGGGAGCCGACATGGTCGGACGCACCGCCGCGCTGCTCGTCGATCTGCCGGTCGAGACCAAGCCTGGCGGCTGGAAGCTGGCGACCCGGCCCGGCCGGGACCAGCGGCGGGCTGCCGGAATGCTGTCGGAAGACCTGGACGCATTGCAGCAGGCGGCCGAGGGCTACGCCGGGGCGTTCAAGATCCAGGTGTGCGGCCCGTGGACGCTGGCCGCAACGCTCGAGCGCAGCCGCAGCCAGGACCCGGTGCTCACCGACCCCGGCGCCATCGCGGACCTGACTGCCTCCCTGGCGGAGGGAGTCGCCGCGCATGTCGCCGAGGTCCGCAAGCGGATCCCGGGCGCAACCCTGCTCCTGCAGCTCGACGAGCCGGCGCTGCCTGGCGTTCTTGCCGGGTCGGTGCCGACGGCCAGCGGACTGAACCGGGTGGGCGCCATCGACGCTGTCGCGGCCGCCGACGCGATCGGCGCGATCCTGCGCGCCACGGCGGCGTTCGGCGTGGTGCACTGCTGCGCTGCGGGCATCCCGTTTCGCGTCATCAGTGATGCTGGCGCGGGAGCTGTCAGCTTCGACCTCAGTCTGCTGCGAGCCTCGGACATTGACACGGTCGCCGAGGCTGCCGAGGCCGGCATCGGGCTGCTCTGCGGCGCACTGTCAGAACCCGATGCGAAAATACAGTCGACTGCCAGTCAGCGCGCCCCCAGGCAGACTGCCGATGCGGTGATCACGCTCTGGCACCGGGCCGGGATGCAGCCCCGGAAGCTGACCGAGCAGGTCGTGATCACGCCGGCGTGCGGGCTGGCCGGTCTGTCGCCGGCGGCGGCGCGTGCGGCACTTGCGCACTGCCGGGAGGCGGCCCGGATTGCGCCCGAGCTGATCGAGGAGGGACCGGGGTGAGCGACCCGACTGGGCCTGCTGGTCCAGCTGAGCCTTCTGGATCAGCTGAGCCTTCACCAGCTGAGCCGTTCGAGTCCGCCGACCCCGCGGCCCGGCACCGGCACGCCGACCTGTCGACCGAGATCACCGAGCACAACTACCGGTACCACGTGCTGGACTCCCCGCTGGTCTCGGACGCGGAGTACGACGCGCTCATGCGCGAGCTGCGCGAGCTGGAGGACCGCTACCCGGACCTGCGGACTCCGGACTCCCCGACGCAGAAGGTCGGCGGCGCTATCTCCACCGGCTTCGCGCCGGTGCAGCACCTGGACCGGCTGCTCAGCCTCGACAACGCGTTCTCGGCCGAGGAATTCGATGCGTGGGCGACGCGGGCCGAGCGGCTCGGCGGCGCCGAGAACCTGGCTCCTTATCTATGTGAGCTGAAGATCGACGGTCTGGCGATCGCGCTGGTCTACCGCGACGGCAGGCTGCTGCGCGCGGCGACCAGGGGCGACGGCGTGACCGGCGAGGATGTGACGCCGAACGTGCGGACCATCGCGTCGGTGCCCAGCCGGCTGGCGGGGTCCGGCTGGCCGGCGACACTCGAGGTGCGCGGTGAGGTGTTCCTGCCGGTAGCCGCGTTCATGGAGCTGAATGAGCGGCTGGAGAGCGCTGGCCGGCCGCCGTTCGCGAACCCGCGCAACTCGGCGGCCGGCTCGCTGCGGCAGAAGGACCCGAGGGTCACTGCGCAGCGCCCGCTCGACCTGATCCTGCACGGGGTCGGCGCGGTCGAAGGCCTGGCCGACCGGCCGCAGACCCAGTCCGGCTGGTACGAGCGGCTGCGCGAGTGGGGCCTGCCGGTCAGCGACCGGTTCCGCGTCGTCGATGAGCTCGACGGGGTCAGGGAGTACATCGGCTACTACGCCGAGCACCGGCATGACCCGCCGTACGAGATCGACGGCGTGGTCGTCAAGATCGACACGGTGGAGGTGCAGCGCGCGCTCGGCGCGACCAGCCGGGCGCCGCGCTGGGCGATCGCCTACAAGTACCCGCCGGAAGAGGTCACCACGCGGCTGCTGGACATCCGGGTCAACGTGGGCCGCACCGGCCGGGTGACGCCGTTCGCAGTCATGGAGCCGGTCAAGGTCAGCGGCTCCACGGTGGAGAACGCGACCCTGCACAACGCTGACGAGATCGACCGCAAGGGCGTGCTGATCGGCGACATGGTCGTGCTCCGCAAGGCAGGCGACGTGATCCCGGAGGTAGTCGGGCCCGTCGCAGACCTGCGCTCCGGCACAGAACGGGCCTTTGACTTCCCGACCTCCTGCCCGGCCTGCGGGACCGCGCTGGTGCGCGAGGACGGCGGCGTGGACTGGCGCTGCCCGAACGCGCGCTCGTGCCCGGCGCAGCTGCGGGAGCGGCTCTTTCACCTGGCCGGCCGCGGGGCCCTGGACATCGAGGTGCTCGGCTACGAGGCCGTGACGGCGCTGCTGGACTCCGGCCTGGTCACCGACGAGGGCGACATCTTCACGCTGACCGGGGAGAGCCTCGCGACCAGCCCGTTCTTCGTCAGCAAGCAGGGCGCGCTGACTGCCAACGCCCGCAAGCTGCTGCGCAACCTGGACGAGGCGCGGCAGCGGCCGCTGTGGCGGATTCTGGTCGCGCTGTCGATCCGTCATGTCGGTCCTACTGCGGCACGCGCCCTCGCCGCCGCGTTCGGCTCGGTGGATGCGATCGCGGCCGCGCCGGCTGAGCAGCTGATCGAGGTCGATGACGTGGGCCCGACCATTGCCGGCGCGGTGCGGGACTGGTTTGGCGTGGATTGGCATGCGGCGATCGTGGCGAAATGGCGGGCGGCCGGCGTGGCTCTCGCTCAGGAGGGCTTTACCGGCGGGGTGCTGGTGGGCCATGCTGACGAAACGGGAGCCGGCCGTCCGCTGGCCGGCATCACCGTCGTACTCACCGGCACGCTGACCGGCCGCACCAGGGAACACGCTGCCGAGGCGATCCAGGCGCTTGGCGGGAAGGTCTCGGGATCGGTATCGAAGAAGACAAGTTTTGTCGTGGCCGGGGAAAATCCAGGGTCTAAACAGGACAAGGCTTCGGCGCTCGGCGTGCCGGTACTGGACGAGGCAGGCCTGGACGTGCTGCTCTCGGAAGGACCAGCTGCGGCCGCCGGTGCCGCGGACGCTGGCGGCTGAGTGCCGCGGCCGGCCGGCGCCGGACTGAATGGAGGCTTATTGTAGCCGGACGGTTACGGATTGGCGCCTTGTAACAGATAGTATGCAAATGGCTTCGGGAAGTGTGTTTTCGCCATACGGTTCTCGGTAGTGCTCAGCGCACCACGCGTCACATCGGCTGCTCCGATGAGGAACCCATGAAGGATCCGAACGACACCAGGGACACTGGCCCGCGGGCCGGCTCGCCGCTGTGGATTTTCCTGACTGCGGTGACCATCCTGGGCTTCCTGGCGCTCGGCGTGGCCATGATCAGGCTGACCGGCATCCGCTTGCTGATCGGCCATCCGCTGTTCTGGGTGATCGCCGCGCTGGTCGTGGCCGGGCAGATCTGGCCGATCGTCGCTCCGGGCCGGCCTGGTCCCAGGTCGCCCGCCGCCTCCCTCACCTTCAGCTTCGCCGTCATGCTCTACTGGGGGCTGCCCGTTGCGCTGCTGCTGCGCGCGATAGCGGTTCTCGGCGTCGGGGCGGCGCAGCGCCGGGAGACGCACCGGACCGCGTTCGATGCTGCCCAGGTCGCGCTGAGCATGACCGCGGCCTGGCTCACCATCGCGGCGGTCCGGGCCGTCGCATCGACGCCGGCGATGCGGTCGGTCCCGGCGATGGCGTCCATCCGGGTCATGCACATGCCCGCTCCGGTGCACCCGTGGGCGCCGAACGGCTGGGGCCTGCTCTTCGTCGTGCTCCCGGCCGCGGTCGCGTACTTCGCCGTGAACTACTCCCTTGTGGGCGTCGCCGTCGCGCTGCACTCGCGGACGCTGGTTATCCGCACGCTCCTGGTGAACCTGCCCTATCAGGGCTTCGTCAGCCTGGTGCTGCTGGCAACCGCGCCGCTGGTCACCGTCGTGATGTCGGCAGGCTCCGCGGTGCTCGTGCTGCTGTTCGCCTTTCCCCTGGCCGCCATCTACGTTAATGCGGCGATCTCCGTGCAGCGTGACCACCAGGCGAATCACGACGAGCTGACCGGCCTGTGCAATCGCAAGCTGCTGATCCGGCGCACCGGCGAAGCGCTGGCGGCGGCAGCCGGCTCCGACAGCAAGGTCGGCTTCCTGCTGCTGGACCTGGACCGGTTCAAGGAAGTCAACGACACGCTGGGGCACCCAGTCGGCGACCGGCTGCTGCGGGTGGTGGCGCACCGCCTCACTCACAGCGTGCGGCCCGGCGACGTCGTCGCTCGCCTCGGCGGCGACGAGTTCGCCGTGCTGCTTCCCTCAGTCAAGATGACCAGGGCTGCCCGCGAGGTCGCGGCGCGGCTGCGCGCTGCGCTGTCCGAGCCGATCCGGCTCGAGGGCATGTCTTTCGAGATCGAGGCCAGCATCGGCATCGCGCTGTACCCCGACGATGCGGCCGGCTTCGAGGTTCTCATGCAGCACGCCGACGTCGCCATGTACCTGGCCAAGGAGCGCCGCAGCGGCGTGGAACGGTACGTCGCCGACTCCGACCGCAACTCCCCGGCCCGGCTGGCGCTGCTCGGCGACCTGCGCCGCAGCCTGACCCGCGGTGAGCTGGAACTGCATTTCCAGCCCAAGGTCGCGCTGGCCGACCGGCAGACCATGGGGATGGAGGCGCTGGTCCGCTGGCACCACCCGGCACGCGGGCTGATGACCCCGGACGAGTTCATCCCGCTGCTGGAACAGTCCTACCTGATGCGCGATCTCACCATCAGTGTGGTGGAGATGGCGCTGGCCCAGGCTGCGCTGTGGTGGCGGGACGGGCTGCCGGTGCAGGTATCGCTGAACGTGGCCGCGCGCGACCTGATGGACGTGAGCCTGGCGGATACGATCGGCCGCAGCCTGGAGAAGCACCGGCTGCCGCCCGACGTATTACTGCTGGAGGTCAACGAACGGGCGCTGACCACCGAGCCTGCCCACACGGTGACGACCACCGAGACGCTGGCTGCGCTGGGCGTCGGCCTCAGCCTCGATGACTTCGGTACCGGCTACTCGTCTCTGGTGCGGCTCAAGCGCCTGCCGGTCAGTGAGGTAAAGATCGACTCTTCCTTCGTCGGCCGGCTGCTCGAATCCGCCGACGATGAAGTGATCGTCAAGTCCATCGTGGACCTGGTGCGGGCCCTCGGCATCCGCTCGGTCGCCGAGGGCGTCGAGTCGGCGGAGGTGGCCGCAGCGCTGCGGAAGATGGGCTGTGTCGCCGCCCAGGGCTGGTATTTCAGCAAGCCGCTGAACGCGGGGTCCGCCACGAACTGGCTGGCTGAGAATGGCTGCCTGCTACGCGGCCGTCAGGCCATGCCAGCCGTCCAGGTACCGATGCCGGGCGGTCCGCCGCCGCAGACCCAGCCGGCCCGCCGAGGAAAGGCCGCAACGGCTCAATGACCGCAGCGACGTTCGTGCGGGCCGGCCCGGTCACCCGGCCCGCCGGTTAATGCGATGCGTCGAGGTGGCGGGCGGCCTCTAGGATGACCCCCATGTCGATAACCCGCGAGGAGGTCGCCCACCTTGCCCGGCTATCCAGGCTGGCCCTCTCCGATGCCGAGCTCGACCGGTTCGCCGGCCAGCTCGATGTCATCATCGCTGCGGTGGCACGGGTCCAGGAGGTAGCCGCCGAGGGGATCCCGCCCATGACGCATGCCATGCCGCTGGTCAACGTGTTGCGGGACGACGTTGTCGTCCCGCCGCTTGGCGCGCAGGCAGCCCTGGCCCAGGCGCCGGCGGCCGAGCAGGGACGGTTCCGGGTACCCCGCATCCTGACGGACGAGGCCTGACATGGACGGCGAGCTGATCAGGCGAACCGCAGCCGACATCGCGGCGGCAGTAGCGGCCGGCGAGGTCTCGGCCGTCGAAGTCACGCAGGCGCACCTGGACCGGATCGCGGCAGCCGACGACCGGGTGCACGCCTTCCTGCACGTCGCGGCTGAGCCGGCGCTGGCGGCGGCGCGGGCCGTCGACGACCGCCGCGCAGCGGGAGAGCCGCTCGGCCCGCTGGCCGGGGTGCCGCTGGCGCTGAAGGACGTTTTCACCACCAGGGACATGCCCACCACGTGCGGATCGCGGATCCTGGCTGGCTGGCAGCCGCCCTACGACGCCACCGTCACCGGCCGGCTGCGCCGGGCAGGCGTCGTGATCCTTGGCAAGGCCAACATGGACGAGTTCGCGATGGGCTCCTCCACCGAGAACTCTGCGTTCGGTCCTTCGCGTAACCCGTGGGACCTCAGCCGGGTTCCCGGCGGCTCGTCCGGCGGCTCCGCCGCGGCGGTGACCGCGTTCGAGGCTCCGCTCGCCGTCGGGACCGACACCGGCGGCTCGATCCGGCAGCCAGCCGCCGTCTGCGGGATCGTCGGGACCAAGCCAACCTACGGCGGCTCGTCGCGGTACGGCGTGGTGGCGTTCGCCTCGTCGCTGGACACGCCAGGGCCGCTGGCCCGGACCGTGCTGGACACGGCGCTGCTGCACGAGGTGATGTCCGGCCACGACCCGTGCGATTCGACCTCGGTGGATGCGGCCGTCCCGCCGGTCGTCGCCGCGGCCCGGCAGGCTGACGTAGCCGGGATGCGGATCGGCGTCGTGACCGAGTTCGCCGGCGAGGGATACCAGGCCGGCGTGCTGACCCGGTTCGGCGAGGCGGTGGAGCTGCTGGAATCTCTCGGCGCCAAGATCATCGAGGTGTCCTGTCCGCACTTCCGCTACGCGCTGCCCGCCTATTACTTGATCGCGCCGAGCGAGTGCTCGTCGAATCTGGCCAGGTTCGACGGCATGCGCTACGGCCTGCGGGCCGGCGATGACGGGACCAGGGACGCCGAGGAAGTCATGATGCTCACCAGGGCGGCCGGCTTCGGCGCCGAGGTCAAGCGCCGGATCATGCTCGGCACCTATGCGCTGTCCAGCGGCTACTACGACGCGTACTACGGCAAGGCCCAGCAGGTCCGGACGCTGATCTGCCGCGACTTCGACGCGGCGTTCGAGCAGGTCGACGTGCTGATCTCGCCGACGACGCCGACGACCGCGTTCCTGATCGGCGAGCGGGCCGACGATCCGATGGCGATGTACCTGGCCGACTTGTGCACGATCCCGTCGAACCTGGCCGGCAACGCGGCGCTGTCGGTGCCGTGCGGGCTTGCGCCCGAAGACGGGCTGCCGGTCGGCCTGCAGATCATGGCGCCGGTGCTGGCCGATGACCGGCTCTACCGGGTCGGCGCGGCGGTCGAGGCGGCGCTGGAGCAGCGCTCCGGCCAGCCGCTGCTGGCCGCGGCGAAGGGGCTGGACGATGACTGAGGCAACCACGCTGGCTGCGTTCGAGCAAGCGCTGTCCAGGTACGACCCGGTGATCGGCCTGGAGACACATGTTGAGCTTGGCACCCGGACGAAGATGTTCTGCGGCTGCCCGGCCGAGTTCGGCGCTGAGCCGAACTCGGCAGTGTGCCCGGTCTGCCTGGGACTGCCCGGCTCGCTGCCCGTCGCCAGCCGGGCCGCCATCGAGTACACGATCAGGATCGGCCTGGCGCTGAACTGCACGGTCGCCTCCTGGTGCCGGTTCGCGAGGAAGAACTACTTCTACCCGGACATGCCGAAGGACTTCCAGATCTCGCAGTACGACGAGCCGCTGTGCACCGACGGCTGGCTGGATGTCAGTCACCATGGCCGGCAGTTCCGCGTCGGCATCGAGCGCGTGCACCTGGAAGAGGACACCGGCAAGTCGCTGCACGTGGGCGGCGCCACCGGCCGGATCCACGGCGCCGAGTACTCCCTGGTCGACTACAACAGGGCCGGGATACCGCTGGTCGAGGTCGTCACCAGGCCGGTCGCGGGCACCGGCGCGCTCGCGCCCGCAGTCGCACGAGCCTACGTGACCGAACTGCGTGACCTGCTCCGCGCGCTCGGTGTCTCCGACGTGCGGATGGAAGAGGGCTCGCTGCGCTGCGACGTTAACACTTCGCTGGCCCCGCCCGGATCTGCCCGCTGGGGCACCCGGACCGAGACCAAGAACGTGAACTCGCTGCGCTCGGTGGAGCGTGCGGTCCGGTCCGAGATCGAGCGGCAGGCAGCCGTCCTGGACTCCGGCGGCCGGGTAATCCAGGAGACCAGGCACTTTCATGAGGACACCGGGTCCACCACGCCGGGGCGCAGCAAGGAAGAAGCACAGGACTACCGCTACTTCCCTGAGCCCGACCTGGTCCCCGTCGCGCCCGCGGCGGAGTGGGTCGAGGAACTGCGCGCGGCGCTGCCGGAATTGCCCGCCGCCCGGCGCGCCCGGCTGCAGGCAGAGTGGGGCCTGTCGGACACCGACATGACCTGGCTGCACAACGCGGGCGCGCTGGATCTGGTGGCCGAGACTGTAGCCGCGGGCGCGCCGCCCGCAGAGGCGCGCAAGTGGTGGCTGGGCGAGCTGTCCCGCCGGGCCAACGAGTCAGGAACCGAACTCGCCGCGCTGCCGGTGACCCCGGCGCAGGTCGCGCGGGTCACCGAGCTAGTGGCGTCCGGCGCGCTGAACGATAAGCTGGCCCGCCAGGTGCTGGACGGCATCCTGGCCGGCGAAGGCGGTTCCGACGAGATCGTGGCGGCCCGTGGCCTGACCGTGGTAAGCGACGACGCAGCGCTGAACGCCGCCGTGGATGCGGCGATCGCGGGCAACCCTGACGTGGCCGAGAAGATCCGCGGCGGCAAGGCGGCCGCGGCCGGCGCGCTCGTTGGCGCGGTGATGAAGGCCACCGGGGGCCAGGCCGACGCGACCAGGGTCCGCGAGCTGATCCTCGAGCGCCTGGCCTGACGTCCCGGTCGGTCTCGGCGGATCGAGCTCAGCGCGGCGCAGCCTGTACTGGCCGTGGCCGGGCGACGCGCACCGCGGCTGCACAGGCGCCAGCGCAGGCTATTGCCAGCGCATGACGTTGTTGCTCCGCCAGGTGATGATGCCCCGCTAGCGGGGCCATTTCACGCTGCCAGGACGACGTCCGCCGCAGGCCCCGAGAGGGACCTCGATTTGCCTGCGCGTCGGAGCCCCTGTCCCGATACTCCAGGAGGCTGCGATGACCGCGGGGCTGCTCCGGCGGCAGTGAGCGCTGCGCTGGAAGCCTTCGATTCCGCGCCGCGATCGCCGCGATCTGGACCATCGTGAAGCAGGCCAACCGCTACCTGGAGGCGACCGAGCGCCGGCACCTGGCCAAAGCGCTGCAGGCAGGCGACGCGGCGGCAGCCGAACGGCTGGACGGGGGTCATGGCGGTCCTCCTGCAGTCGTACCGGGTGATCGGCACCGAGCTGGTGCCGTTCCTTCCCGGCCCGGTCGGGGAAGTGCGCGCCGCCTGCGGCGGCTCAGCCGGAGTGCCGCCGGAGCCGCGCCCGTTGTTCGGGCGAATCGGCTAAACCGGGCGCGATAGCGTCAGAGCGACGCTGGCGCGCGCGGGGCCGGCCGGACCAGGCGAGGTGAGGTCATGCTGGCGTGGGTGCCGCTGGAGCCGATAGCAGAAGTGCTGGCGGGGCTGGATAGCGTGCGCGTCGAGGTGGTTGACCCCGACCACGGCAGCCTGCCGGGCAGTGCGAGCGAGGTCGAGTTTTATGTCCCGCCGTTCTTTCCCGGCCCGGCGGCAATAGCGGCGATGGCCCAGCTGCCCCGGCTCAAGGTTGTGCAGACGCTGACCGCCGGCATTGACTTGCTGCGCCCGCACGTTCCCGGCGGCGCCCTGCTCTGCAATGCCCGTGGCGTGCACGACGCGAGCACCGCCGAGTGGGTCGTGGCCGCGGTGCTCGCGTCGGTGCGGCAGTTCCCGTACTTCGCCGCCGAGCAAGCCGCCGGGCGCTGGAGCTTCCGGTTCACCGGCTGCCTGGCGGGCAAGACGGTGCTGATCGTTGGCTACGGCTCGATCGGAGCTGCGGTGGAGCGACGGCTCAGCGGCTTCGACGTCAGGATGCTGCGTGTCGCCAGGACTGCCCGCGACGGGGTCGCCGCGGTCGTCGGCATCCCGGACCTGCTGCCGCAGGCTGACGTCGTGATCCTGCTCGCGCCGGTGACCGCGCAGACCACCGGCATGGCCGATGCGGCTTTTCTCGCCCGGATGAAGGACGGGGCGCTGCTGGTGAACGCGGCCCGCGGCTCGCTGCTCAGGACCGATGCGCTGTGCGCTGAGCTGCAGTCCGGGAGGCTGCACGCGGCGCTGGACGTAACCGATCCCGAGCCGCTCGAGCCTGGCCATCCGCTCTGGGACATGCCCAACGTGCTCATTACGCCGCATGTGGCCGCCTCCACGCCGGTGTCGGCCAGCACTGCCGTCTCGTTTGTCCGGGAGCAAGCACAGCGTTTCCTGACCGGCCAGCCGCTCGAGAACGTGATCACCGGCGAGTACTGAACTCGCTTTGGTCCCACGCCAGCCAAGTTGTCTCCCTGTGTACGCACTTCCTCAATCGAAGCGTGACCTACGGCCCGTAGAGTGAACCCACCTCGCTCATTGATGAGACCGCGTCCAGTACCCCGGCGATCAGGTTGCCCCTTGATCGCGGAGGCGAGACGCTGCCAGCGGGGATCGTGCTGCCAGGGCTCAAGGGAGAGTCCCGGGGCTCAATGAAGAGCCGCAGATGCGTACCAGCCGACAGGCCGGCACCAGGGACCGGCCCGGTTCGCTGTTGGTTTGCGTGTTGGCCGAAGAGGAGGCCTGGTGCCCGCGAATGCATCCGGCGGGGTGCGATGAGTTCGGCAACCGCGGTCGAGGCAGCGGCCGGGGCGCTGGCCGCTGGCGCGGCTGTGATGCTGCTGTGGCGCGGGCAGACCCGGCGCGAGCTGGGCATTGGCGACCTGGGCATCGGCGAGCCCGGCCAGGCCGGGAACAGCCTGGACGAGCACACCGAGAGCCACCCTGCCGTGCGGCTTGCCTTCCGGTGGCTGGCTGTGGTGGCGGTCCTGTGGGGTGCCGCCTTCATTGCCCAGGAGTCGTTCGGCGGGCCGCTCGGCGGCGCCGCCATTCCGCTGACCCTTGCCGACCTGCTGGCATTGCTGGCTCTGCCTGCGCTGGTCATCGGTGTGGCGTCGCTGGCCAGCATGGGCGCTGAGGAGCCGGCCAGCCGAGGACGCCTCGGCCGCTACGGGCTGCCGGCCATCGGCCCTGGTATCGGCCGCAGCGCGGTGGCCCGGCTGGCGGACGGCTGTCTGCTGGCGGCAGCGCTGTTCAGCGTGGGCTGGGTCGCAGTGTTCGGTCGGGTCTACACCCAGGCCGACGTGGGCGCTGGGACGTTCGCGCTGGTCTTGGTCAATCCGGCAGCCGATCTGATCACGCTGGCGGTCGTTCTGCCGCTTGCCCTCAGGGCGGGACGTCGGAGCCTGGCGCCGGTCCTTGCGCTCATCGCGATGTGCGTCGGCGACTGCCTGGACGTTGGCGCCAGGACTAGCGGAGTGCTGCCGACCGCGTGGGCACGCGCGGCATGGATCGCCGGGCTGTGCCTGCTGGCTGCCGCGCCGTTCGACCTGCCCGGCCAGCGGATGGCCGCGCGCTACCGGCCGTCTGGTCGCGGCGTGACGACGTTCGCCGCGGCCCTGACGGCGGGCGTCGCGGGCCTGGTGATCTTCGGCTGGACTGCGGCCGGCGGCCAGCCGGCGCAGCCCGTGCTCGTGATCACCCTGACGATCGCAGTGCTCGCCCTGGTCGCGCGGGTCGCCGGCCTGCTCCGGCGTGCGAGCGCGGCCTCGGCGGTCTCCCAGGAAGCCGATCGTCAGTTTCGCGAGCTGGCTGACCGCACCAGCGATGTCGTGCTGGTCTGCCACCTGGACGGGATCATCTCCTACGCCAGCCCGGCTGTCGCTCATTACGGGTACGCGCCGGAGAAGCTTGACGGCGTAGAGCTGTCCGAGCTTGTGCACCCGGAGGACAGAGCAGCCACCCAGCGGGCGGCCCTGGCGGCCACGATCAGCACGGCCACGACCAGCGCGGTCACGATCAGCACGGCCACGACCGGCACGCGGAGCGCCGGCACGGCGAGCTCGGGCGCAGCCGACCAGGCGGGCCGGATTTCCTGCCGGGTCAGGTCGGCTGACGGGACCTGGCGCCACGTCGAGTCGACAATCTCGATCTACCGCCAGCCCGGCGCCCCGGAGCGGCTGCTGGTCACCGCGCGGGACGTGAGCGATCAGGTGGCCCTGCGCCGTCAGCTCGCCCATCTCACTTTCCACGACGGCCTCACCGGACTGCCCAACCGTGCCTACCTGGAGGAGCGAGCCAAAGATCTGCTGAACGCTGCGGCCCGGCCGGCCGCGGGCGCCCCGGCCGAGGTGGGAGCGATCTTCCTCGACCTGGACGGATTTACCGCGGTCAACGACTCGGTCGGGCACGGCGCGGGAGATCTGGGGCTCGCTCAGGCCGCGCGGCGGCTTCGGGCCGCCGTCCCGTCGCACGACATCGTGGCCCGGTGGGGCGGCGACGAGTTCGCCGTGCTCATCGAGAACGCGGCGAGCGCACAGGCAATCGTCGACATCGCCGAGCGGCTCGCCGGCGTCATCGCGGCGGAGCCGTTCCGCGTCGCCGACCGGGATATCTCGCTGACCGCCAGCGTCGGCGTGGCGCTGGCCGACGAGAGCGGGCCGGAGCACCTGCTCCGCAACGCCGACGTCGCAATGTCACGTGCGAAGGAATCCGGCGGCGGGCGGGTAGAGGTGTTCGCCGCGCACATGCATGCCGATGTGGTCCGCAGGCTCGAGCTTGCCACCGACCTCCGCGAGGCGATCACCCAGGGCCGCCTCGGGCTCGAATACCAGCCAGTGGTGGAGCTCGCCACCTCGCGGGTGACTGCGGTCGAGGCGCTCGTGCGCTGGCCGCGCGGCGGTGAGCTGATCCCGCCCGCTGAGTTCCTCGGCGTGGCCGAGGACAGCGGGCTGATCGTGCCGCTCGGTAACTGGGTGCTGCGCGAGGCATGCGAGCAGGTCGCGCGCTGGCGGGCGGGCGGCTGGATGGTCGGGCTCTCAGTCAACTTCTCACCGCGGCAGGTCAGCGCGTCGCAATTCACGCAGACCGTGCTCACGGCCCTGCAGGACAGCGGCCTGCCGCCGGGCACGCTGACGCTCGAGGTGACCGAGCGGGTGCTGATCGATGGCGCCGAGCCGATGATCGCCGGCCTCGCCGAGCTGCGCAGTCTCGGCATCCGGCTGGCCATCGATGACTTCGGGACGGGATATGCCTCGCTGGCCTATCTGCGCCAGCTTCCCGTGGACATCATCAAGATCGACCCCTCGTTCGTGGCCGGGCTCGGCACCGACGCGACCCTGGACATGCTGACCAGAACGATCGTCGGTGTCGGCCGCGACCTGGGGATCGAGGTTGTCGCTGAGGGTATCGAGCGGCCAGAGCAGCTGAAGATGCTGCGCGCCATGGGCTGCGGCCTGGGCCAGGGTTACCTCGTGGCCAGGCCGATGACGGCCAGCGCGATCGAGACGCTGGCCGGCCCCGCAGGCGCCGCCGGTCCGCCCGCTGACCCTGCTCCCAGCGGTCCGGTGAGCGAGGCGTCGGCCGTCTTGTGAAGTAGTTCACAAGCGGCCGCTAGACTGTATTATCCGACTGCTGCCGACCGGAGGCTCCGTGCCCGCACCGATCGTCCTGGTTGCCGAGCAGCTTTCGCCGGCCGGGATCGCCCAGCTAGAGCCGGACTTCGAGATCCGCTACACCGACGGCGGCGACCGCAGCCAGCTGCTGCCGGCCCTGGCCGACGCGGACGCCGTCGTCGTGCGGAGCGCTACCACCATCGACGCCGAGGCGATCGGCCGCGCCCCGCGGCTGCGGGTCGTCGCGCGAGCCGGCGTGGGACTCGACAATGTCGACGTCGACGCGGCCACTAAGGCCGGGGTCATGGTGGTGAACGCGCCGAGTTCCAATATTGTCAGCGCGGCCGAGCATGCCATCGCGCTGCTGCTGTCGGCCGCGCGCAACGTGCCGCAGGCGATGGCCTCGCTCAAGGGCGGCCAGTGGAAGCGGGCCGCTTACACCGGGGTGGAACTGCAGGGCAAGGTGGCCGGCATCCTCGGGCTCGGCCGGATCGGCGTGCTGGTAGCAGAGCGCCTCGCTGCCTTCGGCATGACGATCATTGCCTACGACCCCTACGTGGCCGCCGCCCGCGCAGCCCAGCTCGGCGTGCGGCTGGTGAGCCTGGACGAGCTGCTGGCCGAGGCCGACTTCATCAGCGTGCACCTGCCCAGGAACGCCGAGACGCTCGGTCTTCTCGGCGAGCGGGAGCTGCGGCTGGTCAAGCCCGAGGTACGGATCGTCAATGCGGCGCGCGGCGGCATTGTCGACGAAAGCGCGCTCGCCGGCGCCCTGGCCGATGGCCGGGTCGCGGGCGCCGCGCTCGATGTCTACGCCAGAGAGCCCTGCACCGACAGCCCGCTCTTCGGCTTCGACAACGTCATCTGCACCCCGCACCTGGGTGCCAGCACCCGCGAAGCCCAGGAGAAGGCAGGCACTCAGGTGGCCAGGTCGCTGCGGCTGGCCCTGGCCGGGGAATTCGTGCCCGATGCGGTGAACGTGCAGGGCGGGGCCGTGGCGGAGCTGATCAAGCCGGCCCTGCCGCTGGCCGAGAAGCTGGGCCGGATCTTCACCGCGCTGGCCGCCGGCATCGCCGTCCGGATCGACGTCGAGGTACGCGGCGAGATCGCCGCCCTTGACGTCAGCGTGCTGCAGCTGGCCGCGATCAAGGGTGTCTTCACCGACGTCACCGAGGATTCGGTGACCTACGTGAACGCGCCGCTGATGGCCAAGGAGCGCGGCGTGGACGTCAGCCTGGTCACCCGCGAGGAGAGCACGGACTGGCGCAACCTGGTGACCCTGCGCGGGACCATGCCCGATGGTCACGTGGTCTCGGTCAGCGGCACCCTCACCGGGCTGCGGCAGGCTGAGAAGATCGTTGAAGTCAACGGCTTCGACACCGAGATCGCCCCAGCCGAGCACATGGTGTTCCTCAGCTACGTCGACAGGCCCGGCATCGTCGGCATCGTCGGCCAGATTCTGGGCGGCCATCAGATCAATATCGCGGGCATGCAGGTGTGCCGGGACGCCAGGGGCGGTAAGGCGCTGATCGTGCTGACCGTGGACTCAGCGGTGTCGCAGGCCCTGCTCGACGAGATGATGCACGGCATCGGCGCATCCGCCGGCCGGGTGGCCGATCTCGAGGAAGACTGACCGGCCGGCCCGCGCCGCCGATCGTGTCGGCGGGCGCGAAGCGACCAGTAAGGTACTCCCGTGACGGCACGCACCATCCGGCTCGCGGTGATCGGCGGCGACGGCATCGGGCCCGAGGTGGTCGCGGAGGCAATCAAGGTAATCCGGGCGGCGGCGATCAACGTCGCAGTCGAGACGATCAGTTACGATCTCGGCTCGCAGCGCTGGCATCGCACCGGCGAGATCCTGCCGGACTCGGTGCTGGCTGAGATCGCCGGCCAGGACGCGATCCTGTTCGGCGCCGTCGGCGACCCCAGCGTTCCGAGCGCGCTGCTGGAGCGCGGGCTGGTACTGCGATTGCGGTTCGAGCTTGACCAGTACGTCAACCTGCGGCCGGTACGGCTCTATCCGGGTGTCGCATCGCCGTCCTCGGGACTGCGGCCGGAAGCCGTCGACATCCTGGTGGTCCGGGAGGGCACGGAGGGCCCCTACGTAGAGGCCGGCGGCGTCCTGCGCAAGGGCACGCCGCAAGAGGTAGCGATACAGCAGAGCATGAACACGGCATTCGGTGTCAGCCGGGTCGCCAGGTACGCGCTGCAGCGTGCGGCCTCGCGGCCCGGGAAGAAGCTCACGCTGGTGCACAAGGCCAACGTGCTGGCTTACGCCGGCGACCTGTGGTGTCGCACCGTCGCGGCGGAGGCCGCGGCTTTCACCGACGTGACGGCCGACTACTGCCATATGGACGCCGCGTCGATCTACCTGGTCACCCAGCCGGAGCGATTTGACGTGATCGTCACCGACAACTTGTTCGGCGACATTCTCACCGCGCTCGGCGCGGTGGTCGCCGGAGGCATCGGCCTGGCCGCGAGCGCGAGCATAAATCCCGAGCGCACCGCGCCGAGCCTGTTCGAGCCGGTGCACGGGAGCGCGCCTGATCTGGCCGGCCAGCACAAGGCGGATCCGACCGCCGCGATCTTGTCGGCGGCCATGCTGTGCGAGCACATCGGCCTGGCCGGGGCGGCAGCGCGGATCGAGCAGGCTGTGGCCGAGGACCTGGTAGAGCGCCAGGGGGCCTGGGCAGCGCGGTCGACGCCGCAGATCGGTGACGATATAGCCGAGCGCGTGGCAGGCTAGCCGAAACTGCGGCCGGGGGCGGGGCAGGCGCGGGCCCAGTCAGCTTGGCTACAGTCGAGAAGATAGGTAGTGCGGCGCACGGGTATACGCGTAGCCGCGGCGGGCCTGGCAACGGCGCCAGGCCCGCGGCAAAGGAGGACCTGCGATGACTGCAAGCTCTGCCCCCGACGGCTCTGCGAGCGAGATCACCTTTGCGCTGCGCCCCACGCCTCATCCGGTGCCGGATGCCGACCGGGAGCGATTGCTTGCCGCGCCCGGTTTCGGGCGGATTTTCACCGACCACATGGTGGCCATCCGCTGGTCGCAGGACCGCCGCTGGCACGACGCTCAGCTGCAGCCCTACGGGCCGCTGACACTCGATCCGGCCACCTCGGTCTTCCATTACGCCCAGGAGATCTTCGAGGGGCTGAAAGCCTACCGGCAGGCCAGCGGTCCGATCGTGACGTTCCGTCCGGAGGCTAACGCGGCACGATTCCGCCGGTCAGCGGAGCGGATGGCGATGCCCGGGCTGCCGGATGACGCGTTCGTCCGTGCCATTGAGCTGCTGGTCAGCCAGGACCGTGACTGGGTGCCGACCGCGCCAGGGCACAGTCTCTACCTGCGCCCGTTCATGATCTCGACGTATCCGGGGCTCGGCGTGAGTCACCCGTCGCTGTCGTATCTGTTCGCCGTGATCGCCTCGCCGGCCGGCCCCTACTTCAGCGGCGGCCTGCAGCCGGTGTCGGTCTGGCTGGCCGACGGCTACACCAGGGCCGCGCCCGGCGGCACCGGGGCCGCCAAGACGGGCGGTAACTATGCTGCCAGCTTCGCCGGCCAGCAGCAGGCCCTTGACCACGGCTGCGAGCAGGTCGTCTGGCTGGACGCGGTCGAGCATCAGTGGGTCGAGGAAATGGGCGGGATGAACCTGTTCTTCGTCTACGGCTCAGGCTCCGAGGCCCGGATCATGACCCCGGCGCTCACCGGGACGCTGCTGCCCGGAATCACCAGGGAGACGCTCCTGACGCTGGCCCCCGATCTCGGCATCCCGGCGTCGGAGGACAAGATCTCGGTTCGGCAGTGGCAGAAAGGCTGCGAATCGGGCGAGATCACCGAAGTCTTCGCGTGCGGTACCGCGGCGGTGATCACGCCGGTTGGCGTGATCAAGGGCACGGGCGGCGGCTGGACGGTCGGCGACGGCAGCCCCGGCCCGGTGACGATGCGGCTGCGGGAGCAGCTGGTCGGCATCCAGTTTGGCCAGCTGCCTGATCCGCATGGCTGGGTGCACAAGATCCTCTGAGCGCAGGGTTCTCCGGGCGCGAGGTCCTCCGGGCGGGCTCAGCCGGATGCGGCAGGCAGCTCAGCCGGACGCAGGCAACCGCCGGCCGGGATTAGCGGCAGGCGGGCCGGCCCGGTCTGCGGGTACTTCAGCCCGGCGCCGGTGTTCAGCACCACGACTTCGTCGCTGCCGGACAGTCAGCCGCCGTTGCGCAGCTTTTCCGCGGCGGCAAAGCATGCTGCCCCCTCCGGGCAGATCCAGGTGCCCTCCGCGCTGGCCACCTGGTGCACACTGGCAAGCACAGCGTCGGTCACCTCTACCGCCATGCCGCCGGTGGCGCGGACCGCCTCGAGCGCGAGGAAGCCGCCGAGCGGTGCCGGGACAGTGAGCCCGAACGCCTGCGTGCGGGTGTCCGGCCAGGGCTCGGCCTCAGGCGCGCCCTGCCCGAACGCCCGCACTACCGGTGCAGGCAGCCGGCTGCCTGCACCGCCACCAGCCGGGGCAGTCGGCTGCCGATCCAGCCCAGCTGGAAACGCCGACGGCCGCGCCGCGTGCCTTGAACGTCGCGGTGGGCAGCGCGCTGTCGTCCTTCATCAGCAGGCCCGGCAGGCCGAGCTCGCTGTCGAGCCGTGGCATCGGCAGCAGCGGCGTCATGCCCTCGCCGAGGCTCACCACCCGGTCCGGCGCGGACGCCGGCAGCAGCTCGTGGTAGCGCCACAGGTCAGGCGGCCGGCTGGCGATCTCATGGCGAGGTCAGCCGGCGGACGAGATCGGCGTCGTAGCGGGCCAGCAGCGGTGAGCCGCACGCGCAGGTGCCCTGGAGGGGGCCGACGTCGTAGGTCGTGGCGCACCGCGCCCATTCCAGCCGGGTGAGCGCAGCGTAAGCGGGTAATCGGCGGTCAAGCGAGGGTCCTTCCTGCGAGCGGTACGGGAGCGTCTCGATCAGTTTGCGGCACCTTGTATTGTCCGGTCCATCGACTCCCGCAGTGGCGAGGGCGCCCCCGAATCCGCCATCGGCCGTGCCTCCGGTCAGGTCGGCACAGCTGGCCAGGGCACCGGCCGCACGGCGGCCCAGGCTGGTCGGCTGCGGCGCGCGCGCGCCGCCGTGGTGGCCTTTTTTGCCTTGCTCGGAGCCAGCAGCGGCGTCTGGCTTGCCCGGATCCCGGCGATCAAGCAGGGCCTGCACCTGTCCGATGGCCTGCTGGGAGTTGCCCTGCTTGCCGCGCCGGCTGGCCTGGTCCTGATAGCCGTCCTGGCGGGCCGGATCGTCGACCGGATCGGCAGCCGGATCCCTACCGTGGCGGCCGGCACCATCGTTGCGCTGATGCCGATCGCGCTCGGTCTCGCCCCGAGCCTTGCCGCGCTGATGGCCGCGCTCTTCGTCCTCGGCGTCGTCGGCGGGCTGCTGGACGTGGCGATGAACGCGCAGGCCGTGCGGGTCGAGCGCGGTTACCAGCGGCCGCTGATGACCTCGTTCCACGCCTGCTACAGCTTCGGCGGGCTGGCCGGAGCTCTGCTGGGCGGCTTGTTCGCCTCGGCCGGGGTGAGCCCGGTGCTGAACTTCACCGCGGCCGGGATCCCGCTGGCCGCGGTGGCGCTCGTCGCCGGGCGCTGGCTGCTGACGGAGCAGGCGGTGGAGCCCACGGCCGACGCCGCGCCTGCAAGTAAGGCCGCTGCCGGGCCTGGCGCCGCTACCGTGCCTGGTGACGCCATGGATGCCGCCGCTGAGGTGCCCGCCGGGGCGCGCAGGGCAGCAGCCGCACGACCGCGCTGGACGCTGCCGCTGCTCGTTCTCGGTCTGCTGGCGTTCTGCTCGCTGCTGAGCGAGGGCGCAGCAGACGGCTGGAGCGCGGTGTACTTGCACGACAACCTGGGGGCCTCAGCCGGATTTGCAGCCCTTGGCTATGCGGCGTTCTCGGTCACCATGGCGCTGGGCCGGCTGGCGGGGGACCGGCTGGCGGCTCGGTTCGGCCCGGCCGCGCTGGTGCGCGGCTGCGGGCTGCTTGCGGCGGCCGGCCTGGCGGGCGCACTGCTCAGCCCCGCCCCGGCGGGGGCAGTAGCGGGCTTTGCCGTGTTCGGCGCCGGGCTGTCCTGCACGTTCCCGCAGCTGCTGTCGGCTGCGGGCAACGCCGATCCGGCTCGGCCGGCCAGCGGAATCGCCAGGGTGGCGGGCATGGGCTATGTCGGCATGCTGAGCGGCCCGGTCCTGATTGGCGGGCTTGCCAGCGTGCTCGGGCTCTCGCTGGCACTCGGTCTGCCGGTCGTGCTCGGGCTGGGCCTGGCCGCGGGAGCCGGAGCGGTCACCCTGCGGCGGCCACGCCCCTCGCGCCGGCCACATTCGCCGGGCCGGGCACGCCCCCTGCGTCGGCCGCGCTTCCCGCGCCCGCCGCCATGATCTCGGCGACATCCTGCGCCGTCAGGGCGGAGCCAGCTTGGCTGCGGCACGCGCGGCCTGGCATGGCGCGCACATCGGCACGTTCATGTCGCTGATCCGAACCGACCCGGCAGACTCGCCATCACAGAGGCAGGGCTCGTCGCGGTGAACGACCTCACACCGGCAATGGCAGGCTGGCGAGCCGGGTTGCCGGTCGGCTGCCAGCGCGGCCCGGAAGGCTGGGTCCTGCGCTATCTGGACCAGCGCGTCAATCACCGGGTGGACGCACTCCTCTACTGCGCGCACGAACGACTCGAACGCCACCGTGATCTTCCTAACAGCTTCCGGGTCGAACAGGGGCTTGCTATCACTCATGCTTGCCACTTTCCCCCGTCTCGGGGATCCTGGCCACCTCGGCTGTGCGGCGTCGGCCAGCCAGCCATCGGCCTCGCGGAAGTCCCGAGCGTGGTCGGCTGCCCGCTGGCTGAAACACGCCGGGCTGCGCTGCATGAGGCTGTGGGGCGCGTTGGCGCGCTGATCGCGGGCGTCCTACGGTAGGTGACATGAACGACAAGGAGATCCTCGGGCACATCGACGAGCTCATCAAGACCGAGCACGAGCTGCGCGACAAGCTCGCCAACGGGAGGCTGTCCGGCGATCGGGAGCACGCCCAGCTCAGGGCCGCCGAGGAGGCCCTCGACCAGTACTGGGATCTGCTGCGGCAGCGCCGGGCCCGGCGCGAGTTCGGCGAGGACCCGGGCGAGGCCGCCGAGCGGCCGGTACCCGAGGTAGAAGGCTACCTGCAGTAACGGCGCCCTTTCAGCTAAGACGGCGGACCACGGCGAGGGCGATCGCGGCCAGGTAGCCGAGAACAGCGACCGCAAGGACGGCATGCAGGCTCAGCTGGCCGGCGCCCCGCTGGCCGCAGTCGCCGGCTGTCAGCCTGCCCCGGTGGCTCAGTAGGCTCTATCCCGGAGGTCAGGGTCGGCCCGAGCGGGAGAGGCAGCATGCGCATCGCGAGATTTGCCGTCGGCAATGACGTCGGTTACGGCCTGGTAGACAGCGCTCAGGCGGACGGCGCCGCGGGGGGCGCCCAGGCGCCGCCCGGCGACGGGCTGGTCATCGCCGAGCTCAGCGGCCATCCATTCGGCGTCGGGGCCGACAGCGTCCGGTTCACCGGCGGCCGTCACGTGCTGGCCGACGTCCGGCTGCTGGCGCCGGTGCTGCCCAGCAAGGTTGTGGCGATCGGGAAGAACTATGCCGACCACGCCCGCGAGATGGGCAGCGAGCCGCCGCCCGAGCCGGTGATCTTCCTCAAGCCGTCGACTGCCGTCATCGGGCCGGGGGACTTCATCACGCGGCCGGCGGGACTGTCCGAGCGCGTCGATTTCGAGGGCGAGCTTGCCGTGGTGATCGGCAGGATCTGCCGTGATGTGCCGGTCGAGCGGGTCCCCGAAGTCGTCTTCGGCTATACCTGCGCCAACGACGTGACGGCCCGCGACCTGCAGGCCAGGGACGGCCAGTGGGCGCGAGCCAAGGGCTTCGACACGTTCTGCCCGCTCGGGCCCTGGATCGAGACCGACACCGATCCCGCTGACCTGGAGCTCAGCACAACCGTCAACGGCGACGTCCGGCAGCACTCGCGCACCTCGCTGCTGCTGCACGACGTCGCGGCCCTGGTCAGCTATGTGAGCGCGGTCATGACGCTGCTGCCCGGTGACGTGCTGCTGACAGGTACCCCCGCCGGGGTCGGCCCGCTGCAGAAGGGCGATGAGGTGTCGGTGACGATTCAGGGCATCGGGACGCTCACCAACCCGGTCGTGGACCGCGACTGAGGCGTAAGCCGGCCGGGCCCCACAAATGTGACGTAAGTCAAGGGAAAGCCGCATTGTACCGCTCACGCGATAGGCAGTAGCGTCGCACTGACGGCACTAATGTCATGCTATGACCGGCGTTGTGATAGCGCCGGTAGTGGGGGGATCACGTACCGGAAATTCGGCGCCGAGCTTTTCGGCACCGCCTTGCTGGTGTTCTTCGGCTGCGGCGTCGCGACGCTCATGTTCGGCTTCGGTTTCGACGGCGGCAGCGTAGTGGCGACCGCGCTGGCGTTCGGCCTGGTGCTGCTGTCGCTGGCGTACGTGCTCGGGCCGGTATCCGGCTGTCACGTTAACCCGGCCGTGACGGTGGGCGCGCTGCTCGCAGGCCGGATCCCGCTGGCGGACGCCGTCGGCTACTGGATCGCCCAGTTCGTCGGCGGCATCGTCGGCGCGCTGGTCCTGTGGGGGATGTTCAGCACATCGCCCATGTACAGCAAGTCCAAAATCGGTCTCGGGGCCGATGGCTTCGGCGCGAAGTCAATGATCCACATCAATGTCGGCGGAGGGTTCCTCGCTGAGGTGATCCTGACCACCGTCTTTGTCTTCGCAGTGCTCGGCGCGACCGCGAAGATCGCGAATGCGGCGACGGCGGGGATGGTGATCGGGCTGAGCCTGACGATAATCCACCTCGTCGGGATTCCTATTACCGGCACTTCAGTGAACCCCGCACGCAGCCTCGGCCCGGCGCTCGTAGTCGGCGGCGTCGCGCTGAGTCAGGTCTGGCTCTTTATCGTCGCGCCGCTGATCGGCGGAGCGATCGCGGCCGGACTGCACCGGGTCTTTTACCAGGTCGAGGCGCCTGTCGCCGAACCGGCACCGAGCCTGTCCCGCGAAAGTGCCTGATGCTCGGGCGCTTAATTCGTTATGCCCAGAATTTCTTCTGAGTTTCGTGCACGCCTGATGGCGGGGGATCCTCAGCCGCGGTGAATCCTCGAGTCCCTGCCGCGCAGGGGACTCGAGGATGCCGGGGACCGCGGCGACTGCTGCCATGCCGTGGCGCCCCACGTCCGCAGTAGTCCTGGTGGTGATCTTTGCGAGCTCGGGCAGGTCTGACTCGTCGAGCAGGCTCCCGGTTTCCCGCACAACCCGCAGGCCGGGCGGAAAGTCGAGGCGAATGCCGGCAGCGTCGGTGCCGCTCTCGCTGCTGACGTCGCGGATTCGAACCGGGCAGCGGGTCGGCCGCCGGCAAAATCTGTCAGGCGCAGCAGGATGCCCAGCTCGGCGTGCACGACCGGAGCGGAGGCGGCAAGGCGGGCTCACGGCGACCCGGTCGCCGTAGATCTTTCACCGCTGCCGCACATGACCGTTTTGGGCTGGCGGCGCCGGTAGCCCTTGAGGTAGTCGATCTGGCAGCGGTCCGGCGCGACGCGGATCCTGGCAACCCGATGCGTGCTGGTTGCCGACTCGGACACCGCGTCCAGCAGTGAGCGCGCGCCCCTGCTGCGGCTCAGGGCGTCCGGCAGCAGGTCGCGCAGGCCGTCGGTAGCGGCCGCGTCCCGTCGAGCCACTGATGCGGTTCGGCGCGGAAGCAGCGGCCCGGAAGGCCTGTTCGGCAGAGCAGGCTCACCAGCTCGTCAGGGATGCGCCGCCGCTCTCGCACTCCGGCGTCGCGGCGCTGCGTGGCAGCCGGATCGCCGGACCCAGCAGTGTCAGGTCGAATCCGGCCAGCAGCCACGACGGGCATAGCAGGTCGGGAAATGGCAGGCCAAGGCTGTCGGGCAGCACCATCGCCTCGCCGCCGGTGATGCCCCGCACGACTCGCCGTCGCAGAGCCGCAGCGTGGCATCACCATCTTCGTCGACGACGTCCCAGCGAAACCGGCCACCCGGCGCGATCAGAAGCCGCCCCCGGCCTCGGTGGTCTCTGGCTCAGGCTCCGGATCCCGGTACAGCAGGCCGATCAGGTCCGGCAAATCTGTCATCGGGGCTCTTGTACTGGGGCTGCCCAGGGCGGTCCGCAGATCCCTTTGGCCGCCGCGCGGCCGTTCGGCTACACTGCACTGGCGCGACCGAGCCGCGATGGCTCGATCCCATGGGGTATGGGGTAATTGGCAGCCCGACGGGTTCTGGCCCCGTTAGTCTAGGTTCGAGTCCTGGTACCCCAGCAAGCCAAACAGCGCGGCCGCCCGTCGAGGGCAGCCGCGCTGTTCCTGCCTGGCCGGTCAGGCTCTGCGTGCCGTCAGATCTTGCTGGCCGTCAGGCCCGGCGGCGGGAGCGGCCGGGCTCCAGGCCGGTCAGCCGCAGCAGGATCAGCACGACGATCGCGCCGATGATGGAGCCGATGATGCCGGTAGCGTGGAACTGATGCACGGACAGGGTGTGGTACTGGACCAGACTCTGCAGGAAGCCGCCCACGAATGATCCCGCGATGCCGAGCAGGATCGTGCCGAGGATGCCTATGTGATCGCGGCCCGGAACCAGCAGCCGGGCGATTGCCCCGGCGATGAGGCCGACGATCAGCAGTACGACAATGAATGTCACCATAGGAAGCTAACTACCAATATTGCGGCTTTTTATGCAACGCCCGGATGGCCTTCGGCGGCGCTCTCTGAGCCCCCGGTGCAGCCGCCGCTGCGCGGCCTCGGGCGGGGCATCGGCTGCCGGGCCGGTTTGGCTGACTCGTCTGAGGTGCGCTACCTTAGTGCCCGGCTGGGGTTTCCGGATCACGACTAACGATCAGTTCAGACCTTGTTGTCCCAGTTGCTTGGCTGCCAGCTGGCCTATAATTAGCGTGCAGCACTACTTGGCCGCTTACGCGGCCGGTGTGGTACTCGGCCCCGTCGTCTAGTGGCCTAGGACGCCGCCCTCTCAAGGCGGTAGCGCCGGTTCAAATCCGGTCGGGGCTACTCATGGAGTAGCAGGTCACAGGCCCGGTCACCACGGTGTGGTGGCCGGGCCTTGATCGTTTGTCCGTCGTTCGTCCGTGGGTTCCGGCGTCACCCGGCGGCTGCCGGTGGCACATGATGAGGGTCATCGGCACGTCGGCGGAGGCGAGTGCTGGGGTGGCGTGAACATCCGCGCGGTCTGATGGCAACCTAGACACGTATGAAGGTGTCCGCAGCTTGGGGTTGAGTGTCGAGTACGACCCCTGTGGGGTTCCGGAACTCGGCCACCGGTCTTGACCTGGGCTTCTATGCGGCTCGCTCGTATTCGCTGAGGAGGCCGCCGAGGACGGGCCTGCGCTTGATCCGCTTCTGGGACAGGTCGGCGACGGGGCGGTCCGGCCGGGGCGGCCGGAGCTGGCGGCTGCGATGAGGCCGCCGTCCGTTGTAGTGCGCCTCGTACTCGGCCAGGACCAGCCGCAGATGCCGCTCGCCGGAGATCAGCATCCGGTCGGTCACCTCCGTCCGGGCGGTGAGCACGAACCGTTCGGCACAGGCGTTCGCCCCGGGGGCTTCGGGGCGGGATCTGCACGGCCTCGATGCCGGCGCCGGCCAGGGCCGCGTCGAACGATGCGGTGAACTGCCCGGCCCGGTCGCGGCCCGGGAACCGGAGGTCCGCGGCGCGGTCGCCGAGGTCCATCAGGAGATTGCGGATCTGCTGCGTGGCCCGCGGCCCGTCCGGGTGCGCGGTGACCCCGAGGATGTGCACGTAGCGGCTGCCGGCTTCGATCACGACCAGGCAGTACAGCCGCTGGAGCGTCGCCGCGCAGTCCACCTGGAAGAAGGCCGGCGGCCAGCATCGCCGCGGCCTGCGCGGGCAGGAACTGCCGCCAGGTTGCATCGGTGTGCCGCTTGGGCGCCGGGGGTATCTTCAGCGCCTGGAGGACCCGCCGGATCGTGGATGCGCCGGCCCGGTGGCCGGGCTTGACCAGTTCGCCCTGGATCCGCTGGTAGCCCCGGCTGTGGTTCTCGGTGGCGAGTCGCTCGATCAGCGCGGCGATCTCGGCGCTGGCCGGCGGCCGTCCGGTCCGGTTCGGGCAGGTCCATTTCC
>CABEAR010000524.1_pt1 | contig 39294 bp, 35 predicted proteins | sample 3422041 | NCBI WGS metagenome assembly CABEAR01 (sample SAMEA5534326, study PRJEB31848) | metagenome | biome: tundra; feature: field; material: soil | place: USA | collected 2013-05 | depth 0.15 m | reverse complement strand
CCTGCAGCGCATCCTCGCCCTGACGGCCGCCATCTGGCACAACGACCGGGCCGGCCAGCCAGTGAAACGATCACTCCTGGCATATGACCACTGACCCTGACCCTTGGAATCGATCATCTAGCAGAGTCAAGGAGCAGGCCATCACCCCGCGCGGAGCAGATGCACAGCGGGACGGTGAAGTACGTCTCCGGGAGCCGGTGCCCGGCGTTCCGGCCGCCCCGCCGGAGGCCCTGGCGCTGTTCGGCCCGGCGCTGCCGGTCGCGGAGCGATATGCGCGGCTGCTGGCCGGGCCCGGGGTCGAGCGCGGGCTGATCGGACCGGACGAGGCCGCGCGCCTGTGGCCGCGGCACCTGATCAACTGCGCGGTTGTCGCTGAGCTGGTGCCCCGCCCGGCCACGCTCGCTGACCTGGGGTCAGGTGCGGGCCTGCCGGGCATCGTGCTGGCGATGCTGCTGCCCGATGTTGAGGTGACGCTCGTGGAGCCGATGGCGCGCCGGGTGGTGTTCCTGACCGAGTGCATCGCTGCGCTGGGCCTCGGCAATGTGCTGGTGCGCAGGGGCCGGGCCGAGGACATGGCGGGGCAGATCATGGCAGATGTGGTTACTGCGCGTGCGGTGGCGCCGCTGGAGCGCCTCGCTGGCCTGGCCTCCGCGTTGGCCAGGCCGGGCGGCCTCGTGCTCGCGATCAAAGGTGCCGGGGCGGCGGACGAGCTTGCCCGCGCGCAGCCGGTGCTGCGGCGGCTGGGCGCGGAAGACGTCGGGCTTGTCCAGGCGGGTAGCGGGAGTGCCGGCCGGGCTGCGACAGTAGTCAGGTTCCGGACGGCGCCAGGCCGCGGCCGGAGCGCCAGGCCGGAGCGTGCCGGAGGTGCCCGGCGTAAGTCGGCCGCGACGGGCGGCAGGGGACCTGGGTCTAATGCTGACCGCAGCCAGAACTCCCGGAAGGGCCGGGACAGCGGGCGCAGCGGCGTCGGCTAGCGCGGGGGGCCGGGCTCGGCTGCCATGGGCATCGAGTGCGCCGTCGCATGGTTCCGGAGATGGGTCAGCGAGCACTGGACGGCGGGCGGCTGGGCGGGACGACGGGCAGGTGCTCAGTGCTGGAATTCAGAGGAGAGAACGCAGGATGATGGTCGCCGCGCCCGGCCTCGGTTGGCCGGTATTGGCGAGGCCGCCGCAGCCGGTGCATGCCGGGATCGGGCTGGGCTGGCCCGCTGGGGGGCAGGGTGACCGGGATTCTGCGGGCCATGACTATGGCCCGGCTGCTGCTGGCGGAGTGGTTTCACGTGAAACCAGCGGTGCCGTTAACGGCGCGCACGCGGGAGCTAAGGGCATGCGCGCAAGCCCGGCCGCGGCGCAGCCCGACAGAGCACTGCCGGGGGATGTATCTGCTGGCGCGGCAGGCGCCGGTCTGGGTGAGAGCGAGGATCAGGTGGTAAGTCCGGTCGTGCCGGCGACGTCGGCGGATACGCCCATTGCCCGGGCCGCCCGGGCCGCGGTCACCGCGCGCGCCGGGGGACAGTGGCCGCGGCCAGGCTCGTGCCGGATCATTACCATCGCTAATCAGAAGGGCGGAGTCGGCAAGACGACAACGGCGGTGAATCTCGCCGCATGCCTGGCGATGCACGGACTGCGGGTGCTGCTCATCGACCTCGATCCGCAGGGGAATGCGTCAACCGCGCTGGACATCGAGCACCATGCGGGGCTTCGGTCCATCTACAACGTCCTGGTCGGAGGCCAGCCGATGGCGTCCATCATCCAGCCGGTCGCGGGCTTCCAGCGGCTTGGCTGCGCGCCGGCCACGATCGACCTGGCCGGCGCGGAGATCGAGCTGGTGCCCCTCGTGGCACGGGAATCGCGGCTGGCCAGAGCGCTCGGTGAATACGACGCGTCGGACCTCGACTACATCCTGGTCGACTGCCCGCCATCGCTGGGCTTGCTCACGGTGAACGCCCTCGTCGCCGCGGCCGAAGTACTCATCCCGATCCAGTGCGAGTACTACGCGCTCGAGGGCCTGGAGCAGCTGCTGCGCACGGTGGATCTCGTGCGCAGCCACCTCAATCCCGGGCTCGATGTCAGCACCATCCTGCTCACGATGTATGACGCCCGCACCCGGCTTGCCAGCCAGGTCGCCGATGAGGTACGCGATCATTTTGGCCATGTGGTCCTGGGTTCGGTAATTCCGCGCAACGTGCGCGTGTCGGAAGCCCCGAGCTATGGCCAGTCGGTCATGACTTACGATCCGGGCTCTACGGGCGCGATGGCGTACCTGGAGGCCGCGCGCGAGCTTGCGCGGCGCGGGGTGCGGGAGCCGCGGTGATCGCTGGCCGTCGCGTCGCGCGGGCAGCCGACGCGAGTGGGCACCGACACGCCGACATCGCTGTTGACGGCGCCGCAGGCCGCGCAGAAGACGTCGCCGCTGCCAGCTAACTGGCAGGATGGTTGCGCGGACAGGCTCAGGCGGCGGGATGCACCCGGCTGCCGGCCCGGCCGAGCCGCCCGTGACCAGCTGAGGCGGTACGGGCTGAAGGCAGGAGAGGCAGGGAGGCGCGGATGCCGCAGCAGAGACGGGGACTCGGAAAGGGACTCGGCGCGCTGATTCCGTCGGCTCCGGTCACGGCCGCCGCGGCGGGAGCCGACGCCGGAACCGTCGCAGGGCGCGCGGAGGTCGCTGGCGCCTACTTCGACGAGATTGCGGTCGACGCAATTGCTCCCAACCCGCGCCAGCCGCGCCAGGTCTTCGACGAGGACGCTCTAGCGGAGTTGTCGGAGTCCATCCAGGCGGTGGGCCTGCTGCAGCCCGTCGTCGTGCGGAAGACCACCGGTGACCGCTACGAGATAGTGATGGGCGAGCGGCGGTGGCGCGCGTGCCAGCTCGCGGGCCTGCCCGCGATCCCCGCGATCGTGCGCGCAACCTCCGACGATGACCTGCTCAGAGATGCGCTGATGGAGAACCTGCATCGTGAGCAGCTCAACCCGCTGGAAGAAGCCGCCGCATACCAGCAGCTGCTCGACGATTTTGCCGCCACGCACGATGATCTCGCCCGCCGTATCGGCAGGTCGCGACCGCACATCACCAACACGATCAGACTGCTGAATCTGCCGCCGGGCGTTCAGAAGCGGGTAGCCGCTGGCATTCTCAGTGCCGGGCACGCGCGGGCCCTGCTGTCGGTCGAGGACCCGCTGGTCCAGGAGCAGCTCGCGCACCGCATCGTCGCCGAAGGGCTGTCCGTGCGGGCCGTAGAGGAGATCGTCGCGCTGGGAGCTCAGTCGGCTAGGAACCGGCGGCAGCCGCGGGGCAAGGCTCCGGTGGCGCCGGGCCTGAAGGATCTCGCCGATCGCCTGTCGGACGTCTTCGAGACGCGGGTAAAGGTAGAGCTGGGCCAGCGCAAAGGAAAGATCGTCGTCGAGTTCGCCAGCCTGGACGATCTTGAACGCATTGTCCGCACGATGTCACCGGACTGGCCGCAGGGCCGTAGTGCGTGACAGGCAGGAACCGGGCCCGCGGCGGAGCCCGCGCCGGCGCACTGCCAGCCTGCGGTCCTTGCCCGCCCGCGGCCGTTGTTTCACGTGAAACCAGCTGCTCCGCCGGCCACCCGGCGCGCCGACGAAGGACCCGGCCAGCGCTGCCGCTGCGGGTGCGAGCAGAACCGCCAGCTCAGGCTTGATCGCGAATCGCGGCCAGGAAGGCATCCACGTCTGACGCGCTCGTATCGAAGGCGGTCATCCACCGGACGACATGCTCGTCGAAGTCCCACACGTGGAAGCTCCAGTCCGCCTGCAGCCGCTTGATCCAGTCCGGATCGAGGGTGGCGAACACTGCATTGCCCTGGACCGGATACCGGAGCTGAACGCCGGGTATCGCGGCCAGGCCATCGGCAAGCCGGCGTGCCATGGCATTGGCGTGCCGTGCATTCGCCAGCCAGAGATCGTCGCTGAGCAACGCGCTGAACTGGGCTGCCAGGAACCGCATCTTGGAAGCCAGCTGCATCTGTTGCTTGCGCTGGAAGCGGGCGTCCGCCACCAGGCTCTCGTTCATTACCAGAACAGCTTCAGCCCCTGCCGCACCATTCTTAGTGCCGCCGAAGCTGAGCGCGTCCACTCCCGCCGCGAGCTCATCCAGCCCGCAGCCGAGGGAGGCGGCGGCGTTGGCCAGGCGCGCGCCGTCCATGTAGATCAGCAGATCCCTGCTCCGGCAGAACTCGCTGAGCTCACGCAGTTCGCCCAGCGTGTAGCAGGTCCCCAGCTCCGTAGCCTGGGTGATTTCCACGGCCCGCGGCTGGACCCGGTGCTCATCGGCGCGGCCGCCCAGCCGGCTGGCGATGAGTTCAGGCGAGATCTTGCCGTCGCGTGCGGGGACCAGCAGCAGCTTGCTGCCCAGCACCCGCTCGGCGGCCCCGCACTCATCGGTATTGAGGTGCGAGGAGTCCGCGCAGATGACCGCCTCGAAGGGACGGAGCATCAGGCTCAGGCCCAGCACATTGGCGGCGCTGCCGGTGAATACGAGAAACGCTGCCTTGGCGCCGAAGGCCGCGCAGAGCCGCTCCGTAACCGCTGCAGTCCGATGATCGCCGCCGTAGGCAACCGCGTCGCCGGAGTTTGCCTCCGACAGTGCCCGGAGGATGGCCGGGTGGGCACCGGCGTGATTGTCACTGCCGAAGCTCTTACGGGGAGTTTTTGTCACCAGCCGAGCCTAGTGTGAGGTCAGAGACCGGCTGGACGGCGGTTCCCGCACGATTCCCGGCCGGTAACTCTTCCCGGCCGCAAGTCCTGGGCTGCACACCCATCCCCGGACGCGCGGTGCGAGTACCATATTCCAGACGGGCTAGCCGCTTGGGGCGTACTGCGAAGCCGCCAGATGCCGTGCCAGCCGCCTGCAGGATCATGGCCATCGACCACAGGGGTGCCAGTGCCGCGCCGCGTCGCCAACATCACGCTGGACAATCTCGATGACCTGCCGCTGCGGTGCCGCCGCTGCGTGTTCTGGGAACTCGACCCGGTGAGTCAGGCGCGGGCGCTGGAAGAGGGGAATCCTGCCCTCGAGAAGGAAGCCTGGATCTCTTCGGTCCTGCTGGAGTGGGGCAGCTGCGGGAAGATTATCTACGTCGACGGTGTTCCGGCTGGCTACATGCTTTACGCGCCGCCCCGTCATGTGCCCAGGTCGTTCGCCTTCCCGACCAGCCCGGTGAGCGCCGATGCGGTCCTGCTGACGACCGCGCACGTCATCTCCGAGTTCTCCGGCGGCGGCCTGGGCCGGGTACTGGTGCAGAACCTGGCGAAGGATCTGACCCGGCGCAGCGTCAAGGCCATCGAGGCCTTCGGCGATCTCAAGTGGGATGGCCCCGGCTGCGTCGTGCCCGCCGATTACCTGCTCGCGGTGGGCTTCAAGACCGTGCGCCAGCACGCCCGCTATCCCCGGCTGCGGCTTGAGCTGAAGACCGCGCTATCCTGGCGGGAGGACGTCGAGGTAGCGCTCGAACGGCTGCTCGGATCCATGACGCCGGAGCGCGCCTTGCGGCTCGCCTAGAACCCGGATCTGCCGGCTCAGTGGCCGCCGACGATGCGGCCGCCCGGATGGCAGAACCCGTCGAAAGTATCAGCGATACCTGGCCAGCAGAACCATCACCGCTCGCTACCAGGACCGAACGCGGGCACGCCGCCCCGATGCGTAGCAATTGCGTCCGGGCCCGGCCGACCGGGCAAGCAGGCGATCCCGAATCCACCTGGGCCGCCGCCCTTCAGCCGCCGCCTGACATCAGCCCCACACGGCCGCTGACCTGCGTGGCTCTTGCTCAGATGTAGTCGGCGAGCTCACGCAGCAGCGCCGACTTGGGCTTGGCGCCGACGATTTCCTTCACGACTTCGCCGCCCTTGAAAACGCTGAGCGTCGGGATGTTCATGATGCCGTAGCGCTGCGCCACCGCCGGATTCTCGTCGACGTTCAGCTTGACGACGTCAATCTTGTCGGCGTGCTCGCTGGCGATCTCCTCCAGCACGGGCGCGACCTGGCGGCACGGCCCGCACCACTCCGCCCAGTAGTCCACGACCACCGGCTTGTCGTTCTTCAGCACGTCCGTGTCGAAGCTCGCGTCAGTTACAGCCTTGGTTGCGCCCACTTGATGGACTTCCTTCCGTATCCTAAATTTGCGTGCCGCTGTTCTTACCCGGGTCTCGTCGTGCGGCGAGGCAGCCGTCTCGGGCTCAGTCCTCGTGGTCGGCCAGCCAGCGCTCGGCGTCCAGTGCCGCCGCGCAGCCCGTGCCGGCCGCGGTCACTGCCTGCCGGTAGATGTGGTCCACCACATCCCCGGCTGCGAACACGCCTTCGGTGGCAGTCCGGGTTGAAGGGTGCTCGACCAGCAGGTAGCCCTCGGCATCGGTGGCCAGCTGGCCGGCGAAGAGCTCGCTGCGCGGGTCGTGCCCGATCGCGATGAACAATCCGGTGACAGCCAGCGTGCCCTCCGCACCGGACTTGACGTTGCGAATCCTCAGCCCGCTGACCCGGTCGCTGCCCAGGACCTCGGTAACCTCGCTGTCCCACAGAAAGCGGATCTTGGGATTCGACCAGGCCCGGTCCTGCATGATCTTGGAAGCCCGCAGCGAATCGCGGCGATGCACGATGGCGACGGAGCGCGCGAACCTTGTGAGGAACGTGGCCTCTTCCATCGCCGAGTCTCCGCCGCCGACCACGGCAATGTCCTGATCCCGGAAGAAAAACCCGTCGCAGGTCGCGCACCAGGACACTCCGTGCCCGGACAGTGTCTTCTCGCCCGGAACCCCCAGCTCCCGGTAGCTCGATCCGGTCGCGACGATGACCGTCCTGGCGAGGTAGATGTCCTTTCCCGCCGTGATGACCTTGGGGGTCGCCGCCAGGTCCACCGCGGTCACGTCGTCGGTAAGGAACTCGGCACCAAACCGCTCGGCCTGCTTGCGGATAGCGTCCATGAGATCGGGTCCGAGCACGCCATCGGGAAAGCCGGGGAAGTTCTCGACATCGGTGGTGTTCATCAGGGCACCGCCCGACGTTACCGAGCCCTCGAACAGCAACGGGTTCAGCCGCGCCCTCGCCGCGTACAGGGCCGCGGTATATCCGGCCGGCCCCGAGCCGACGATGATCACATCCCGGACGTCAGTCACGACTTCTGCCTTTCTCTGCCTGCACGGGAACCAACCGATAGTAGGGCCGGGAGATTCCCGTGCGCGTGCTCCCTCAGCCAGCCTGCAGCGCGCGCCGGGCGAGGATGTCGCTGTCTGACGCCGAGCAGTCCGGTCCCACAACCACAATCTGCTCCGACACCGATCCCGCCGGGGCAATGACGATGACCGTTGCCGGGGCGCCGCTATACCGCGCCACATCCACCAGCTTGACATCGCGGCCGGCCGCGATCCTGGCCACGCATGCCGCCAGAGCGGTCATCTGCTCGCTGCCGAATGCGCCCGGAGCCCTCGGCCCGGCGGTGTAGGTGGAACCAGCAGTCCCGCGCGCCAGGGCGCGACCGCCGGCCGAGCTGGCGGCTCCCCGCACCTGCGCGATTTCGTCACGCACCCGGGCGGTCAGCGACGCAGGCTGGAAGTTGGTGCCGGTGGCGACCGGCGTGAAGGTATCGCCATTGCCCGTGTGCCGGTAGGGCATCGCGGGTCCGAAGCGCACCCCGCCGGCCGGGCCGCCGGCCCGTCCGTTGGCGATGGCGGCCCCCGCGCCTGTGCTCGCGGAACTGCTCGAGCTGCTCGAGCCGGCCAGCCTGCTGATCCCGTAGCCGCCGCCAGCGATGAGCGCGACGGCTCCCGCCGCGGCCAGCACCCGGAGGACGGTCGGCGAGGCCATCCTGGGCAGCCGCCGCCGCGGGCGGCCTCTGCTGCCGCGCAGGTCCCTGCGGCCCGGCTCGGTGTCCCGCTCGAGGACGATCCGCTGCGCTGCCTCGGTGGCCAGCGCGCTCTGGATCCTGGTGGCGAGGTGGTCGGGAATGGGGGGCACCGTCGTGCTGGCCAGCATGGTCGTCACCCTCGCGAGATTGTCGCTCGTTTCCGAGCAGCGGGGGCAGTCCGCAAGGTGGGCCTGGACCCGTGCCGCCTTGCGCGGGCTCAGGTCGCCCTCGTGAAACCGGGCTACCGCATCGGTGCTGACGTGGCGCGTCATGACGGGCCGTTGCCCCCTTCCCGCGAGGGTAGGACGTTGCGGCCGCTCGATCGGTTCCCTCGCGGCTGGTCCACCACGTCCCGGTTCCGCAGGTGCGCCAGCCGTGGAAGCAGCCGGGCCCGGCCGCGAGCGCAGCGGCTCTTCACCGTTCCCGCCGAGATGCCGAGAACCTCGGCTGCGTCCGCCACCGGGTACCCGAGCATGTCCACGAGGACGAGAGCCGCCTGCTGGTCGGCCGGCACAGTGCGCAGAGCCGCCAGCACGTCCAGCGAGGTGTCGCTGTCGGACGAGGGATCGAGGCTGGACAGGCTGCCGGCCAGGTTCTCCAGAACCCGCTCGTCCATGCCGGCAGCAGGCCGGGCGGCCTTGCGCCGCAGCCGGTCGAGGCAGGCGTTCACCACGATGCGGTGCAGCCAGGTGGTAACGGCGGAGTCCCCGCGGAAGCCGGCGGCCCGCCGGAACGCGGAGATCATCGCGTCCTGCACAGCGTCCGCCGCTTCCTCCGGATCGGCGAGCGTACGGATCGCTATCGCCCACAGCCGGTCCCGGTGCCGCAGGAACAGCTGCCCGAACGCGTCCGGGTCACCCTCGACATGCAGCCGCAGTAGCTGAGCATCCGAAGGCACCGGGTCCGAAGGCACCGGGTCCGGCGAGCCGGGATCGGCCGAGTCGGAAGTGGGCACGGCGGCCGGACCCGGCGTAGCCCGGCCGTCTGGTGCCTGTTGCGGCTGCGGCAGCGCTCGTCCGGTCCGGCGGCCGCCAGCATCGTCCGGTTCCGTTGCTGTCCTCCGTCCTGGCCGCGCGCTGCCTCGCCCCGGCAAGGCGGGCATCCGCGAGCACGCAGCCTAGCCCGGCATCACTGCCGGTTCCTCCCGTTCGCCGTGGCGATGGCTGACGTGCGGCGCGGTCAGCCCGACGACCCGTGCACGATGACATCGGAGACCTGGGCCATGTACTTGCCCGACGCGCCCGGATCTGGCGGCAGGCTGGTAAACCAGATCAGCACGTAACGACCCGTCGCGGCGCTGGTAGTTGTGAACGTGTAGCTGCCGCTCACGTTGGTGGCCTGGGCGACCGTCGTCAGGGAGTTCAGCGCGGCCGCGCTGCGCGCCTCTGAGCTGCCGACCTTAATCTGCACATTGGCGCCCGGCGAACTGCCGAACACGACAGTGATTGAACTCAGCCGGGCCTGCCTGCCGAGATCCAGGATCAGGCCGCTGCCTGTCTTGAGGTTGCCGAAGGACGCACTGTCGTATTCCTGCGAATCCCAGGCGGAGCCGGGGTTGCCGTCGATCGCATACTTGGCAAGCTGGCTGTTCTCGTTGTAAGGATCGTTCGCCGGGCTGGTCAGCGGATCGTAGCCGCTGGCGGCCACCGGCGTGAGCACGGTGACGGCCGCGGTCTGCTTGTGCGCGGCATGGCTGCGGGCCGCTGACGCGGCTCCGCTCGGGTGCCTGTGCCAGAGCGGTGTCGTGGCGGCGACGATGCCCGCCATGACGACGAGCGTCAGCGCCACGATGACCACGGTCCTGGCCCTCGATGGGCGCCGCCTGGCCAGCGAGCCATCGTCGAAGGACCGGGCGGCGCCTGGCCGCGTCCGCTGGCCCTCGGGCCAGTACTCGTGCTCGTGTTCGCGCTCAGGCGGCTGACCGCGACGCCCAGCGTCCGGCCGCAGGACGGGGCTGGCCGGGGGCGGTGGCAGCGGCGGGATGACAGCCTTCAGCGCACTTCCCAGGTCGCCCGGCCGGCGAAGCCCCGGACCGGTGCGCCCGTTCAGCTGCAGGGCCTGGCAGGTGATGTCGTCCAGCGCGGCGGGCACGCCGGCCCGGACCTGGCGAGGGCGGCGCGGGTTTCCGTCGGCCATCGGTGCCGGCGGCAGAGCCGGGTAATCCGGCCCCGGCCAGTGGCCGGTCAGGGCTGCGTAGAGCAGTCGGCCGAGCCCGGTGGTGTCGGTCAGCGCCGGATCCTCCGCGGTCGCGCCGGACAGAGCGGCGTCGATGCCCAGTCCGATGACCTTGACCCCGCCGCCCTGGGTCATACGCAGGGACGCAGGCGTCAGGCACAGATGCGCGAGGCCTGCGGCATGTGCCGCCGACAGAGCGGCTGCGGCTTCCGCGACGATCCGCGCGCCCCTGGCGGGCTCCAGCGGGCCCGAGGCCAGCAGGTCGTCGAGGGTGTCCCCGGCTGCCCACTCCATCACGACGTAGGCGCGATCCCAGTCGTCCTCAACGTCGAAGACCTGCGCGAGCCGGGAGTCAGTTAGCCTGCTTGCCGCCCGCGCGGCGGTAATGGCCTCACTGATCCGGGGGAATCCGGGCGCAAACGTCAGGACAGTGACCGCCCGTGCCAGGATCTCGTCAATGGCCTTCCACGCAGCCCAGCCAGAGGCCGCGGCGACACGGTCTTCGAGCCGGTAACGGCCGCCGAGCCTGGTACCCGGTTCCGAGATAAAGGTGCTCATTGATCAGACGGCCTGGAACGGGGGCCGGCCCTCGACCCTCCCTCCGCCGCCCGTAGGTGATCAACAGGACTAGATAAGACAATGATGCTGCACTACATGCTAGGCCCCGTTAGCGCCCCTGACAGGCCCGCGCGCTCCACCAACGCAAACCGTTACCGCGAGGAGACGTCATCACCGTGGCCGGGCCGTATTGCTCCGGCCTGGTCTCGGCAATGCTCAGCGCCCTATCCGGGCCCGGACGGAGGCCGTCAGGTCGTCCAGTTCCGTCAGCCCGAGCGCCTTGGCGAAGAGCACGTAGAGCAGCAGGGCCCCGCAGCCCGCCAGGGCCACCGTGACGAGCGCGTTGAGCCGTCCGGCTGGCACGATCACGTTGATCATCAGCGAGACGGCTATCGCGAACAGCACTGCGGGAATCGCCGCGCCGTGCATCCGCACCAGGGAGCCGCCGATCTTGCGGCCGTCCATGCCGCCGAGGCGCCTGCTGAGGATGTACCAGGCGGCGATCGTGCCGGCGAGATTAGCCAGTCCGAATCCAGCGCCCAGGCCAGCGACCACATGGGCGGGCGGCAGGACTGCCAGCGCTATCAGGTTGGCCGTTATGTTCACCGTCATCGTGCCCAGGCCGATCAGGGCGGGGGTGCGGCTGTCGTGCGTGGCGTAGAAAACCCGAAGGAGCAGCTGGAACAGCATGTACGGGAGCAGGCCGAGCGAGAAGACGGCAAAAATCTCGCCGAGGTAGCGGGCACTCGCCAGCGATGTGCTGCCGTAGCCGAATACTCCCTCGGCCAGAGGTGCCCCGAGGACGGCAAGGACCAGGGCGGCGGGCACCACGATGACGGCGGCGAGCCTGGTTGCGGTGGAAAAGTCGCCGGACACCAGCCGGTACCTGCGTGCAGCGGCGTGCGCGCTCATCCTCGGCAGCATCGCGGTGATCACCGAGATGCCGACGATCGCGTACGGCAACTGGAAAAGCTGCCAGGCGTTGCTGTAGGCGGCGAATCCCGCGCCGGCACCCTGCTGGGGGACCTTCGAGCCCGCCTCGTTAGCCACCACCGTGGTGATCAGGAAAGCGATCTGGGTGGTGAGGACGTAGCCGAACATCCAGCCGCCCATCCGGCCGATCTCGGCGACCTCAGCGCGCCGGAAGTCGTATCGGGGACGCCAGCGGAAGCCTGCGGCGCGCAGGGAGGGCACCAGGGCGGCAGTCTGCATGACGATGCCCAGCGTCGTGCCGAAGCCCAGCAGCGCGATCTCACCAGCGGAGATGTCAGACGGAGTCCGATTCACGCCGGCCACCACCATGAATGCCGCGCCGACCACAATCACGACGACGTTATTGACGACGGGCGTCCACATCGGCGCGCCGAACCGGCCGCGGGCGTTCAGGATCGCCCCGGCCAGCGAGCAGACCCCGTAAAAGAAAATCTGCGGGATGAAGAAATAGGCAAAAATTACCGTCAGGTGATGAGCCGCGGCGTTGTGCAGACCGTGCCCGTAGAGATCGGCGATTGGCGCGGCGGCAAGCGTCGCGACCACCGTAATGCCGCCCAGTGCCAGCACGCCGATGGTGAAGATCCGCTGGTCGTAGGCCTCGCCCCGGTCGCGGTCCCGCTTCGCCGCGCTGACCAGCAGCGGTACCACGACGCTGGTGAGGATGCCGCCGAGCGCCAGGTTGTAGACGGCGTTGGGCAGTGTGTTGGCGATGTTGTAGGCATCGCCCAGGTAGTGGGTGCCGAGCGCATAGATCAGAATGGCGGTCCGCAGGAATCCGGTTACCCGCGAAGCCAGCGTGCCAACGGCCATGACGCCGCTCGAGCGGACGAGGCTCGCGCCGGGCTCCTCTGCTGATCCGGCGGTCGCCGCGGCTTCCTCAGCGAGTTCTGCCTGGGCCTCGTCGGCACCCAGCGGGTCTGGCGTTGCGCCAAACGGCTCCGCGCCAAACGGCTCCGCGCCAGCAGGCTCCGCGTCGTAGCGGCCCCGGCCGTAGTCTCCGGCACCGCCGGCGTCAGTGCTGCCTGGCCTCGCGCTGCGGGACCGCGAACCGGCTGCCCGTCTGCTGCCAGGCTGCTGGTCGCCAGAGCCTGTCAGCCCGGGCCCGGGCTTGCGGTGCAGGCCGGACGACGCAGGGCGAGATCGGTCCGCCCCGGGGCTGCCGCTCCTCCCGACGACCGGCTCTTCCGGATCAAGGCTGAGGTCAGCCCCGGTCGGACCAGCCGGGGGCCCGGGCGTAGTCATCAGTCTCCTCCGTCGTCGGGTGGTACTCAGCCGCAGCCTCGCGGTCCCCCGCGCTGTCGTGCCATCCCGGTCCGGGCCGGGGAGTGTCGTCGCGTTGGGCGGCTGCAGCCTCGCCGTCGGGCTCCCGCTGGCCGGCGGGGCCCGACACGACGCTATCGGCTCTGCGGGGCTGCGCGCTTTCCGCGGACGCCGGGCCGGGGCCGCCACCGGCGGGATTCTCGGGCGCCTCCCGGCCCCGCCGGATCGCCCGGGTCGCAGAGGAAATCATGAACACACCGAGCGCAGCAGCGACGATAACCAGTGCCAGTGTTCCGAAATGGGTCGCCTGGATCGTCATTCTGGCGGTCGGGCCGGGCAGCGGCGTTCCGTCCAGCGTCGTCAGACCTAGCCCTACTCCGGTGGAGCCAATGGTGGCAGCGCGAACCTTGAGCTTGATCGTAATGACTTTGCCTGGAAGCACCGTGATGACGCCCGGCGTGCGGCTGATGGTCAGCCGGCCGTGGGTGGGGTTGACGGTAAGCCGGACGTTCACGGGGTAGTTCAGGCGGCTGCGGATCGATATGGGCACAGTTCCCTGCAGGCCGCCCAGCGTGATCCGGGGCGACGGGATGATGCTGAGACCGCCCAGCTGCCTGGTGACGTAGGCGGAAATCCGGTCGATCAGTGCCTGAGCCCGGGCGCCGGCCGTCCTGCCGCGCCACGCCGACGATTCGGCCGAAGCGATCGCCTCGTACAGCGCGGTGTCTGGCGCGTCAATGCCTGCCAGCAGCTGCACCTGACGGTCGACTGTCCTGATGCTGCGCAGCAACCTGTTGCCTAGTGCCGCGCTACTCGAGGCGGTGGGTGCGGACCGCTGCACCTGTCCGGCGGACGACGTGACCGTGGCCAGGCGGCTGAGCGGGACGGGCCTGAGCCACGGCGCTTCTGCCGTCTCAGCCAGCAGGCTGCCGGCCAGCCCGGCCGGCGGATCCCAGCGCCTGGGCGGCGCGACGACGATGGACCGCGGGGTGGTCGGCGCTTCCGCCGCGATCATCGCCGTTTCCGCCAGGAAGCGCTGCCTGACGGCGAAGACGGCGCCCGGCGTCTGCGCCGGAGAATCCGCCGAGTTCAGGATGTGGGTAATGCCGCTGTCGGACAGCAGGACATGCATATCGCCTGTCTCCCCGTCCGGCGTGCTGGCCACTGCGCTCGGGGTGAACGCCGACGGCACCTGTGGCGGCATCGTTGAGTCAGCCAGGATTACTGTGCTGATCCCGTTGACGGCGAGGTTCTCGAGGACGGCGTAGTTGGCGATCCCGTCAGCAGGCCAGGCGAAGCCGTTCAGGTCCTGGGCAGAAGCCAGGCCGGCCGCGGCCGGCCTGAAACTGCGATGCAGGATGCCGGCGGCTGTCGAGCGGCCAAGGCCGAAGGCCTCGCTGAGGTCCTGCTCCAGGCTCTGCCGGGTCAGCGTGGCGATGTCCACATCGGCATACGGGGTGACGAAGACCGGCTGGCCGGCAGCCGCCTGCTTGAGGCGGGCGAGCCAGGCCGCAGCGGCCTTGCTGGATGGCAGATGGCGGGACTGCCCGCAGTCGGCGTTCCCGCCGACGTCGTAACCGCTGCTGCCGCTCATCGTCCGCACACTTGACAGCAGCGCCGGGTCGATGGCCCAGGTGACGGCGGCACGGCCGGTATTAGCTGCGCCGGCCGCGAGCAGGCCGTTCAGCCGGCCGCCGGCGGCAACGCTGGTTGCCAGGCTGTTGTTCAGCAGGCCGCGGCAGGCCGTCTGACTCGGAGTGTCGATCAGCGGCAGGATCCAGGAGACGTTCAGCCGATCGGGCCGCGGGTCGCCGGCGCGCTTCGCGGGCCAGTACGGCAGGAATGTGCGGCTGGTGGCCAGCGGGATGCCGCCGGCGCCATCGGCGGCGGCCGCGAACGGGTACACGCCGAACCGTGTCAGCTGCAGTTCCTTGACCGGAACCGCGACAGACCAGGCTGCTGTCGCGCCCGGCGCAAGCGACCTGATCTGCCTGATCGTGCCCGGCACGGGCGCGTCGAAGATCTGCCCGTCCGCATACATCTGCAGCTCGTCCCGGTCCTGCAGCCATTGGCTGGACCAGCGGAGCTGAACTGACAGGCCGCTGATGGCGGCCGACGAGACATTCGTGAGCTGTCCGGAGACCCGCACGGTCCCGCCGGGGACAGCGACCTGCGGGCTGATGGACGTAATTGCGACGGAGACCGGTGCGGTGGGACCGGCCTGCCGGGCCTTGGCGGGGCCTGCTGCGGCGGGCCCCGCCAGCCCCAGGAGGAATGCCGCTGCCAGCGCGCAGACAGCGACAGCCATCCGCGTGGACCGGCTCATGCCGACTCTTCGCCGGAGCCGTGGATTCCGCGGTTGCTGGCGGTGCGCGAAGGAGGCATGGCGGAAAATGCTAGCGACGCCTATCTGGTTGCCAGTGCGAGTCAGGCTGCCGCGAACCGGCCTCCCGAGTTACCTCAGCTTACGCGCAGCCCATACGCTCGATGCCCGTGTCCGACTCCACGCCCATGAGCGAGCCGCAGCGGCAGGCTGCGGTCGCGCTGCTCGCCACCATCTCGCCGCTCGCCGCCGAGCTCGGGCTGCTCTTTGCCAGCCACCGGCACGAGCTGGCGCTGGTCGGCGGCCCGGTGCGGGATGTTTTCCTCGGACGGCGATCTGGCGACCTGGACCTCACTACCGACGCTCCGCCGGAGCGGGTGATGGAGATCAGCCGGGACTGGGCCGACAGCATCTGGCCGGTCGGACTAGCGTTCGGGACTGTCGGCCTGCGGAAGGGCGAAGTGATTTTCGAGATCACCACGTACCGGAGTGAGCAGTATCTGCCGGCGTCTCGCAAGCCCGCGGTGCAGTACGGCACCTCGCTCGAGGAGGACCTGCTGCGGCGGGACTTCACGGTCAACGCCATGGCTGCCCGGCTGCCGCAGTACGAACTCGTGGACCCCTTCGGCGGGCTACGCGACCTCACGCAGAAGGTGCTGCGGAGCCCGGGCCGGCCGCAGGACTCGCTGACAGACGACCCCCTGCGCATGTTGCGCGCCGCCAGGTTCGTCGCCCAGCTGGGCTTCTCCCCGGTGCCCGAGCTGCGGGAGGCAATGACCGAGCTGGCCCCAAGGCTGACGATTGTCTCCGCGGAGCGGATTGCCGCGGAGCTGACCAAGCTCATGCTGTCGCCGCGGGCCGGCGGTCCCTCCAGCGGCATAGCCCTGCTGGTCGAGACCGGGGTGGCCGACCACTTTCTGCCGGAGATACCGCGGCTGCGGCTGGAGACTGACGAGCACTTCCGGCACAAAGATGTCTATCAGCATTCGCTGACGGTGCTGGACCGGGCGATAGGCCTGGAGGCGGGGTACGGCCTGGGACAGGACCTTGTGCTGCGCCTGGCAGCGCTGCTGCACGACATCGGGAAGCCGCAGACCCGCTCGCAGCTGCCCGACGGGCGGGTCGCATTCCACCATCACGAGGCTGTCGGCGCAAGACTGACCCGCGCCAGGCTCGCGAAGCTACGCTTCTCTAAAGAGATTATTGCCGACGTCTCCCGGCTGGTAGAGCTGCACCTGCGCTTCCATGGCTACGGGACCGGCGAGTGGACGGATTCGGCTGTCCGCCGCTACGTCAGGGATGCGGGACCGCTGCTGACCAGGCTGCACGCGCTCACCCGGGCGGACTGCACGACCCGCAACAAGGCGAAGGCGGCGCTGCTGGACCGCACCTACGACAACCTGGAGCGGCGGATCGCCGAGCTCGCCGAGCGGGAGGAGCTCGCCAGCATCCGGCCGGACCTGGACGGGAATGACATCATGCGGCTGCTTGGCATCCCGCCGGGTCCGCAGGTCGGCAGGGCCTACGCCCACCTGCTGGAACTGCGGCTCGAACATGGCCCGCTCGGCTCCGAGCGTGCCGCTCAGGAGCTGCTGCGCTGGGCCGGGGGCGAAGGGCCAGGTCCAGCGGGGACGTCCCCGGTTGGCGTCTGACGGCTCAGCAGCCAGTAACCCGCCGCAGCGACCGCGTAACCGACCGCGACCAGGCCGATGAGCACCCTCGACTTGCCGGTCACTGGCATGAATGCCACGCTCAGCGCGGCGCCGACCACGAACGTTATATTGAACACCATGTCGTAGAAGGAGAAGACACGGCCGCGGTAATCGTCGTGGACCTGCTCTTGCAGGATTGTGGTGGTGCAGATCGCCACACCCTGCCCTACCAGGCCGAGGCTGAACCCGATGGCCAGGAATCCGGCCGGGCTGAAGGCCTGTCCCAGCGGGCCCACTATGACCGCGCCTGCTGCGAGCAGCACGGCGATCCAAGCAGGTTTGCTCAGCCGCCTGGTCGCCTGCGGGGTGACGAGCGCCGCACAGGCGTACCCGACTCCGGAGACGGCGACGAGCACCGTGAAGTGGCGGAGTGCCACGTTGGCGCCGGCCGCGCGGTAGAAGTAGTTGCGGTAGAGCAGGATCGACATCAAAAACAAGATCCCGTACAGCAATCTGTTGCTGCCGGTGGCGCCGAGCGCGGCCTTGGGGCCGCGCCGCCGCCAGACATAGCGTGCGCCGTCCGCCAGGCCGGCCGCTACAACGGCAAGCTCGCCCGGCAGTCCGCCAAGCCCCGTGCGGCCCGGCCCGCGGGCCGGGCCGAGCAAGTCGCGTCGCATGGTGGCGGCCACCAGGCCAGCCACGACGTAGCAGCAACCGCCGGCTAGCAGGGTAATGGCGGAGCCGCCCTGGCCGCCGCCGGTCGCCAGGTGGAAGCCGAGGCCGACGATCCCGCCGATTATCGCCATGATCCCGCCGGCGGTCGGCGACACGGAGTTCGCCATTACCAGCGTGTCCTCAGCGACCACGTGCGGCAGCGCCGCTGACAGCGCGGACAGGAAGAACCTGTTGACGCCGAGCGCCGCGAGCACGCTGGCGTAGAGCGGGAGACCCAAGTTGCCGGAGGCCACCAGCGCGGCCGTCAGGGCCACGAAGCCAGCCCGGATGATGGCCGACCAGACGAGGATCTGGCGGCGTGACCAGCGGTCTATGAACACGCCGGCGAATGGGCCGATGAGTGAGTAGGGGAGGTAGAGCACGGCGAATGCCGTCGCGGCCGAGGCCGGGTTCGGAAACGTCGTGCTATTGAAGAACACGTACGAGCCAAGGCCGGCGGTGAAAACGCCGTCGCCGGTCTGGGAGATCAGCCGTGTCGCGAAGAGCCGCCGGAAATTTCGCTCGGCCAGTACCGTGCGCAGCTCGCGAACGAACGACGGCCGCGTCAGCTTCGGCGTGGGGCTCGCGCCAGCGGCGGTAGGCGATGAGCGACGATCCGCCGGGAAGCGCACTCCACCAGCGTACGGCTCGCGCGCTTCGGCTGCGGCCGGCCGGCTGTCACCAGAGCGGGGCTGAGCAGCCGCCGGGGCGGGCAGCACCGACCAGGTGCTCCCCGCCCCCGAGTTGGCCGCTTCGTCGAGCGGCCTGCTGTCAGCGGTCTGACTCGCCGCTGATGAACTTCTCCACGCTCTCGCGGGCCACGTCGTCGCTGTACTGCTCGGGCGGCGACTTCATGAAGTAGGCGGAGGCGGACCGGACCGGACCGCCGATGCCGCGGTCCTGGGCGATCTTCGCCGCCCGGACCGCGTCGATGATCACGCCGGCTGAGTTCGGCGAGTCCCAGACCTCGAGCTTGTACTCCATATTCAGCGGGACATCACCGAACGAGCGGCCCTCAAGGCGCACGTAGGCCCATTTCCGGTCGTCCAGCCACGGCACGTGGTCGGACGGGCCGATGTGCACGGCCGCCTTCTCCATCTCGTGCGGGATCTGGGAGGTCACCGACTGAGTCTTGGAGATCTTCTTGGACTGCAGCCGCTTGCGCTCCAGCATGTTCATGAAGTCCATGTTTCCGCCGAAGTTCAGCTGGTACGTGCGCAGCAGCTCAACTCCGCGGTCCTCGAACAGCTTGGCCAACACGCGATGCGTGATCGTCGCGCCGACCTGCGACTTGATGTCGTCGCCGACAATCGGCACGCCCGCCTCGGCGAACTTGCGCGCCCACACCGGGTCGGAGGCAATGAACACGGGCAGGGCGTTGACGAAGGCCACCCCGGCGTCGATGGCGCATTGTGCATAGAACCGGTCCGCCTCCTCCGAGCCGACCGGAAGGTAGGAGACGAGCACGTCGGCCCGTGCCTCCTTGAGCGCGGCCACAACGTCGACTGGCTGCTCGTCGGACTCGGTGATGATCTCCCGGTAGTACTCGCCGAGCCCGTCCAGGGTGGGACCGCGCTGCACGGTCACGCCGGTCGGCGGCACGTCGCAAATCTTGATGGTGTTGTTCTCGCTCGCGACGATCGCCTCGGCAATGTCCCGCCCGACTTTCTTGGCATCCACGTCGAATGCGGCGACAAACTCGACGTCCCGTACGTGGTAGGGGCCGAACTGGACGTGCATGAGGCCCGGCACCCGGCTTGCCGGATCCGCGTCCTTGTAGTACTCCACTCCCTGAACCAGGGAACTGGCGCAGTTGCCGAGGCCCACGATGGCTACCCGTACCGAACCCATGAGGATCTGCTCCTTATCTTCTGCTGCGTGACAGGCTGCGGCCTAGCCGGCCGAACCCGGCCCGCCGCCATCTGTGTGGTCCCCGGCGCTGCCGTCGGGCTCTGGACCCGACATCCGTTCCGAGGCGATCAGCTCGTTGAGCCAGCGGACTTCCCGCTCAACGGACTCGAGGCCGTGCCGCTGCAATTCGAGGGTGTAGCTGTCAACCCGCTCGCGCGTCCGGGACAGTCCGGCCCGGACAGCCTCGACCCGTTCCTCGAGCCTGCTGCGCCGTCCCTCAAGGATCCGCAGCCTGATGTCCGCCCGGGTCTGGCCGAAGAACGCGAAGCGCACGCCGAACCCGTCGTCTTCCCATGCCGCCGGCCCGGTCTGGGACAGCAGGTCCTGCAGTCTTTCCTTGCCGTCCGCGGTCAGCCGGTACACGATCTTCGACCGGCGCCCGGCCAGTGGCTTGGCCGCCGTCGCCGCAGGAGTGTCGTCGGCGATCAGGCCACGAGCCAGCAGCTCCTTCAGGCAGGGATACAGCGACCCGTAGCCGAAGGCGCGAAAAGCTCCCAGCAGTGAGTTGAGCCGCTTGCGGAGCTCGTAACCGTGCATCGGCGTCTCGTGCAGCAGCCCGAGGACCGCGAGTTCGAGCACGCCCGAGCGCTGGCTGCTCATGTCTGCTCGCACCTCCGTCCCGTCCTGGCTAGCATCCGGTGCACGGCGAATCACAGCCGTACTGTCTCGATTCGATGTATCGACTCGATACATCGCAAAGATATGTGCTGCCCTGGCATGGCGCAAGTCCGCCTGAATCAGGTCCGGTCCGCGGATGCGCGCTGAGCACAGCCAGGACTCGGCGCGGGCGCAGTTCCGTCGTAACCTGTCGGGCATGAGGCGATCGGTGGTGGACTACGGACTGGCGCGGCGGGCAACGCTTGCATCGGTGTTCGCTGGCCGCACCACGCTGACCGATGTCTGCGACGCCCACCCGTATCTGCTCAGGGCGGCGAAGTTCCACGGCGAGCCGACTGACACGGGCTGCCCGATCTGCCGGAGGGTCAGGCTCACCCATGTCACGTACGTGTACGGGGACGAGCTTGGCCGCTACGAAGGACGCGTCAAGCAGGGGCCAGAGCTAGACGAGATGGCCAACGAATACACAGAGTTCCAGGTCTACGTGGTCGAGGTCTGCCAGGGTTGTGCCTGGAACCACCTTGCGTCCTCCTACGTCCTCGGCACGGGCGAAACGTCAAGCCGCCGCAGTCGGCGAGCCAGAGCCGGAGAGTAGGCGAGCCAAGCGGCTCACCGATCGACCAGCGAAGCCCGGCAGTGGCTGACGGCATTCGGGGTGTGACTGGTGAACATGCCGGGACGGTAGGTACTTCCGGGTAGCGTGGGAAACCCGAACCCGGGCGACTGCCCGCTCGATTGCGACCGCTCGACCCCGACCAGCGAGGACGCGTGAGTAATCCAGAGTATTCCGGGCCATACTGGCAGGATCCGGCTGGAGCTGGCAGCCGCGACCGAGGCCGTAGCAATCGGCACGTGGATTTCCCCGGCTACAACGACGCCCCAGGCCGGGGTGCGACTAGCGGTGCCCCAGACGGCAGCGCACATCTCCCCCGCGCGCGCGGGGGAGATGTGCGGCAGGGCAACGGAACGCAGGGCGGCGCGAGCCAAAGCGGCGGGCGGGCGCCGAGGGGATCCTCTTCGGGTCCGGGCTGGGATCGCAGCGGCGGCAGCCGATCCGCGGCCTCGGCGCCAGCGGGTGCGGGCAGCAGGTGGGATAGGCTCCGGCGGCGCGGCGGCGACTCCGGTGCGGTCCGGCGCGGTCCGGGATCGCGGGGCAGCGCGCCCCAGACGGCGCAGGAACTGCGCGAGCGGCTCGGCCTGCGCTCGGGCGGCGGGTGGTCTGGGGCTGACCGGGGCAACGAAGCGCGATACTTGGCGGCTAGCGGGCCGCGATACAACGGTGCCCTTTCCGACGGTGCCCTTTCCGACGGTGCCCGATCCAATGGTTCCCGATCTGGGCGAGCCGGCTACGGCAGCGCCAGCAGCAACGGTGTCGGCTACAACGGCACGGACAGCCGCGGTGCTGGTTACGACCGGAGCGGCTATGACGGTGCCGGCAAAGATCGCGCTGGCTACGACGATTCCCGCTACACCGGCCTTGCCACTCGATATGGCGGCTCGCGGCTGCGGGACCGGCCCGAGAGCCTGCGGGACCGATCCCGCACCGAGCGCCAGACCGGGCCGGGCGGCTGCAGCAGCCGCGGCCGTGATAGCGGCGGTAACGGTGGCGGCCGAGGCCGTGGACCGGGGGGCGGCGGTCCGGACAGCAGCGGCCGGGGATTCCGGAACTGGCTGCTTGACGGCACCTGGTGGCGGCGCTGGACCTGGAAGAAGGCTATCGGCGTGCTGGCCGGAGCGTTCGTGGCCGTGCTGCTTCTCATCGGGGCCGCCGTTCTCTATGCCTACGGCAAGACCAGCATTCCCACCGCTGTGTCCGAAGCGGCTCTCGAGCAGTCCTCGACGGTCTACTTCAGCAACGGCAAGACACCGGTGGGCACGTTCAGCACCGGGCTGAACCGGCAGCTGCTGACCTCGGCGCAGATCCCGCCGGCGCTGAAGAAGGCCGTGCTCGCTGCGGAGGACCGGCATTTCTACACCGAGGGCGGCATATCGATTACCGGCACCGGGCGCGCGGCCGCTGAAGACATCTTCGGCAGCGGCGGCCTCCAGGGCGGGTCCACCATCACGCAGCAGTTCGTGCGGAATTACTACGCCACCATCGGAACGCAGCAGACGGTCAGCCGCAAGATCAAGGAGATTTTCGTCGCGATCAAGCTCGCGCACGAGGAGTCCAAGGACTGGATCCTGACCCAGTACCTGAACACCGTCTATCTCGGCTCGGATGCGTACGGCGTCGGCGCCGCGGCCCAGACCTATTTCAGCAAGCCGGCCCTGCAACTGGACGTCGCGCAGTCCGCCATGCTGGCCGCGATGATCAACCAGCCGGGTTACTTCAGCCCGGACCCGCAGGCCGGCCAGCCCTATGCGGCTCTGGTCGCCCGCTGGCATTACGTGCTCACCAACATGGTCAGGGACGGCGCGGTCACCCGGGCCCAGGCGAATGCGCAGAAGTTCCCGACGATCGTGTCCGGGCCGATCGACAACGGCTGGACCGGCTACCGCGGCTACATCATGGAGGCTGTCCGAAACGAGCTGGAGAACACCTACGGTCGCTCGCGGCAGAAGATCTACACCGGCGGCCTGAGAATCGTCACCACGTTCAACGCGTCGATGATGAACGAGTTGCAGCGAGCGGTTAATCAGAACCTGCAGGCGATGCGGGCCGACGGCCGCGCATTGCCGAGTTGGGCGAACGTCGGGGCAGCGCTGGAGCAACCGGGCACCGGCGCGATCCTGGCGATGTACCCGGGGAAGGCGTTCAGCGCCAAGCACCAGTGGAATGAGGCGCTGCAGGCCAGGGAGCAGGTCGGCTCCTCATTCAAGCCGTACGTCCTTTCCACCGCGGTGCAGCAGGGTATGAACGTGCAGACCAGCCAGCTGGACGGCGACGGCCCGCTATGCGTGCCGACTGACACCTACCCCACTACGCCGTCGATCTCGCCGACCGGCGGTATGTGCCCGGCCTCGCAGTACGGGTATTACCTCGTGCACAACGACTACGAGGGCAGCTCCGGGCCGGTCAGCGTGGTGAATGCGTCAGCCGCCTCGATCAACAGCGCCTACACCGACCTCTGGCACCGGGTGGGCGGCCAGAACGTCATCAACATGGCCAAGCTGTTCGGCGTGAACGTTTCCCAGGCCGGTCTCGTGCCGGGGCCGATCAACAAGAACGGGATGGTCCACGAGGCGGGCATGGCGCTGGGGCAGGCATCGCTGTCGGTCGAGGAGCAGACGACGATGTTCGCGACGCTAGCCGCGAACGGCAACTACGCCACCCCGCACGTGATCGCCCAGCTCAGCGAGGGATCGCAGCTAATTCCGCTCAAGGTCATTCATCGGCAGGTCTTCACCAACCCGAGTTCGGCCGCTGACGTTGACTACGCGCTGTCCTTCGACAACCAGCCGGGCGGCACCGCCTATCCGGCGGCCGCCTGGGACCGGCCGATCCTCGCCAAGACCGGGACCACGAATACCGCCCAGTCCGCCTTCTTCATCGGCGCGATCCCGCAGTACTCGCTCGCCGTGGGCATCTTCACCGCGAATCAGACGGCGAACACGACTGAGAGCCTGGATGTGCTGCCGCCGCTCAACGGCCAGGGGGGCGGTTTCGGCGGCACCTGGCCGGCCACGATCTGGCATACGTTCATGTCTGCTGAGTTCGCCAATCTGCCGGTGCAGGCGCTGCCGGCGCCCGGCTACACCGGCTACAACCCGTGGACTCAGCTGCAGCCCGTGGCCAATTCGCAGCCCAAGCCCGCGCCGAGCCCCGCTCCCAGGCCGACATGCGGGCCAGGGACCGGCCGGTCCTGCTGGTCACCGTCGCCGTCGCCGTCGCCGTCGCCGTCGGCCTCCTGCATGCCGGCGTTCGGCTACCAGCCGTGCGCCTCGCCGACGCCCACGGGCTCACCGCAGCCGACTCCCAGCGCGAGCAAGAGCCCTGGTCCCGTCCAGGGTCCGAGGGGAGCCGCCAGTGCCGCGCCGGCCGCCGAGGACCCGGCGGGTGCGTCGGCGGGGCGGCGGGCACCTGGCTAGCGACCGCCGAGCGGCTGCCCGGCAAGCTGGCCGCGCAGCCAGCGAAGGTCGGCGGCAGGGTCGGGGGTCTCGCAGATAAGCGGGGCATCCGCGGCGCGGACGACGTCGACGATGAGCGCCGGGTCGATCTGACCTGACTCAAGACCGGCGTGCCGGTCGCGGCCGGAGCCAAACTCGTCCCGCGAGTTGTTGCAGTGCACCAGGTCGATCCGTCCGGTGATGGCCTTCAGCCGGTCGGCGATGCCCGCCAGGTCCTCGCCCGCCGCGTGCGCATGGCAGGTGTCGAGGACGAACCCGACTTCGCCGCAGCTGCCGCCGGCGGCTTGCGTCACGACGTCCCAGAGCCGGGCAATCGCGTCGAAGCTGCGGGCCATCGCGCCGTCGCCGCCCGCGGTGTTCTCGATCAGCATCGGCAGCGGGCGGTCGATCCGCTCGATCGCCTTGCGCCAGCTGTCGTACCCCTCGTCAGGATCGACCCCGGCCGTGACGTGGCCGCCGTGCACGATCAGGCCCCTGGCCCCGATCGCCGCGGCGGCACGCAGCTGCTGGTCGAGCAGCTTGCGGCTGGGGATCCTGATCCGGTTGTTGGGCGACGCGACGTTGATCACGTAGGGGGCATGGATGTAGGCGTCGACTCCAGCGGTCTCGAACGCCGCGCGGATCTCCGCAGGGTCGCCGGGGAACACTGGCGCCTTCCAGCCCTGCGGGTCACCGAGGAAGAACTGCACAGCGTCGGCGCCCATCGCGAGCGCCTCGGCCAGCGGGGCACCGTCATGCAGATGGGCACCGATGCGAATCATTCCCCGAGCCTAACCGGAACCCCGCGGCTGCCCGGGCCGTCCCGAGCAACCCGGGCGCGCTGCCTGGCCCAGCGGCGTGCGGCGGCCCAGCGGCGGCGCGGCCGCCTAGAAGCCGCCGTGCGCGACGCCAAGGGCCATGCCGATGAACGCGGCTATGACCCCGGCCATGAGCAGGACCCGCTGCTCCCTGGTAGCCGAGATCATCTGGGCATACAGGCCGACTACGAAAGCGGCCCCGCCGAGGATCATGGCTATGGCGTGATCGGCGACGATCAGGCCGGTCGCGAACGCGATGATGCCGCCGATGAAGGTAAAGGCGGTCAGGCTGTTCTGGACCGGATGCCGTCGGCCGTCACTGTTCAGCGTGATGCGCCGCGGCTGCGCCTGGGCATGGGACCCGATGGTGCCGGGCATTGCTGCCACCCCCTAAACGGTTGCCTTCCGGCTGGGTGCTGCTGTCATACTCAGTGTCTTCCCGCGCGGACCGGAAGGGAAGCATGCGCCTGGCTGCCAGTGCGGCCGGCTGCCGATGCGGCCGGGGCTCCCGTTATGAATGAAGGGGGTTTTGCTGTCGGCGAGAATCGTCGCCGCTGGCTGGTAAGCTGGCCCGGCTGCAGCTGGCCGCCCCTTATGGCGGCGCGCAGCTCCTCCTGTCACGGAGAGACCGTGACCGCGTTAGTCCAGAGGAGGCAGGTAAGCGTATGCGCCGCTACGAAATGATGGTCATCCTCGATGCCTCGCTTGAGGAGCGGACCGTCCAGCCGTCGCTGGAGCAGTTCCTGAAGGTCGTCTCGACCGCGGGCGGAACCGTGGACAAGGTCGACGTCTGGGGCCGCCGACGGCTCGCCTACGAGATCGACAAGAAGTCCGAGGGCATCTACACCGTCATCGACCTGACGGCCGAGCCCGACACCGTTAAGGAACTCGACCGCCAGCTCAACCTCAACGAGGCGGTCCTGCGGACGAAGATCCTGCGGCCCGACCTGCGGTAAGCACGGTCACGACCGCCTGAGCCCACCACCTCATCACAGCGACCGGAGAACCCCCGATGGCAGCAGGCGACACCCAGATCACAATCGCCGGCAATCTCGTCGACGATCCGCAGCTCCGCTACACCCCCACCGGCCAGGCGGTGGCCAACTTCCGCGTGGCCTCCACGCCGAGGTTCATGGACCGGACCACCAACGAGTGGAAGGACGGCGACAGCCTCTTCCTCTCCTGCAACGTGTGGCGGCAGGCGGCCGAGAACGTGGCCGAGAGCCTGCAGCGCGGCATGCGCGTCATCGTGCAGGGCCGGCTGCGGCAGCGGTCCTATGAGACCAAGGAAGGCGAGAAGCGGACCGTCTACGAGGTAGAGGTCGACGAGGTCGGCCCCTCGCTGCGGAACGCATCGGCCAAGGTCACCAAGTCCAGCCGCGCTGGGGGTGGCTCGGGTGGCGGTGGCTACGGCGGCAGCCAGTCCAGCTCCGGCGGCCAGGGCGGGTATGGTGGGGGATCCGCCGGACGTCCTGCCGACGACCCGTGGGTAACGGACGCGGCCGACGGCGGATTCACCGACGAGCCGCCATTCTGAGGCAGGGCTAGCCAGCCCGGCCTGACAACAACAAACCGACCATCCCCGCCGCGAGCCGGGGCTCTGCCAAGGAGCACCACGATGGCCAAACCACCGATTCGCAAGCCGAAGAAGAAGGTCTGCCTGTTCTGCCAGGAGAAGATCACCCACGTGGACTACAAGGACACGGGGCTGCTGCGGAAGTTCATCTCTGACCGTGGCAAGATCCGGGCACGGCGGGTTTCCGGAAACTGCACGCAGCACCAGCGCGATGTCGCCACGGCGATCAAGAACTCGCGGGAGATGGCGCTGCTGCCCTACACCAGCACCGCACGCTGAGGCGCAGGGAGGTACGAGGCGATGAGCGGTACGCCCATGAAGCTCATCCTGACCCAGGAGGTTTCTGGTCTGGGTGCCCCCGGCGACGTGGTCGAGGTGGTCGGCGGCTACGGCCGCAACTACCTGGTCCCGCGCGGGCTGGCGATGCGCTGGACTCGCGGCGCGGAGAAGCAGATCGACCTGATCAAGCGGGCCCGCTCGGCGCGCGAGATCCGCGGCCTGGACGATGCCAGGGACGCGGCCAACCGGCTCGCCTCCCTGTCTGTCCGGCTGCAGACCCGCGCGGGCAGCGGCGGGAGGCTGTTCGGCTCGGTGTCGACGGCTGACATCGCCGCCGCCGTCAAGACCGCGGGCGGACCGGAGCTGGACAAGCGGAAGATCGAGATCTCCAACCCGATCAAGACGGTAGGCGCTCATCAGGTTGCGGTGCGGCTGCACCCTGAGGTGCGGGCCACCCTCGAAGTCGAGGTTGTCGGAGCCTGAGTCTTGAGCGGAGGCCCCGGGCGCGCCGCTGGCCGGCGCGGCCGGGGCTTTCTTGTGGCCTGATGGTCTAGCGCCCTGACGGGGACCAGGGTGCGGGCGTCAGGGCGGAAAGTCGTAGCCCGGCAGCCGCCGGGCCAGTTCCGGGTCGAGTTCAGACAGCATCACCCAGAGCCGGGCCAGCCTTTCGGCAATGTCGCCGGCCTGGCCCGTCTTCCCGGCCGCATCGTAGTCGGCCGCGAGCTTGTCGATGGCCTCGCCGATCCCTGCGAGCCGGTCGCTGCTCGTCGAACTCATGCTCGAATCCTACGGGAGCGAGCTTCCCGCCGCTGCTCGAATCGACGCATCCGGGGCTGCTGCCTGGCACTTCACCTCTGACGTCGGACGTCAAATTCCGCATGTGGATAACTTTTCGCGATTATGCACGCGCGAGAAGCGAGGATAATTCTTGTGCGCACAGCCGGTGGAGCGCATTTCCGCTGGCAGACAGGATCGGCTCGGCCGTTCCCGAAGACTTTCCACAGTGCTATCCCCACGCTGCGCACAGCGCAGGCGGCGTGTCTGCACAGACTGTCCACAAGGCTGTGCACAGCGCAAATCGCCGCTTGCGGCGACGCGCTGAAGACTGTCAGCGGCTTCCGATAGAACGGTCCTGCATTCCCGTGCGGGCAGCCGCGGGAAAGTCAGTGGCCAAGGGGGAGGAGCGTCCGGGTGAGCGTCGCCGAAATAACGCCTCGCGGCGAGGGGTTCGAGCGGACGCCGCCGCATGACATCCCGGCCGAGCAATGTGTGCTCGGCGGGATGCTGCTGTCGAAGGACGCCATTTCCGACGTGCTGGAGGTAATCCGGCCCGAGGATCACTACCGGCCCGCCCACCAGATCGTGCACGAGGTCATTCTCGACCTGTACGCGCGGGGCGAGCCAGCCGACGCGATCACGGTGGCAGCCGAGCTGACTAAGCGCGGCGATATCGGCCGGATGGGCGGCGCCCCGTACCTGCACACGCTGATCGCCTCAGTGCCGACCGCGGCGAACGCGGGCTACTACGCGCGTATCGTCCGGGAGCGGGCAATCCTGCGCCGGCTGGTCGAGGTCGGCACCCGGATCGTCCAGCTGGGTTATTCCGGCGACGCGGACGCCGACGAACTGGTCGACCGGGCCGAGGCCGAGGTCTACGGGGTCACCGAGAAGCGCGTCGGCGAGGACTACCTGCCGCTATCGGAGATCATGCCTGGCGCGCTGGACGAGATCGAGGCGATCGGCAGCCGCGGCGGCGGGCTGACTGGCGTACCCACTGGCTTTGCCGATCTTGACTCGCTCACCAACGGGCTGCATCCCGGCCAGATGATCGTCATTGCCGCAAGACCCGCCCTTGGCAAGGCCCTCGCGCTGGACACGCCGCTGCCCACACCCACCGGCTGGACGACGATGGGCGATGTCCAGGTCGGTGACCGTCTCATCGGAGCCGACGGCGAGCCGACCCGGGTAATTGCCGCTACCGACGTCATGCGCGGCCGGCCGTGCTTCGAGGTCGAGTTCTCCACCGGGGAGGTCATCGTTGCCGATGGCCAGCACCAGTGGCTCACCTGGGACCGTTGCACGCGAAAGGCATATGACTACTGCGCGCAGCCGCGTGCGTCGGCTTACCCGGACGACTGGCCAAGCTGGGATTCGACCCGTTCTTCTCAACGCAAGTGCAGCCCAGAGGCCCGAGAAGAGATGCGCGAACTGCACGCAGCGGGCCTGTCGCTGGCGCGGGTCGGGGCCGGACTTGGCCGCACCGCGGTAGCGATCCAGCAGCAGTGCAACCGCACTGACGACATTGCCGAGCACGCCGTACGGGTCACTCCGCGTACCACTGAGGAGATAGCGGCAACGTTGCGAGTCCGCGGCGAGAACAACCACGTCATTCCAGCCGCCAAACCACTTGTGCTGCCGCGCGCTGACCTGCCCATCGAGCCTTATTCCCTCGGCTACCTGCTCGGCAATGGCGACATTTGCGGAAGCGGGCGGGTCGCCTGCGATCCCCAAGATCGGGAGTGGCTCGCCGAGGAATTTCGGGCTGCTGGCTACCAGGTAACAGACCATACCGACCCTTGCCATCTTGGCGTCCGAGGCATCAGCAAGAAGTGGTGCGAGCTTGGTCTCGCAGCAGGTAAGCACATACCGGATATTTACCTGCGAGGTTCGTTTGAGCAGCGACTCGCACTCGCCCAGGGCCTCGTTGACTCCAACGGTCACGTCGACGGACATGGGGCTTACCGATTTGCTAACGCAGATAGAGGTTTGGCTGACACCTTTTTTCAGCTCGCAGCCAGCCTCGGCTGCGTTGCCTCGGTGTACCGCCGGGGACGCCGGCTGCGGGCCAGGCGGCTCTCCCGGGAGTCATGGGAGGTGATCGCGCCGACCGCGCTGCCGCTCGCCCGGCTTCCCCGTAAGGCGCTCAGAGCGCGACGTGAATGGAAGCGCGAGGAGGTCAGCCGCTACATCGTCGACGTGCGCCGGGTGCCCTCACGGCCGGTCCGGTGCGTGCAGGTAGACAGCGTGGATCAGCTGTACCTGGCAGGCCATGGGATGGTGCCGACACACAACTCGACCCTTGCGCTGGATCTTGCTCGGGCGGCTTCGGTCAAGAACGGGCTTACTGCGGTGATCTTCAGCCTGGAGATGAGCCGGAACGAGATCACGATGCGGCTGCTGTCTGCCGAGGCGCGGGTTCCGCTGCACTCCATGCGGACGGGCCAGATGGGCGAGGAAGACTGGACCCGGCTGGCCCGGCGGATGAGTGAGGTTGTGAACGCCCCGCTGTTCATCGATGATTCGCCGAATATGTCGATGATGGAGATCCGGGCGAAATGCCGCCGCCTGAAGCAGCGGCATGACCTGCGGCTGGTGATCATCGACTACCTGCAGCTGATGAGCTCACCGAAGCGGGTGGAGAACAGGCAGCAGGAAGTGTCAGACATGTCCCGGTCGCTGAAGCTGCTGGCGAAGGAACTGAACGTTCCTGTCATCGCGGTAGCCCAGCTGAACCGCGGTCCGGAACAAAGGACTGATAAGCGCCCGATGCTCGCAGATCTACGCGAATCAGGTTCTATTGAACAGGACTCGGACGTAGTGATCCTGCTGCACCGCGAGGATGCCTACGAGCGGGAGTCGCCCCGTGCGGGGGAGGCGGACTTCATCGTGGCCAAGCACCGCAACGGCCCGACTGCGACAGTCACTGTCGCCTTCCAGGGGCACTACAGCCGTTTCGTGGACATGGCGCCGGTGTAGACCTCAGCCGGCCGCGGCGCGGGATGATCGGGGTGAGGATTGACGTGGCGCCCTGTTTCGTGACCTGCGCCACCGGCAGTCCGGGTCCGGCCGGAGCGCCCGTGTCGTAGACTGTCGAGGTTCCATCTGCGCTCGTAGCTCAACGGATAGAGCATCTGACTACGGATCAGAAGGTTGGGGGTTCGAGTCCCTCCGAGCGCGCCATCGTAACCACAGGTCGGGGCCTTGTCCCAGGAGTGAGCGAGGCGCCGAGCCGCTGTCCGGGGGCCTGTCGTTTCACAACTCCCCGCAGTTCTAAGCGATCTTGTGAGTCTCCGCGAGCGCGGCGCGGCCTCGCTATAGGTCGTCGTCGCTTGCATGGACGTAGGCCTTCTGGGTGAACGCGGAGTCGTGGTGACCTGCCCACTCGCTGATGATGGAGATCGGGACTCCAGCGTGCTCCATGAGCGTCAGAGTTGTGTGCCTTGAGTCGTGCAGGGTGATTCGTAGCAGTCCCGCCCGTTTGAGCAGGCGGCCGAACTCGTCGGAGTATCACTCCGGGTGAACTGGCATGCCTACCTCGTCGGTGATCACGTACTCGCCGCCCTGGTACCAGCCGAGTACGGCGAGCCCCAACTGATACGTGAGTCCTGCCGTCGAACTCTCTGCCAACTGGCGCTTGCGCAGTGCCGTCAGAGCGGCGACTAGCTTGCCGTCGAGCGGAAGCGTTCGCTTGCCGTTTCGGGACTTCGGATCTTCGATCCGGACCCTGTACTCGACCAGGACCCGTGCCTGGCTGACGGTCAGCGTCTTGGCCATCACGTCGATATCCGACCTCGCAGGCCGAGGACTTCGCTGCGACGGAGGCCGTAGAGCGACAGCCGCCACGCAGCGTGCAGCCGGTCACGAGACGCCTTCGCAGGGAACTTCCTAACCTCGGCCTTGCTCCACGTCTCACGCTCCCGTTGGGTGTGCTCTGGCGGTTTGACGAGCCTCGCCACGTTTCGGACGAGCTTTCCCTCGAGGACGGCCATCTCCAGGGCGGCACTCAGCCGTCCCAGGGTGAGGCGGGCCGTTCGGCCGGACAATCCGGTTCCCGGCTTTCCGCTGCGCCTGCCGCCCGCGGTGAGCATCCAGTCCATCAGATCCTCGATGTCGGCCTTGGTGATGGACTGGAGCGGACGCGTCCCGAGCCGTTCGCGGACGGGCCCGGAAGGCGTCTTCGTAATTCCGCTTGGTGGAGGCGCGTCGGCCCCGGATGGCGCCCTTCAGGTAACTGTCCACGTGCTTGTTGACCGTTTCCTTGGACGGCTTGGCGTAGGTTCCCAGATTCGTCTCGTGGCGGATACGAGACAGTTCGTCGCGCGCTTCGCGTTACGTGTCGAACGTCAGCGTGAATTGCTTGCGCCTGCCGTTCTCATCGCGCCCGATGTCGACGACGACGCGGTATCTGACCGACCGGTTCTTCACCGTGATCTTGTGAATGGGTTCCTTCATTTTGATGTTCTCCCCAGGGGGCCGAGTTCGAGCAGCGGCCGGGGCGTGGCGGGGCAGTACAGGTTCCCGTTGGAGATGACCGCGCCAGCGTAGGTTCCCTTCGGGCCGCGGTCGTGGGGATGGAGATCCTGGATGAGCTCGGCTCCGGCGGCGCGCAGCGGCACGGCCCGGTTCTCGCGGGCGGTGGGCGTATCCGGAGTCAGCGAGCACGTCGCCGAGGGGGATGCCGTTTGCGATCATGCGCTGCAGGACCGGGACCATGGCACGGGCGGGGTCGAGGTGGCAGGAGGTGAGGGTCATCCGGCGGGCCAGCTCGGGCACGGCGGAGCCGTGTTCCTCGGCGATCATGGTGCCGGGGGACAGGCAGATCAGCCCGCCCGCGCGCATCCCGCGGGCGGGCGTCGGCTGGGCATCGGCCAGAGCCAGGTAGGCGGCGATCTGCGCGTGGCTGTAGGGGGCCTTGGACCGTTCCCGCGGCAGCGGCGCGCTCACCGGATCCAGGGCCGGGCCGGACAGGCCCGGCGCGCCAGCGCGCGCCCCGCGACAAGATCGCCGCCGAGCTCGCCACCACCGGCTTCGCCCTGCCCGGCACGCTCACCGTCCGCGCCTACCGGTGCGGCAAGCCCCGCTGCCGCTGCCGCGCCGACCCGCCCCGCCTGCACGGCCCTTCGCCGAGTGGACCCGCAAGATCGACGGTAGACCCTCACCCGCTGCCTCACCGACGAGCAGCTCGCCGACTACCAGCCGCTGTTCGACAACGCCAAGAAACTGCGCGCACTGCTCGCCGACCTCCAGGACCTGACCCTGCAGATCGTCGAGGCAGCGCCCGCCAGCATCCCTGCCACCAGCAGGCCCGCCTCGCCAGCATCACCATGAGCCGCCCGCTCACAGCCGGGCAGCCCGACGGCTACGAGCCCTGGCCCCCGCGGTCCCGCGTCGCAGAACTCGAGACGCTCGCCTGGCCGTCATTCAGGCCGACCGCGCTGGAAGCGATAAACCACTCAAAATGTCGCTGAAAATGCTAAACCACCCACAACACTGTGGGCGCAGCCCGCTTAACCTGTGGGTGACCCCCGGATAAGCTCCCGTTCGGCCAGGTCAGGCCAAGACGTGAAGACCTCACCAGGCAAATTGCCATCCCTGGCGAGGGCGCTTCGCGTCACACGTGATGCCCTCCGGAACCTTGCCAGTGATCTTGCCCGGCGCATGTTGGCGCCTGCCGGAAGGATGGCCAGGTAGTGGGGCTGCCTGACGGATGTAAGGTGCAAGCCATCAGCGATCCCTGCCATGCGCGTGGAGGATGTCATGGCTGCTAAGCGACGGTGGAGCGATCTCAGCAAGCGCAGCAGCAGATTGATCATCGTCGCAGGAATTGCCGAAGCCAGCCTCAAGATGGCAGTGGTCATCGACCTCAAGCGTCGGCCAGCAAGCCAGGTCCGGGGCTCGAAGTGGATATGGGCCGCGGCTCTTGTACCCGGTACCGCCGGGGTCGCACCACTGGCATACTTCGCCTTCGGGCGGCGACGGCAACCAGGGTCCCAGCCCGACTGATATGCGCAGCAGCGCGTGAGCAGCGTCACGAACGCGGCGCGCATGGAGGGGTGCGGGCCTCGTCTGGCTGACACCCATATCTGACACCAACGAGCCTGGACCTTGGCGGATTTCAGCGGACCTGCGCAGCGAGCAGCCGCACGTCAGGGACCATGACGGACACCTGGAATGGATTTTGCCGGTCAGGGGGTCATGGGTTCGAGTCCTCTTACCGTAGCTCCACCAGCGTCGGCACTCTCGCTCTCCTTGCAACAGCACGCCGAACTGCCGCCAGGCAGCAGAGTCCGCCCGGCCCGAGCGGCGCGGAGCTGACGGAGATACCGGCGATATCGCCCCGGCCGGGTCGGGCAGCCCGGTATCGTTCGGTCCTGTGCTGGACGGTGATGCGGTTTTCGTGCCGGACGGTGATGCGGTTTTCGTGCCGGACGACATCCCCCGGCGCGGCGTGTTCGCGCTCTGGGGCACCGGCTCGGGAACCGGCAAGGTCGAGTTCGTCTTCGCCCGCGGTGCCGACGGCCTGCGTAAGCGTGTGGTCACGGCCAGCTTCCTCTCAGTGGCCGAGGCGCTGCCGGAGCTGCTCTCGATTGAGCCGAACGCGACCGGCCCGGCCGGGTCGGCCGTGCGGCCCACCCTCGGGGTGTGGGCCGCGGCGGCGACGGCTGGAGTCGGGCTGGTCGCCCGCGGCAGGCTGCTGCCCACGGTCGGCCCGGGAGGCATGGACGCATGGCGGATCGGGCCGCTAGAGATGCGGCGGACCTCGCCTGGCTGCGCGAGCTCGCTGCCCGCTGCCCGCCGGCCGCGCACGCCCTGGCGGTCCCTGGCACGCGGCCGATGCGGATCCGCTCTGCCGAAGCGCTGATCCGCGGGTTCTGGGACGCGATCGCTGACACCCTGGTTCGCACCGCGGCGGCGCCGCAGACGACGGGCTCGGCCGGACGGACCTTGCCAGGAACAGCCAAGACGATGCCGGCGACGTCGACGCGACGTCCGCCCCGCCCGCGTTCCGGCTGGTGCTGCAGCTCCGCAGCACCGCCGACCCGAGCCTGATCGTCGATGCCAGCTCGCTGTGGGACCAGCCGGAGATCGTGCTCACCAGGTTCGGCGCCCAGGCCGAGACGGACCTGCTGCTGGCACTCCGGCGAGGCGCCGTGGTGTGGCCGCCGCTGCACCCGGTGCTGGCGCAGGCCAGCCCGTCCGCACTCGAGCTCGATGACGATGCGGTCACCGGGCTGCTCGGGCCGGCCGCCGAGGAACTTGCGGGTGCCGGCATCGAGGTGCTGTGGCCATCCAGCCTGGTGGGTGACGGGCTCAAACTGCAGGCGGCGGTGACGCCCGCGCCGGGGAAGGTGACCGATGCCGGGTTCGGCCTGGATGCGCTGCTGGACTTCCGCTGGCAGCTCACGCTCGACGGGGAGCTGCTCGACGAGGACGAGATAACGGCCCTGGCCGAGGCAAAACGGCCTCTAGTCAGGCTGCGCGGCCGCTGGGTGACCCTCGACCCGGCGCTGCTTGAGCGGCTGCGCCGCCCGCCGCGGACGCGGATGCGGGTGATGGAGGCGCTGGGCGCCGTCCTGGCCGGCTCGGCGGACATCGATGGCGAGACCGTCACCGTGGTCGCGGAGGGCGGGCTCGCCGACCTCGCCGAGCGGGTGACCGGCATCGCCGACGGCCCGGCGAGGCTCGGCCCGCCGCCCGGGCTGGCCGCGACGCTCCGCCCGTACCAGCAGCGGGGCGTGGCCTGGCTGGCCGCCATGTGCGAGATCGGGTTCGGCGGCTGCCTGGCCGACGACATGGGCCTCGGCAAGACGATCCAGGTGATCGCCCTGCATCTGCACCGGCGGGCGGCGACGGTAGGGCCGACGCTGGTGGTGTGCCCGGCGTCGTTGCTCGGCACCTGGGAGCGGGAGGTGCGCCGGTTCGCCCCCGAGATCCCGGTCCGCCGCTACCACGGTGGCGGGCGGCACCTGCAGGAGGTCGCCGCCGACGAGATCGTCCTGGTGACCTACGGCGTGGTACTGCGGGACTCGGCCGAGCTCGCGGACGTGGGCTGGGGCCTGGTCGTGGCCGACGAGGCGCAGTACGCCAAGAACCCGCTGTCGCGCACCGCGCGGGAGCTGCGGGCGCTGCCCGCCCCGGCCCGGATCGCGCTGACCGGCACGCCGGTGGAGAACCGGCTGTCGGAACTGTGGTCGATCCTGGACTGGACCACGCCCGGGATGCTCGGCCACCTGGAGACCTTCACCCGCCGGGTGGCGGTCCCGGTCGAGCGGTACAAGGACGCCGAGGCGACAGCCAGGTTCGCCGCCCTGATCCGGCCGTTCCTGCTGCGGCGCAAGAAATCCGACCCCGGCATCGCCCCGGAACTGCCTCCCAAGACCGAAACGGACCGGATCGTGCCGCTCTCGGCCGAACAGGTCACCCTGTATGAGGCGGTGGTGAGGGAGACGATGGAGGCGATCGCGGCCAAGGAGGGGATCGAGCGGGCCGGGCTGGTGTTCAAGCTGCTGACCGCGCTGAAGCAGATCTGCAACCACCCGGCTCAGTACCTGAAGCAGACCGGGCCGCTGGCCGGCCGGTCCGGCAAGCTCGCTGCCTTCGACGAGCTGCTGGATCTCATCCTGGCGGGCGGCGAGTCGACGCTGGTGTTCACCCAGTACACGCAGATGGCAACGCTGCTGCAGCAGCACCTGGACGCCCGCGGCATCGGCTCGCTCTTCCTGCACGGCGGGGTCCCGGTGCGGCGCAGGGAGGAGCTGGTTGAAGCTCCGCCTCGGGCGCGACTTCCTCTGGTACCCCTTCGTGCGGTCGGACGGCGACTGGGAGCCGGCCGGGCCGCCCAACCCCGACCCGGCGGCCGCCGCCGCGGCGCTGTGACAGCCGCCGGGCGCTGGGCGGCTGGCGGGAGGGGCCTGGCGGGGGGAGCGGAGACTCGTCGATTTGAGGTAGTCCTGGCGCGATATGGTCGGCCGCGATTACGGGCCGTTCGGTATTGCGCTGGGTGGAGTATTCAGAGCGGCGTGGACCTTTTCTAGCAAGGCCGGCGGGTGAACGGCTTTTGGACGAACGTCGTTTCCTCGACGGGGGCCTTCTGCGGGCTTACGGGCTCGTCGTCAACAACGAGGATCGTCTCTGCATTTCCTCGGTCGTCAGCGACCGCCTCGACCGACGTCGCCAGGGCGGGCGCAGTGGTGGCGGGGAAGAAGAGCCGGAACCCAGAGCCGGCGTCTTCTTCGGAGTCTACGCTGATGAAGCCGTCCTTGATCGGCTCCGGTCGCGATGCCATAAACCGTGGCCAGTCCGAGACCGGTGCCCTGGCCTGCCGGCTTGGTCGTGAAGAATGGCTCGAAGATTTGAACGGCGACGTCGGCGCTCATGCCGGTTCCTGTGTCGCTGACGGCCAGCTCTACATAGCGGCCAGGGCTTACGCCAGGATGGAGGCGGACGTAGCCCTCATCGAGGTCGGCGAGCCTCGTCAGGGTGCCGCCCTGGGGCATGGCGTCGCGGGCGTTGACGGCCAGGTTGAGCAGTACTTGCTCGACCTGGCCGCGGTCGGTCGATGGTGTGCCGGTCCGCGGCCGGTTCGACTCGGATTTCGATGCTCGCCCCGATTGCGCTGGACAGTAGGTCGCGGTTGTCGGCCACAACGGCGTTGAGCCCGAGTGGCTCAGGCTTAGTTATCTCTCGCCGGCCGACGATGAGCAGTTGCTTGGTGATCCGGGCGGCCCGTTCTGCCGCGGCCTGGATCTGTTCGATGTCTGCCTGGACTGTGGGATTATCGGACGTCTTCTGTGCTGCGAATGCGGAGTTCATGATGACGGCCAGCAGGTTGTTGAACTCGTGCGCGACTCCGCCGGCCAGCTTGCCCAGGCTTTCGAGCCGCTCGGTCTGACGCAGTTGGTGCTCCAGCGAACGGCGATCGGCTTCGAGGCGGGCGTGCTCGGTTATGTCCCTGGCTACCGTGGCCGCCCAGATCACCGAGCCGCTGGCGTCCAGGATCGGAGAGGCAGAAATGGACACGTCGAGGATGGTTCCGTCTTTGCAACGGCGTTGGGTCCCGAAAGGCCCGATCCGCTCCACCCCCCGTCTCAGGCGCTCCAGGATGGGCAACAGCTCTCCGGCCCGGCGGGATTAGCTTGGTAACGCCAGGCTCGACGTGGCCGGCGAGACGCCTCAGCCGCTCCTCGTCTGTGCAATCGAGCACCACCCAGGCGTCGATCGGCCAGTCCTTGAGTTCGTTCGGCGTGCAGACACCAAGCAGCGCAACCGGCAGATGCATCATCGGCTCCAAGACCGCGCGTACGAGCTAGCGGCATGCGAGCCAGGTATCGGGGTTGCCTGATCTCTCGTCCGGCGAGGCGGTCGCGGGAACCATGAAGGCGTCCCAGTCCAGCACCACACGGGTCGGCAACAGGGCCGCGAGGGGCTGAGCAACGGTGCTCTTGCACGACCCAGGCGCGCCCAGCACAGTTGTGATCACGGGGCCACCGTAGCTGCACACCGGCTCTCGTCTGGTGCTGATTTCCGGGATGGGCAACTGCTGCCAAGGCTGCTGCCAACGCGACGAATACTGATCGACGCCCGGCGACAGATATGGAACAACGCCCGAGGCGGCGACCGCGAGTGGCCAGCTCTGGATGGTCCGCCCGTTGCTACGGATCAGAGGGTTTGGGGGTTCGAGTCCCTCCGAGCGTGCCACCCGGAGAGTGCAGGTCACTACACGTTTGACCTGCGCTTTGTCTATTTCCAGGGTCAGCCTGCGATGGCCTGACAGTGGCCGCGAAGATCTCGGCCCCACCTTTGCCAATGTAAGGGTCAGATGCTCTGATCCCCGTCTCGCGCCGACCTGAACGCCTCTCAGATGGTGTTAGGGGCATGTCTGTGACGACGGCCGCCGCGCCCGGAGTGTCGTCGGCAAGCCGGTGGATGAAGCTGCACGGAAGGGAAGCACATCCGCAGGCACCTCACCGACCAGACTGCCCGGTGGCGCAGGCCGTGAGCGGACGGATCGAACTGTTCAACATCGCCTCACCGGACGGCTGCCGGCCAGCGGCTGTCTGTCCCCACAAGGGCGGGATTACTTCTCGTGGACGAGTCGTGATCGCAATGTCGGCACGGTAACTCGACCTCTGCGGCCGGCATTCCGGGTGGCGACCTGATCGAGCCTCGTGCGCTATCACGGGATCCCGCGAAAGAATCTGGCTCGTCCGCCTGGGCAGCATCCGTTGCTAGGTTCGCCTTATTCGGACAACGTTGCGAGTGAGCCGCTGAGCCGAGAGGAGGCTCCCTTGTCAGAGGAGAAAATGGTCGAGCTGATCCAGGGCGCCCTTGCGGCGCGCGGGATCGAGGACGAGGCCCTCGCCGTAGGCCAGTTCAACCCGCGCGGCCACACTGGTGCCATGTTCGCGGGCGGGCTCGTGGCCGGGGAAGCCGGGAGCCTGCTTGTTGACGCGGGGGAAAGCGCGGCCGTGGGGGCGGGCTCTCTGGCGGGTATGTACGCCGCGGACGCCCGCTCCGGGCTCCCTGCCAAGATGCTGGTCGCAGCAACCGCCACGGCGGTGTACGGCTTCGCGGCGCCCACCAGGCACGACGAGCCCACGGCTCTTGTCTTCCAGGTCCCGCGTGCGGGACTCACCATTAGCGTTCACCAGCGGGTGAACGTGCGTGTGCTGGAGCTGATCGACAAGACCACTGCCGCACGCATCGAAAGCTCGAGGGCAACCGGCTGCCAG
>CABEAR010000519.1_pt1 | contig 39320 bp, 37 predicted proteins | sample 3422041 | NCBI WGS metagenome assembly CABEAR01 (sample SAMEA5534326, study PRJEB31848) | metagenome | biome: tundra; feature: field; material: soil | place: USA | collected 2013-05 | depth 0.15 m | reverse complement strand
GGCGAACCCCCAGCCCGGCGCCCCCCGCCCTGCGGGTCAGGTGCGAAGGTACGAGGCGCCGTTGAGATCGAGCACTGCCCCGCTGGCCCATTCGGCCTGCGGTGACGCCAGGTAGAGCACGGCGGCTGCGATCTCCGCCGGGCTGGCGACCCGGCCGAACGGGCTTTGCGCCCGGATGTCATCACCTCGTGGACCACCGAGCTGCCCGGCGGCCATCTCGGTGTCGACGAACCCCGGCGCGACGGTGGCGACCGCGATGCCGTGCGGTGCAAGGGACCGGGCCAGCGACTGGCCGAACGCGTTCAGCCCGGCTTTGCTGGCCCCGTAGGCCGGCTGGCGCGGCTCGCCGCGGAACGCGCCGCGCGAGGATACGTTCACGATGCGCCCGCCGCCGCGAGGGATCATGTGCCGCACTGCGCACCAGGTCACGTTGGCCGCGCCGACGAGGTTGACCCCGAGGGTCGCCTGCCAGGCGGCCTGCCACTGCTCATAGGACACTTCGGTGATGGGGTGCGCGCGGTAGGTGCCCGCGTTGTTCACCAGCACGTCCAGCCCGTCCAGTTCGGCGCAGGCCTGATCGACCATCTGGCGCACCGCGGCCGGATCCGCCAGGTCGGCCTGCACGACGAGGTGCCCGCTGCCTGGCAGTCCGGCCAGCACGCCTGCCGCCAGGTCGGCCGAGTCGCGGTGGTGGACGGCGACCCGGTCGCCCTGCCGGGCGAATGCCTGCGCCACGGCGCTGCCGATGCCCCGCGACGCCCCGGTCACCAGGATTCTCCGCCCGGTCGCGGCTGAACCGCCACGCAGACCAGGACCGCCAGCCCCGGTCACGCTCCCACCGCGCCGCGCACCAGGCGCCCATCCTGGTAGACCGCGCGGATATTCGCGCGGAGGCTGTCCAGGTCGAGCGGGTCGCCTGCGACCGCGACGACGTCCGCCCGCTTGCCGAGGCTGAGCGTTCCGGTATCGTCGCCGATCCCGAGCAGGTCCGCCGCCGACCGGGTCGTCGCAACCAGGACTTCGCGTGGCGACATTCCGCCCTCGGCCATGAGCAGAAGCTCCTCGAGGTTACGGCCGTGCGGCAGGACGCCGCTGTCGGTGCCCATCGCGATCTTCACCCCGGCGCCGACTGCCCTGGCGAACGAATTGCGGTGCGCCTCCATCACCGCCGCCGCCTTCGCTTCGACCCCGTCTGGTAGCTGGCTCCCGGTCCTGGCGGCCTCCAGCACTGCCTTCGGCGCGATCAGCGTCGGCACCAGCCAGGTGCCGGCGGCAAGCATCAGCTCGATCGCCTCGTCATCGAGGTAGACACCGTGCTCGATCGAGCGGATGCCTGCCCTGACCGCGTTCTTGATGCCATCCGCTGCCTGCGCATGGGCCATGACCGGCAGTCCTGCCGCCGTGGCCTCGGCCATCAGCGCCGCCAGCTCGTCGGCCCGGAAGTGAGAATGCAGCGGGCTATCACGCGGTGACAGCACGCCACCCGACGTGAAAACCTTGATCACGTCCGCGCCGGCCCGGGCAATCTCCCTGACCCGCTTGCGCATCTCCTCGGGGCCGTCCACGATCCCCGCGGGCCGGCCAGGGTGCGGGGCATGCAGCGGCGCCGAGAATCCGGACGGCAGCCAGCCGTCGCCGTGTCCCGCCGTCTGGCTCAGCGCGGTGATGGCAATCTGCAGCCGGGGGCCGTCCACCAGCCCGTCCTCGACGGCGCGCTGGATACCCAGGTCCGCCCCGCCCGCGTCGCGCACCGTCGTGATCCCGCAGTCCAGGGTGGCGCCCAGGTTACAGGCGGCTTGAAAGAACTGATAGGAGAACGGCCGCTGCAGCCGCCGTAGCAGGTCGATCCCGGAGACGGTGACGTGCACGTGACAGTCGAACAGGCCGGGCAGCAGTGTCAGGCCAGTTACGTCGGCCTGCTCGTCGCCGTCCAGCCCGATGCCGACATCAGCGATCCGGCCGTCTTCGAGCACGAGATCACCGTCGGCTGCGGGGCTGCCGGAGCCGTCAAAGATCTGGCCGCCGCGCAGCAGCGTTCTCGTCATCAGCTGCACCTCCCGATACCGCGGCGCGCTCGGCCGCAAGGTCCGAAATATCCCTTCGCTCATCATGTCGGCTAGTGCCCGGTCACACCGCCGGGGGGGCCGCATCTTGCGCCGGGCCGCACCGGCGCGCGCCACGAGCGGCTGTACCTGTTTTCCGGCGACGACGTCGTCGATGTCTGGCCGGCCGACCTGCGCGGCTGGTAGGCGGTGTCGGGTTCGGGGTCGGTGAAGCCTGAACTGGCCTGCCGCTACCGTCGTGGGATGCACGAAATCCGCGCGGTGCTGCTGGACATCGATGGCGTGCTGACCGTGTCGTGGCGGCCGATTCCCGGTGCGGCCGAGGCGGTTGCCTGGCTGCGCGAGGCCGGCTACCAGGTGGCGCTGGTGACCAACACGACCTCCAGGACGCGGGCCTGGATCGCGGGCACGCTGGCGCAGGCGGGCTTCCCGGTGACGGCCGCCGACGTCTTCACCGCGCCGGCGATCACCGCCGCCTACCTGGCGCAGCACCACCCCGGCGCCCGTTGCGCACTGCTGACCAGCGGCGACATCGGCGCTGACCTGGCGTCAGTGTGCCTCATCGCCGACGATGATCCGCAGCCCCCGGACGTTGTCATCCTGGGCGGCGCCGGGCCTGAATTCAGTTACGCGGCACTGAACCGGATCTTCGGTTACCTGCGCGGCGGCGCCGCCCTCGTCGCCATGCACCGGAATATGTTCTGGCGCACCGACGGCGGCCTGCAGCTCGACAGCGCCGCGTTCCTGGCAGGACTGGAGCAGGCAGCCGGCGTCCAGGCCGAGGTGACGGGCAAGCCGTCGGACGCGTTCTTCGCCACCGCGCTGACCGCACTCGGCGTAACCGCGGCGCACGCCGCGATGGTCGGCGACGACATCCATTCCGACGTGCTCGCGGCGCAGCGTGCCGGGATGACCGGGGTCCTGGTTCGGACGGGAAAGTACCTCGCGCAGACGCATCACGATGCCCCCGCCGAGCCCGACCATGTCATCGAGTCGATCGCTGGCCTGCCCGCCCTGCTGGCCGGTCCTGCGTCGGCCAAAGGCAGCTGAGCCGCGGCCGCTGCAGCCGCTCAGCGGGCGCAGCCGCTCAAGCGGGCCGCGGCGATCAGCTGCCCGCAAGGGCCGCGTCATGGGCGCAGAAATCCTGTCCGGGTCGGCTGGCGGGTGGCTGATGTGCCACTGCACCGATCGCCTCAGCACGCAGCTGTCGGCGGCCGCCTCCCAGCCGATGATCTCCCGCGCCCGGCGCTGGCCAGAAGATGCTGCTCGAGTGCCCGGTCTGGCGAAGATCGGCAGGCAGCACGTCGTCGCGGACGCGAACGAACTCGAGATCGCCGTCCGCGGCCGCAACGACCTGCTCGTAGAACAACCGCATCGGGGCCGTCTGCGCTTCGACGATATGACGCACCGGCCGGCGCTGCGGTCGGCGGCCAGCGCGGTCAGGACCGCGCGTGCGACATCTCCGGCGTAGCCGCGGCTGAACAGGAAACCGCTGGTCCCGACGGGCATCCGCGGCCGCCCTGCCCGCAGCCGGCCCGCAGCCGGCGCGCGGCTCCGCCGCTCCCGCCCGCCTCGGAATGGACCGGCTGCAGCGGGCGCACTCGGTCCCTCAATTTCAGTGCACCCCCGACGCCATGGCGGCGCGTCCCACGCGTTGCGGCCGCGGCAGGGCCGGGGCGGGCGCGCAGCGCACGGTGCCCGAACGTGCAGGAGCCGGCGCGGACAGTGAGGCCCCGGACGGGACAAGATGGTGTCGTGCAGGTGCGGTTCGTGGGCAGCGGCGACGCTTTCGGCAGCGGCGGCCGGTGGCAGACGTGCATCCGGGTGGCCGCCGGCGGCATGGTCCTGCTGGTTGACTGCGGCGCTACCAGCCTGACGGCGCTGAAGTCCCAGGGCCTGGATCCGGACGCGGTCGACGCCGTGCTGGTGACCCACCTGCACGGCGACCACTTCGGCGGACTGCCTTTCCTCATCCTCGACGGCCAGTTCTCCCGCCGGTCCCGGCCGCTGCTGATAGCCGGGCCGCCGGGTATCCGCGCCCGGCTGACCGAGGCGATGGAGACATTGTTTCCTGGTTCCAGCCGTGTCGAGCGGCGCTTCAAAGTCGAGGTGGCCGAGCTGGCTGCGGACGGTACGCCGGCCGGCCTTGGTGCCGCGAGGATTCGCGGCTGGGAGGTCGACCACGCCTCCGGTGCGCCGTCGCTGGCGGTCAGCGTGGAGCTGGGCGGCGCGACGTTCGGCTACTCGGGCGATACGCAGTGGACGCCGGCCCTGTCGCAGGCATCGCGCGGTGCCGGCCTGTTCGCCGTCGAGGCGTACACCTTCGACCGGCGCGTTCGCTACCACCTCGACTACCTGACCCTGCAGGAGCACCTCGATGACCTGCCTGCCGAACGGATCGTGCTCACCCACATGTCCATGGCCATGCTGAGCCGGCTGGCCGACGCTGACCTGCCGGCCGCCTACGACGGCATGCTCATCGACAACTAACCGGAGCCGTGGCGGCCCGGTGTGCGGGGGAGGGGGTGCGGGCCCGGCGCGCGAGAGGCGCCGTGCGAACGCTGGCCCGTAGGCTGCCGGCCAGTGGTGCGCCGGGCAGGTGACGCCCGCATCGGAGGCAGCTGTCCGGGCCTCGTTCGCGAGCATTCGCATCGAGGCCCAGCGCCGCGCCGGCGCCGATCCGGCCTGAGCGGCCGCGGCATTAACAGCGTGGATGGAACTCTACTGTCGCTCTGTCCGCTGTGACATGTTGTGCCCCTGACGCATCCTGGCTTCTGTAAGACAGACAGCAGCTCAGGAGGCCAAGGCGATGCGGTGCCAGCGCGAGTTCCCCCGGGCCACTCGACTTGTGTTTGCCCAGGTCAGCGGGCGTGCAGCGGCGGCTGGGTGTATTACCCAAGTGGGTCTCACCGGGCTGGCGCGTAGCGGTCGAGTCCCAAGGTCTGGTAGCGGCGCTGCTGGGTCAGGGTCATCTCGGTGAGCATGCGCCGGGCCCGGGGCCGGCCTGCGGTGGAGGGGTAGAGCAGCACGGTTTCCTGGATGCCGGCGAGTTCGCTGAGCAGGACCCGGACTGACAGGTCGAGGCCGTGCTGGCGGGCCTGGCGGCGCATCAGGCGGGCGACGGCACTGGAGGCGGGAGCCCACCACCGGCCAGGCGGCTCACCGGCTTGGGCCGCATTCAGGCAGTAGCCGCCAGCGGTCATCTCTTGTGCACCCTGGCGGCCCTGCCTTTCCATACGTAGCCAAGGTCGTAACCGCTCATGGCGGTAACGACAACGCCCACGGCACCTCCTGGATTTGATCTTGACCGTCCATGATCATTCGTAATGCAACGGCCGGTTCGGCTCTTTGCGCTCGGTTCGGCTCTTTGCGCCCGGTTCGGCTCTTTGCGCTCGGGGCATCATGGTGACAGACGTACAGGACAGCGGGTGGTCAAGATCAGCGCGGCGAGGCTGTGAGAGGGGCTGAGCGAGCGCAGGAGTGTCTGAGTACGGGGGGCCATGGCACGGTATCGGCGCTTGGCAGCGCAAGCCTGGGCTGAGTACTGCGCTCACCCCGTCTGGCTGGCGGCTATCTCTGTGGTGGTGTGCGCGGTGGCTGCCGTCGTGATCTTCCGGATGCACGCTGACAGCCAGTCGGCTACTGTGAGCAGATCAGTCCCGGCAGCGTCGCCTTCGGCCCGCGCGACGGTCACCCGCCATCCTGCGCCAGTGCTGCCTGTAGCGGTCAGCACTGCAGCCGCGCCTCCAGCCCCGGACCCTTCGACTGTCCCGGCACCCTCGGCCAGTCCCACGCCGGCACCAAGCACAGCCGCTTCGAGCACGGCACCCGGGCCGTCCCTGAGTCCGTCTCCCAGCCCGCCACCGACCACGGCAACGCCGTCCCCGGCCCCGACTCCGAGCGCCACACCGACCACGGCAACGCCGTCCCCGGCCCCGACTCCGAGCGCCACACCGACCACGGCAACACCGTCCCCGGCCCCGACTCCGAGCCCGTCTCCAAGCCAGTCGTGCTGCTACATGTCAGCCTCAGCCCCGGTAGGCGTCACGGCGGGTCGGGTCTTGCTCGCGGAGCTGCTCGGCTAGTCGGCTGCCTGGCACTGATCGGCTTCGCCTCCGGGGCGGGCACCGCACGTCCTGCAGGTCCCTGGCGTCATGACGGGGGCTGGCGGCGGTGATGGCCTGCGCCGCGCTCGAAGGCGCGGAGCGCGCCCTTGACCACGATCTTGCGAGGCTTCAGGATCGGGCGCCTAAGGGATGGCCCGCTCTTGCAGTACGCGCGCCAGCGCTATTCCGGCATGGAGGGATATGTGCGCAACTTATGGCTATCAAGGCAAACCCAAGATCTTCCTCGCGCGTGTTCCGACGGCGGACAAGGCAGTAGCCTGCCCCATCACAACCAGCCACCGTCCCAGTTCCGATAGCGAACAGGAGTTCGAGCGGATGCTGAGCGGGTAAGCCTTCGGCATGGGCTATCGGCCGCCTGCCGCTGGCACCGTGCCGATGCTGCACCTGGTGGCGAAGCACGAGCTGGCCAGCGGCGAGCGCCTGAGCCCAAGCGGAACGCGGCGGAGGTGCTGCACGGCGACACCTCGTGGCGCCCGTGCACGGTGCTGGCCTTGGCTGCTTACAACGGCGGTCGGGCAGGGCGCCACGGCCTGGCCGGAGCCACCCGCAGCCGCAGGTAGAGGTCGGGCGCCGAGCTAGGATCCCGCACGTCATCCACCCCGAGCACCACATCGAACGCGTCGAGCAGCCCGACCCGCTGCAGTCCGGCCAGCAGATGCCGGCGCGGGGCGTTCGAGGCGACCGCGAGGGGCAGACCGGCCGACTGCAGCCTGGCGACGAGTTCAACCGCGCCGGGCCTGGGCGAAGCCCCGGCCGCGATCTCGGTCAGCGCAGGCGAGTACATCTGGTCGCTGAGCCGCTCGCCCGAGTCGGCGCCGGACAGCAGCCGCTGCAGGATCGGCGCGGACGTTCGCGGCGAGGTGCCGACGAGTGCCTGCTTGTCGGCCAGATCGAACGTCCGGCCGTACGACCGGAAGAACTCCTGCTGCGCCAGCGTCCAGCACGGCTCGGTGTGCAGCAGCAGGCCGTCGTTGTCGAACACGACCCCGCTCGGCTTGATCAACTCGCTTGCCACGCGGGAACAGTACGCGAGCGCCGCGGCAGGCCGCAGCTGGTCCAGACGCCGGGCGCCATGGACGCCGTGAACGCCGTCAACGTGCCTCCCGCCACCGCTCGGCGGGCCAGTTGACGTCCGCGAACTGAACGGGCCTGGTGTCCCGACAGCCGTGCTGCGATGGCGCGGGCTCAGGCCTGGTGCTCCAGCGCGCGCCCGGTCAGGACCCGCGCCAGGTGCTGGCGGTAGGCCCGGTCGGCGTGCATGTCCTCACCCGGCTCGGTGCCGTCGGCGGCGAGCCGCGCGGCCTCCTGCGTGCTCGCCCCGCGGGCCAGTGCCTGCTCGGCGGCCCTGGCTCGCAGCGGAACGGGGCCCATGTTCGCCAGCGCGATCCGGCCGTCGATCGCGGCAACGCCCACGATCGCCCAGTCATTAGCCCGGCGGGTGAACTTCTGATAGCCAAACGGGACGCCCGGCAGGCGCGGCACCCGTACCGCAGTCAGCAGCTCGCCGGGCTCCAGGCTCGTCTCGAAGAACCCAGTGAAGAAGTCATCGGCGCTTACCCGCCGGGTGCCTTCCGGCCCGCGCAGCTCGACCGAGCCGCCCAGCGCGAGCAGGGTCATCGGCAGGTCAGCGGCGGGGTCGGCGTGCGCGAGCGAACCGCCGATCGTGCCCCGGTGCCGGATCTGCGGGTCGCCGACCTGCGCTGCGGCATGCGCGAGCAGCGGCGCATTCGCCTGGACCAGAGCGTCGGCCGCCAGGTCGGCGTGCGTGGTCGCCGCCCCGATGACGAGTTCGCCGCCGTCAGCCGAGACCCCGGCGAGCTCGTCCAGCCGGCCAATATCGATCAGCGCTGAGGGGGCGGCCAGCCGCAGCTTCATCATCGGCAGCAGCGAGTGGCCGCCGGCCAGCAGCTTGGCATCTTCCCCGTACCCGGACAGCAGCTCAATCGCCTCCGCGGCAGACTTCGCGGCCACGTAGTCGAACGGCGAGGGAATCATTCGCCCGCTCCGTTCGCGTCGGCCGCAGCTAGCACGGACCTGACGATGTTGTGATAGCCAGTGCAGCGGCACAGGTTGCCCTCGAGGCCCTCGCGCACCTGCTGCTCGGTCGGGTGCGGATTCTCCGCCAGCAGGCCGACTGCCGCCATCACCATTCCCGGCGTGCAGAAGCCGCATTGCAGCCCGTGCTCGCGCCGGAACGCCGCCTGCACCGGATGCAGCTCGCCGCCCTGGGCGAGGCCCTCGGCCGTGACGACCTGCTGCCCCGCGGCCTGCACGGTCAGCACCGTGCAGGACTTCACCGACCTGCCGTCCAGCAGGACGGTGCATGCGCCGCACGAGGTGGTATCGCAGCCAACGTTGGCAGCGCGCAGCCTGCAGACCTCGCGCAGGTAATGCACGAGCAGCAGCCGTGGCTCGACATCGTCGGACCGCTGCTGGCCGTTTACGGTGAGCTCGACCTGCATTTATGTCCTCTCCGACCGCGCGACGGTGGTCGCTGCCTGCAGCGCTTGCCAGACTCGCCGCGGTGAGGTCGGCATGTCGATGTGCCGGACGCCGAGATGGGCGACAGCATCGATGACCGCGTTCTGCACCGCCGGCGTCGCACCGATTGTGCCGGCCTCCCCGATGCCCTTGGCGCCGATCGGGTTATAGCTGGTGATCGTGGCCATGTCGGCCAGCTCGAAGCTGGGGACCTCAGTCGCCGACAGAATCGGGTAGTCGGCGAAACTCGCGGTCAGCGGATTGCCGTCGGCGTCGTAGACAAATTCCTCCAGGAACGCCTGCGCCGCGCCCTGGGCGATCCCGCCGTGCCGCTGGCCCTCGGCCAGCAGCGGGTTGAGCACGAACCCGGCGTCATCCACGGTCACCACCCGCCGCAGCACCGCCTTGCCCGTTTCGGTGTCGACCTCGGCCACGGCAACGTGGGCGCCGAACGGATAGGTCGCGCCCGGCGCGGAGAACACGGCCCGCACCAGCAGCCGTTCCCCCTCGGCCAGCTTGGCCAGCGGCACCGAGTCATCCGGGTCGCCGGCCACCGCGAAGGCACTGCGCCCGGCGTCGAAGACCAGGTCGGCCGCGCTGGCCTCCAGCTCGTCGGCAGCGCGCTGGCGCGCTACCTCGATCAGTTCTTTGGATGCCTGCTGCACGGCGGCGCCGCCCTGCTGCAGGCTGCGCGAGCCGCCGGTGCCGCCGCCCTCGGGGATCAGGTCGGTGTCGCCCCATTTCAGGGTGATCTTTTCCACGTCGATGCCGAGCACGTCGCTGGCCAGCATCGCCCACGCGGTCGCGTGGCCCTGCCCGTGCGGTGAGGTGCCGGTGAGGATCGTCGCGCTGCCGTCGGGGTGCACCTCGACGGTCGCGTTCTCCTGCGGCGCCCCGGCCTCGTCCCCGCCGCCGGTGATCTCCACGTAGGACGCGAGCCCGATGCCAAGCTGCACCACGTCACCCCTGGCGCGGCGCCGCGCCTGCTCGCGGCGCAGTTCGTCGTAGCCGGCCGCGGCCAGCGCCTTGTCCAGCGCGACCGCGTAGTCACCGCTGTCGTACAGCGCGCCGAATGCGGTCTTGCGCGGCTCGGTGAACGGCGGCAGCAGGTTCTTGCGGCGGACCTCGGCCGGATCGACGCCGGCCTCGGCGGCGAACAGGTCGATTGCCCGCTCGAGCGCAGCAGTCGCCTCCGGCCGGCCGGCGCCGCGGTAGGCACCGATCGGCGTCGTATTGGTGACGACGGTCTTCGCGACTGCCTCGGCCCGCGGGAACGCGTACGGCCCGGGCGCCATCAGGATTGTCAGGAACGGCAGGATCGCGCCGATCCGCAGGTAGGCGCCGGCGTCCTGGACGATCTCCAGCCGGTAGGCGAGCACGGTCCCGTCCCGCTTGCCGCCGATCGTGAGCGTCTGCTGCTGCGCCCGGCCGTGCGTCATCGCGATCAGGTTCTCGTACCGGGTCTCGGCCCACCGGGCCGGGCGGCCGAGCCGCCGCGCCACCCAGGCCACGATCGCGTGCTCGGGGTCAGCGCCGAACTTGGCGCCGAACGCGCCGCCGACATCGGGAGTAATGATGCGGATCTGGGCTTCCTCGATACCGAGCATCTTCGCCAGCGAACCGCGGGTGCCCTGCGCGCCCTGGTTCGGAATCCAGGCGGTCAGCCGGCCATCGCCGCCCCAGACAGCCGCCGCGGCGCGCCCCTCCATCGGGGCAGGCGCCACCCGCTGATTGGCGATGGTGCGGGTGACCACGACATCGCAGCCGTCGAAGAGGTCAGGCCTCAGCGCGCTGGCGTCGCCGAAGACCGCGGCGACGTTGGTGCCGGCCCCGGGGAACAGCAGCACGTCGCCGGCGGCCGCAGCCTCGAGGCCGACCACCGCGGGCAGCGGATCGTAGTCGGCCTCGACCAGCTCGACCGCGTCCTCGCCCTGGTAGGGCTCCTCGGTGACCACGACGGCCACCGCCTCGCCGACGTAGCGCACGGTATCGGTGGCCAGCGGGCGCTGCCGCATCCGCTTGTTGAGCAGGCCGGCCATCATCGGCGTGATCTCGGGCAGCTCGTCAAGGTCGGCGCCGCTGAACGCCGCGATCACGCCAGGCGCCGCCAGCGCGGGACTGACATCGATGCCGCGGACGGCGGCGTGCGCGATGGGGGAGCGGACGAAGAAAACGTGGCAGGCGCCGGCCAGCAGCTCGTCGGTGACGTCCTCGGTGTAGACGCCGCCGGTGGTCAGGAAGCGCGGGTCCTCGGTCCGCAAGACCCTGGTGCCCAGGATGCTCACCGCTGATCAGTTCCCTTCGGCCGCGCCGGCTGCTGTCGCGGACGGCTGTCCGCACGCCGACTCTACCTATTGCGCCGGAGTTCCAGCGCGCCGCGGAGCCCGCCGCCGGGCCGCCCGGACGCAGTACCACGGCCCGCCCGGATGCAGCATCCAGGCCGCCTGGACACGGCAGCCCCTGGGCTCCTCGGACCTGGCACCGGGAATCGGGCCGTGCCAGCGAGCGTTGAGCAGTGAGCGCCCAGGATGACCTGCCCGGTGACCGCAGACCGGGCAAAAAGCAGTTTCTGCCCGGCCGGACGCCCGGCTAGCATCGAGCGCATCCAGCTTCGACCCAGATCGGACGTTAGTCCCAGATCGGACGTTAGTCATGTTCGCGCGTGCGCTCGTGCGCCGCTTTCCCCTGCTCGCCTTCCGTGATTTCCGGCTGCTGCTCGCCGAGCGCCTGCTCGCTCCGGCCGCGTTCGCGTTCTCGCTGGTCGGCGTCTCGTTCGCCGTGCTGGACGCAACCGGCTCGACCGCCGAGCTGTCCTATGTGCTCGCCGCGCAGATCGCGCCATCGCTGATCTTCACCGTCATCGGCGGCGTCGTCGCCGACCGGGTCCCGCCGCAATGGGTGATCCTCGCGGGCAACGCGATGATCGCCCTCGGCGAGGGGACCTTCGGGCTGCTTGTCCTGACCGGCCACCCCCGGCTATGGCAGATGATCGTCCTGGAGGCGGTAACCGGTACCGGGATGGCGATCTTCTACCCGGCGTCGCAGGCGCTGCTGCCGCGGCTGGTGCCGGGCGACGTGCTGCAGCAGGCCAGCGCGGTCAGCAGGCTGGCCATGAACGGCGGCCAGATGGGCGGCGCGGTCGTCGCCGGCTTCTGCGTCGCGGCTCTGGGTCCGGGCTGGGCCCTGCTGATCTGCGGCGCCGGGATGCTGGGAACGATCCCGATGATGCTGCGCGTCCGTGTCCGCGGGTTCGGCCGCCAGGAGCGGTCGAGCATGCTCCGGGATCTGCGGGCCGGCTGGTCGGAGTTCCGGTCGCACACCTGGCTGTGGGCGATCGTGGCCCAGTTCGGCGCGATCCTGATGGCCTGGTACGGCTCGTTCCAGGTGCTGGGCCCCGTAGTCGCACGGGCACATCTGGGCGGTCCCGCGGCCTGGGGCGCGATCACGGCGGCCGAGTCGGTCGGACTGATCGTGGGCGGGCTGGTCTCGCTGCGCTTCACCCCGCGGCGGCCGATTCTGTTCGTGGTCCTTATCGGCGGGGCCATCGCGATCTCGCCGCTGTCGCTGGCCATGCTGTGGCCGCTGCCGGTGGTATGCGCGGCGTCCTTCGGCCTTGGCATCACGATGGAGATCATGATGGTCCAGTGGACCGTCGTGATGGCCAGGAACATCCCGGCCGACAAGCTGGCCAGGGTCTCCGCTTATGACGCGCTCGGCTCGGTGATGGCGATGCCCGTCGGTGCCCTGGTCGCCGGTCCGCTTGCGGCGGCGCTGGGCGTGTCGGTGACGCAGTACGGTGCGGCCGCGCTGATCATCGTGGCTTCCGCGCTTGCGCTCATCCCGCGCGACGTGCGCGTCATGCGGGCCGGCCATCAGCCGGCGGCACGCCCGGCGGATGCCGAGCGCGGGGATGCCGACCGCGGGGAAGCCGAGCTGGCCGGTATCGCGCGCTGATCCCCAGGTCAGCGCCGGCCAGCACGATGTGTCCGGCTGGCACTGGCGCAGCGTTCGGTGGTCCCGCTCAGCCGACCAGCTCGGAATCGCCGGCGAACGCGGCCCATAGGATCGCATAGGCGCCGCCGCGCTCCAGCAGCTCCGCATGGGTGCCGATCTCGGCGATCCTGCCGGATTCCATCACCACGATGCGGTCGGCGCGGGCCGCTGTCGTCAGCCGGTGCGCGACCACCAGCGTGGTTCGCTGCCGGGCGAGCTGCTCGGTAGCCCGGTTCACAGCAGCTTCCGCCGCGAGGTCGAGCGCTGCGGTTGCCTCATCAAGCAGCAGGATCGCCGGGTCTACCAGGTAGGCACGGGCAAGGGCGATGAGCTGCCGCTGCCCGGCGGACAGGTTGCGCCCGCGCTCGGCAACCTCGTGCCGGAAGCCGTCAGGCAGTCGTGCGATCATCTCGATCGCGCCGACGCCGCGCGCCGCCGCCTCGACCTCGGCGTCGGTCGCCTCCGGCCGGCCGTAGGCGACCGCATCGCGCACGGTGCCGGGGAACAGGTAGGGCTCCTGCGGTACCACGCCGAGCTGCTGGTGGAAGCTCGGCAGGTCGTAATCGCGGATGTCGGTGCCGTCGACGATCACCTCGCCAGAGCTCACGTCATAGAACCGCGCCACTAGCTTGACCAGCGTGGACTTGCCCGCGCCGGTCTGGCCGACCAGCGCGACGGTCTCGCCGGGCGCGACGGCGAGACTGACGCCGCCGATGGCCTCCTGCGGCTGGCCCTGATAGCTGAAATGCACGTCCCGCAGCTCAATGCCGCCGCTCAGCCGTCCGGCCGGGATGACCGGGCGGGTGGCCTGCGGGATGCTGGTGGGCGTCTGGAGCAGGTCCCTGATCCGGCGCAGTCCCACGGATGCCTGCTGGTAACCGTCGAACACCTGGGAGAGCTGCTGCACCGGGGAGAACAGCAGGTCGATGGAGAGCAGGTAGGCGATCAGCGAGCCTGTGGTCAGCGCGCCGCTGCGCACCTCGCCCGCCGCCACGAACAGCACAAGCGCGCCCGCGATGGTCGACAGTGCCTGGACGAACGGGAAGTACAGCGCGATGTACCGCTGGGCCCGCAGCCGGGAGGTCAGGTAGGAGCCGCTCAGCCCGGCGAAGCGGTCCTGGTTGACCTGCTCGCGCCGGTAGGCCTGCGCGACGCGCAGCCCGGCGACGTTCTCCTGCAGGCTGGCGTTGACCGCGCTGACCCTCTCCCTCGCCTCGGTATATGCCTTCGATGATTTGGCCCGGAACACGATCGTCGCGACGATCAGCACGGGCAGGATGCAGAGGACCGTGAGGCCGAGCCGGACATTGATGACCAGCAGCGCGATCATGACGCCGAGGAAGGTGAGGACCGAGTTGACCATGGTGATCAGCCCGGTCTGCAGGAACGACGACATCGCGTCCACGTCCGTTGTCATCCGGGTCATGATCCGGCCGGTCATCTCGCGCTCGTAGTAGTCCATGCCAAGCCGCTGCAGCTGGGAGAAGATCTTCACCCGCAGCGTGTAGAGCACTCGCTCGCCGTTGCGGCCCACCACGACGGTCTGGACGGCGTTCACTGCCCAGTCGGCGAGGACGATCGCCAGCGCCGCTGCCGAGACCACGACGATCGCATGGAAGACCTTGGTCTCGATGCCGTTGTCAATGCCGTTCCGCACCAGCAGCGGCATGGCGACGCTCGCTATCGCGTCCAGGCCGTCGAGTATCAGCCCGGCGATGAGCCCGATCGCAAACGGCTGCAGCAGCTTGCGGAGGCTGAAGTGCGGCTCGGGCGCACGGGCGAAGGACTGGTCCACCCCCGGTGCGTCGGTAGCGGGCGGCAGCGCCGCCACCTTGGCCAGCAGTTCCGGCGACGGCGGTATCCCGGCCATCATGCCGCCGGCCGGGCCTGCGGCCGCGCCCCCGCCGCGCCCGGCTGTCCGTCCCCGGCTGCCGTTCATGACCGAGCCTCGCCCGATGGCGGCGGCGGCCAGCGCCGAGAGCTGCGCGTCAGCCGGGCCGGCTGCCTCCGCCTGCGCAGTAGCCGGTCGAGCCGGCCAGAGGCTGGGAGTGACGCCCGTCGTGGCGCCCCCGTCGCTGGCCAACGCCGGCGTCGCATTCTCGTTCGCGTAGTAACCAATCTCGCCGGCGTCGATGCCCTCGGCGTCCTCACCCGGCCCCGCCAGCAGCAGCCGGTACAGCGGGCAGCGCGCAGTCAGTTCCTCGTGCGTGCCGGCGTCGACGAGGCGCCCCTGATTCAGCACGGCGATCTTGTCGGCCAGCCGGAGCGTCGAGCGCCGGTGCGCGATCAGCAGCGTGGTCCGCCCGGCCATCACCCGGTGCAAAGTGGCGTGGATCTCCGCCTCGACTCGCGCGTCGATCGCCGACGTGGCGTCATCGAGTATCAGGATGGCCGGGTCGGTAATCAGGGCCCGCGCGAGGGCGATTCGCTGCCGCTGCCCGCCAGACAGGGTCAGGCCCTGCTCGCCGATCGCCGTGTCATAGCCGCCCGCCAGCCCGGTAATGAAGCCGTCGGCCTCCGCCGCCTGCGCCGCCGCGACGACCTGCTCCCTGGTGGCGTCGGGCCGGCCGTAGGAGATGTTCGCGCTGATCGTGTCGGAGAACAGGAAGCTCTCCTCCATCACCAGCCCGATCGAGGCGCGCAGCGAGTCGAGGGTCAGATCCCGGACGTCATGCCCGCCGATTCGCACGGCTCCGCCAGTGACGTCGTAGAAGCGCGGCAGCAGCAGCGAGATCGTCGACTTGCCCGAGCCCGACGTCCCGATCACGGCGACTGTCTCGCCCGGCTGGACCCGCAGCGACAGGCCGCGCAGCACCGGCTCGGAGGGCAGGTAGCCGAACGTGACGTCGTCGAGCTCGACGTCCGGTGCCGCGGCCGCCAGCGCTATCGCGTCCGGCTTCTCGGTCAGCACCGGCCGGGAGTCGATGACCTCGTATACCCGGATGACGCTGGCCCTGGCCTCCTGCCCGATGGTGATCAGCCCGGTCAGCGCCCGGACAGGGGCGACCATCTGGGCCAGGTACGAAGAGAACGCGAGGAACGTGCCAAGGGTTATCTCGCCGTGGATCGCCATCCAGCCGCCGAGCGCGAGCACTCCGACCTGTCCCAGGGCCGGAACAGCCGAGAGCGCGGGGTTGTACCGGGCCATCAGCCGGACCGCGCGCACCCGGGATGCGTACAGCAGCTTGCCGACGCCCTCAAGGCGCTCGATCTCCTGCTCTTCCTGGCCGAATCCCTTGACCACGCGCACGCCGGTGATAGCGCCGTCGACCACCCCGGCGACGTTCCCCGCCTGCTGCTGCGCATCCCAGCTGGCCGGGAACAGCTTGCGCCGGGAGGCGATGGAGATTGCGAACAGCGCCGGCCCGACCGCGAGCGAGATCAGGGTCAGCTTTGGCGAGAGGAACGCCATCACGGTGATGGACAGCACGAACAGCAGGGCGTTGCCGAGCAGCATCGGCACCATGCTGAGCAGGCTCTGGATCATGTTGAGGTCGGAGATGGACCGGCTGACGATCTGGCCGGTGTGCAGCTGGTCCTGGCGTGCGCCGTCCAGCCTCGTCAGCGAGCCGAACAGCTCGTTGCGCAGGTCGTGCTGAACGTCCAGGGACACCCGGCCGCCGATGTAGCGCCGCGTGTACACGCCGGCGAAGCTCACCAGCGCCACGACGACAAGTGCTGTTGCGCCGACCCAGATGGCCTGGTGGTGGGCAATGATGGCGTTGTCCACGATGTCCCGCTGGATCAGCGGGATGGCCACCGCCATGAGCGTGGCCACGATCGAGCCGCCCAGCGCGAGCAGAACATACCGGGGGTAGTGCCAGCAGTAACCGATCAGCCGCCGCAGCCAGCCCTCTCCCAGCCCGCCGGACTTGCCTGCTGCCGTCACTCCGCCACCGTCGCGGCTGGCTGTCGCCGCCCTGCGACTGCGGCCAGCCGGGCGCGCCGCAGCTCGTCCATCGCGGAACTGAGCAGATCGAGGTCGTGCAGGATCTGGTCGGGCTTGCCGGCCGCGTCGAGCAGTTCGGCGAGCCAGCCGCAGTAGGCGGCATCGGCGCGGGTCACCGCGGCCTCACCCGCCTGCGTCAGGCACAGCCGGACCACTCGGCGGTCGCCGGGCTCAGCCTCGCGGTGCGCGAGGCCGGCCGCGACCAGGCCGTCGGCGGTGGCGGTCAGCGTCGGCTTGGCGACGGCCAGCCGCTCGGCCAGCCGGGCCGAGCGCTCGCCGCCGGCGCCGGCCATCTTCAGGATGCGGTACTGCTGCGGGGTCAGGCCCGAATCGACCCGCTCCAGCGTCCGGACCAGGCGCATCACCGTCAGCACTGCGTCTGCCGTACGGGGCGCGGCCACGGCATCAGCGCTCATGTCCGGCTCGGTCATGTGTTGCCGTCCTTTTGGTACGAAGCTCTTACAGTTCGTTAGCCTAACAAAAGCTCTGGCCAAGTTGTTTCTCTGCGGATCTTCTGCCGTTCGAGAACGGCCCGAGATAGGAAAATGCCGTCGGACGGTTAGGCGAGCCATCCGGCCAGTCGTGGATATAGGAACTCCCGTCAGAATCGAGATCATCATTCTGGAAGGAGTCCGCCCGGCAGCCTGCTACCGGCCAGCCGTCGGTTTCCGTGATTCCGTTGACGATGACCGGGCGCGGCCCGGCGGGCACGCAGGTCATGTCCGAGTACTCGCAGAGATCGCCGGATGCGTCATTGTCGCTCGGGCACGCGCCGCCCCCTCGGTGGTCGCGTTCTGGCAGATCCCCGTGGTGACACCGCAGGGGCCTTCCCCGACCTTCCCGGCTCCCTCGAAACCGCCGACGCAGGTCTTCTGAGCGACCCTCCCTCACCGGGAGCCGCTGGCGCCCGCTGACCCGCCTTACCTTGAGCTACTGCCGCACACCGCTGCCCAAGGTCCCCATCCCGAATCAGGCGTCCCGCCGACCTTCGAGCCGCTGGCAGAGAAAGCGGCTCTTCGTCCGGTCTGAGGTGACGGCCGGAGCTGGCGGCTGGAGCTGGCGGCTAGAGGTGGCTGCTGACGGCGGTGACGGCAGGCGAGGAGCAGACGCTGGCCGGCCGGTCGTCGGTCATCTTGCAGATCGACGCGGTGATGAAGTTCGCTGCGCCGTCGGCACTCTGAGCGACCGGGCTCGACGGGTCGTGCAGCGCCGACGCGATCTGGGCCCAGGTCTTGCCATGCAGTACCTGCGGGTTGTAAATGACCGTGATCATGTACTTGTTGCCGAAGTCCATGAACGGGTAACCGGTGTCGTTCGGCTCGTATCGCTCCCAGATTGCCTGCTGCTCTGGTGTTGTGGCCTGCAGCGGCGCTTTGCTGACCGTCTCATTCTCAACGGGCGTGAATGCGAGGTAGGGGCTCTGATAACCCGACTTATAGAACGTCAGGGTCGCGGTGCTCGGGTAGACGTCTGTCGGGCTGGAGTGAATTCCGCGCAGCGGCGACAGCGTGCCGAACCTGCTGAGCGCGGTCGCCATGGCCCACCGCATGGCCGCGCAGTACGGGCAGTACTCGGCCCCGATGTAGAGCAGCTCGGGCTTGCCGCCCTGGGTAAGCGGCGCGCCGGTGATAGCGGTGACAGGCTTTGAGACCTGCTTGAGGATCGAGCCGGGGCCCACGGCATCGAGCGTGCTGACCGGAACGTCTGTCACGTTATCGCTGACACTCGCCGGAAGAGCGGTTCCGGTGACCGGGGTGCTCGAGGCAGCCGGCGTACTGGAATTGAGCCTGATCACGATGAAGACCAGCACCACAGCCAGCACCACCACGATGCTGCCGCCCGCAATCAGCATCCGCCGCCGGGATTCAGCCCGCCGGGCGGCTGCCTGCTGGGCCGCGATCTGCTCGCGGGCGCTCTGCCGCTTGTTCCGCTCGGCCTCGCCCATCTGCTGTGTTCACCATTCCTCCGGGCGCCGCGGTGCGCTAGCTGCGCGTCGTCGACGTCGAGTTCGGCGAGGACGCCTGGAAGACGATCAGCGCGAACAGCAGGAACGTGATGATGTGCACGCTCGTGCAATACAGGCAGATCGCCCGGATCTCGAAGAACTCGGCGTAGACCAGGTACAGGACGAAAATAATGCCGACCAGCACCGAGCCCAGCCGAGCCCAGCGGACGGCTGGCAGCTGGGATCGCCAGGCCCACGGTGAGTTGATCGCGACCATGAAAATGAAGAAAGCGAGCCCGAGTACCGCTACCGGGAAGATCCCGAAGACTACTGACTCCGAGCTGCTGGTGACCTTCACGCAGTTGATAGCGGAGTTCTCCGGGCAGCCGGCGAAGCCGGAGCTCTGCGTGTAATGCTGGATTGTCAGGTAAGTCGACACCCCGAGGCCGAGCACTGACAGCACCAGCGTGGTGAGCTTCAGCCAGCCCATGGACCGGAGCAATGCCCCGAACCCCGGCCGGGCAATTTCAGCAGGAGCCACGACAGCGCCTGCCTGGGCGGCGCTGCCCGGCTGAGCGGCTGCGGGCTCGGCCCCGGCTCTGGGCCGGCCGCCCTTGCCGCCGGCAGCATGCTGGGTTGTACTGGCTTGCCGCGCCGCGCCGCGCCCATCGTTGCGGGCTTGCTGGCCCCGTCCGCCAGCCTCATTCTTGCCGGCCGGCTGAATCCCGCCGCGCTGACTGCTGGCGCCGCGCTGGGTACTGCCGCCGGCGGAACCCCGAGCCTGCTTCTGGCTGGCCATCAGAGGGCTCCGGCTCCCGCCTGCGCCCCAGCCGACGAGCAGACGTTTGCCGGCTTGTCGTTGGTGATCTTGCAGATTGCCGCGGTGATGGTATTCGCGGCACCGTCAACGTCCTTGGCGACCGGGCTCGACGGGTCCTTGATGTCGGTGGCCACCTGGGACCAGGTCAGGCCGGCCAGTGAGGATGGCTGGAACTGCCCGCCGATGACCAGGTACTTGTTGCCGATGTCGACGAACGGGAACGAGCCTGCGTCCGCGGAGGGCACATAGGGCGCCGCGTCGTACTTGCTGATCAGCGCACTTTCAGCCTGGGTGGGGGTCTGCAGGGTGGTGTACCCGGCTCTGCTGCCGGATTCAGGCTTGCTGGTGTAGAGCTCGACCGGGTCGAAGGCCAGGTACTTACTGGAGTAGCTGGACCTGTAAAACGTCAGCGTCGGCGTGCTTGGGTCGGTGTCCGTGCTCGACGAGTGAATGAAGTGCAAGTTGGAGAAGGTGCCGAATCTGCTCAGGGCGACCACCATCGCCCATCGCTCGCCAGCGCAGAACGGGCAGTACTCGGCTCCCATGTAGACCATCTCGGGCTTGCCGTTCGCGGTCAGGGCCGGCGCGCCGGAGACCGGAGACAGTGCGCTGGCGCCGCCCTTGCCCACAGCGTCCAGGGTGCTGGCCGGAACACTGGTGACCTGCTGCGCGACGGCAGGTATCGCCTTGGCGCCCGCGACGTCCGTACCGGCCGCCGTTGTCGGCGACTGCACCACCTTGATCACGATAAAGACAACCACGATGGCGAGCACGACGAGAACGCTGCCGCCCGCGATCAGAGCCTGCCTGCGCCGCTCTGCGCGCCGGGCGGCGGCCTGCTGTGCCGCGATCTTCGCCCTGGCGTTCTCCCGCCGGTTCCGCTCCGCCTTGCCCATGCCACCTTGTCCTTAGCTGCGGGATTCCTCTGGTCTTGCAACGTCGCGCGGCGTGGCTGAGTTCGCTCGCCGGACGCCGCCCGCGGCCCAGATCCGGCCCGGCGGGCTGGCCCCGGCCGCGCCGGAAACCATGATAAGGGGGACCGGGCTGCGGCGTTGCCTCTGCTATGCAAGCGTAACTTCCTGAGTACTGGCTGAAGGCAGCCTCTGCCGCCGCCGAGCCGGGCACCGGTGCGAATGCGCGCGCCCGGCAGCGGTTTCCAGGCCGCCGGGCCATCGACCGGGCGCTCCGCCGTGAATGAACCGATGGACCCGATCGGCGCGGGCCGGTGCACGCTGGCCGGATGAGACTTCTTGTACTCGGCGGCACCCACCACGTCGGGCGGGCTGTCGTGGAGACGGCACTTGCCCGTGGTGACCAGGTGACGACCCTGACCCGTGGCCTCAGCGGGCCATCGGCGTCCGGCGCCCTGGCCCTGCATGCCGACCGGACCAATCCCGACGCCCTTCGCTCGCTGATCGCCGACGGCAGCTGGGACGCGGTGGTCGACACCTGGAGCGGGGCGCCGTGTGCGGTCAAGGACGCCGCCGAACTGCTGGCGGACCGCGTCGGCCACTACGGCTACGTGTCCAGCCGATCGGTCTATCAGTGGCCGACACCGCCGGGCCTCGATGAAAGCGCCGCGGTCGTTGACGCGAGCGCGGATGCTGCGGACGGCAACGACTACGCGGCGGCCAAACGGGGCGGCGAGCTGGCGGCACCGGCGGCGTTCGGTGCGCGCGCCCTGATCGCCAGGGCCGGGCTGATCCTCGGGCCCTACGAGATCGTCGGCCGGATGCCCTGGCGGCTGCGGCGGATCGAGCGCGGCGGCGATGTGCTGGCACCGGGCCCGCCGGACCAGCCGCTGCAGTACATCGACTGCCGTGATCTTGCCGAATGGATGCTGCGCGCTGCCGATGATGGCGTCGGCGGGATCTTTAATACCGTGAGCCGGCCGGGCCACGCGACCATGGCGAGCCTGCTGGGGGCGGCGAAGGCAGCCACCTGATCGGACGCCCGGCTGGTCTGGGTCGCGCCGGAGATCATCGGGCCGGCGGGCATAGCGCCATGGACGGAACTGCCGGTTTGGGCGCCCCCGCCGGCGAGCTGGCCGGCCTGCATGTCGGTGACGTCTCACGCGTCTATGCGGCGGGCCTGGCCTGCCGCCCGGTCGAGGCGACGGTCGCTGACACCTGGCGCTGGCTGCAGGCCGACGGCGATCCGCAGGTGCCTGCCGGTCGGCCAGGCCATGGCCTCGACCCCGAACGCGAACGGCAGGTGCTGGCTAGCTTGAGGGACTGACGGGCGCTCGGCTGGAAGCAGGTCGCCGGGCAGCGGCCTGACCGGTTCAGCACCCGCCGCGCCCTGATGAGCGACGCGGACGCCATCGGCCCGGGGCGCCGTGGGCCCGGCCCACGAGCCCGCAGCAACTGGCGTTCTTGGGCTGCCGGGGTACGGCAGCGCACGGCTACGAGACAGACACTCGCGCGGGGAGACGGAGCATGTTAATTTTATGTTAAGTTTGGGCTCGCCAATGGGGTGAATGGTATGACAACGCCCACAATGACATGGACGAGGCTGAGCCGTCGGCTCGGGTCTGACCACAATCCGCTGCGCCGACGCCTGGATAGGGCCGAGGCCTGGCTGGTGCTCGCCGTGATCGCCGCATTCCTGATAATGAGCCCGCTTGTCGCGGGCGCCGTCGCCCAGTGGGTCCACTCGGACAACGCGGCTGCCCGGCTGGTCCAGCGGTCGTGGCATCAGGTTCCCGCGGTCCTGCAGCAGGCCACGCCAGGGCCGCTGATGTCCGGAAATGGCGCGAACTCCTGGGTTGTCTGGGCGCCCGCGCTCTGGACCGCAGGCGGGCAGCCGCATGCCGCGCAGGTCCCGGTCACCTCAGGGACCAAGGCGGGCAGCACCGTGCCCGTGTGGCTTGACCGCGCGGGCGACGTGCGCACGCCGCCGCTGACCGCCGGCCAGGTCGGTGATCGTGTCCTCGTCGCGGCGCTGATCGCTCTCACCGCCCTCGCGGCGCTCCTGGCATGCCTGGCCCGCTTCGGCCGGTGGGAGCTGGACCGGCGGCGGCTCGCGAGCTGGGAGGCGGCCTGGCTATCGGTGGCCCCTCAGTGGAGCCGGGAGTAGCGCCGGGCGCTACTCCCGGATGCGCGCCGTTTCGGCGCATCCGGGCCGGCGGCATCCGGGCGTCTTCGGCTGACCACCTGGCCGGCCGTCTTCGGGCGACCACATTGGCGGCGTCAGCCTTGAGAGTGGCCGGACGCCGCGGCCGGTGTGGTGAACTCTGAACCGCTTGGAGGACCACGACAGCCCGCTGCCCGGCTCGCTGTCCAGTGGCCAGATGCAGGCTCTGCACCTGGCCGCCGTGCTGGTCCTGCCGCGCCGGCTGATGGTTCCCGACGAGCCGGAGCACCTGGACCCGGCAGCGCGCCGCTGGCGGGCTGGCGTTCTGTGCGCCGAGAAGCGGGCAGGTGCAGCCGTGCTGATAGCCACCCGCCACGCGGAACTCGCCGCATCGGTGGCCGACCACGTCGTGGTGCTCAGCGACGGGGCGATCATCAGTCAGTGGACTGCTGACGTGGCCCTGGCGGCGATCCGGTGGCTGTCGCCAGCGACGCGATCGTCGTCCCGGACGGGGCGCGGTGGCGCTCGCGCTCCTGGCCGCAGGCCTCATCGCACTGGCCGACCACGGCAGGCAAGTGTCGCTTGTGCCGGTCGCCTGCGCGCTTGCTCTTGGCTACCTGGCCGCCGCTGGCTCTGCGAAGGGGCCAGGCTGGACGCGGACGACCCCCGCCGCTCGGTGCACCTGCCATTCCGGTTCAAGTCGCTGGCGCGGTGGCACGCGGCTGTTCCGTGCCTCATCCTGCTGGCGGCCGCTGGCGTGCCCGCCGCGGTGCTCGTGCTCGCGGCCGGTGCTGCGCGGCTCCTTGTGCTGCTGGTCGTGACCGTTCCCGTGCTGGTCGGCGGCGCGCTCGTCAACGCCTTCCGCGGGCAGTTCCCGCCGGACCTTTTCGCCGGAGTAGACACTCCCTTCGGGAACACCGCGGCAGCCAGGATTGTCTTCTGGTTTGCCTCGGGACCGGTGCTCGCGGTGGCACCGATGACGGCGCTGCTGCCCAGCGCGATCGGCTCGCCTGATCCTGGCGCGCTCGTGCGCGCCGTGGTGATCGGCGCCGGGCTGGCGGGCGGGCTCGGCGCCTGCGCCGCGCGCCGCGCGGCCAGGGTGCGCTCGGCTTGATCTCGCCGGGCCTGAACAGGGCTGCGTCGTTCGTCCTGCGCGCTGACGCTAGCGGCGGCCCAGTGTCTTCGGGGTATTCACCTTGTCTGCGGCGATCTTCAGAATGATCCGCCCGTCCGGGCCGACGGGCATGCCGTAATCGGTGCCCACGTATTTGCGGGACAGCTTGTCGATGTGCTCGCGCGCTTCGCGGCCATCGACTGTCTCGACGACCCGGCCGCGCACTTCTGCCCAGTCCCAGGGGTCGTCAGCGGAGTGGATGAGCACCGTGATCCGCGGATCCCTGCGGACGTTCTTCGCGCGCTGGCGGACGGGCTCGGTGTTGACGAGCACGAACTCGCCGTCGCTGTCCACCCATGTCGGCAGCGCCTGCGGCTGCCCGTCGGGCATCAGTGTCACCACCGTGGCGAGGTTCTTTGCCCGAGCCAGGCGAACAGCATCCTCATCGAGCGGCATCGCGTATCTCCTTGTGGATCAGGCATCAGACTCGGCCATCATCGCATCGCCGCGACGGCGGAGCGGCAGGCGGCCGGCCCGGTGCTCACCGGGCCGGCTCGGACTGCCGACAGCCGCTGGCTCAGTGGCCGAAGACCGGGATGATGACCGCCCGGGCGATCGTGTGGAATCTGAGGTTGAAGCCCGCGACAGCGGGGGACACGTCGGAGTCAATGCCGAGCTTGTCCGTGTCGACCGCGTGAACGGCGAACAAGTAGCGGTGCGGCGGATCGCCGGCAGGCGGGGCGGCGCCGCCGAAATCCTTGGTCCCGTAGTCGTTGCGTACCGAGAATGCCCCGGCCGGGAGACCGCTCCCGCCGGCGCTGCCTGCGCCGGCCGGCAGCTCCGTCACATCCGCCGGAATGTCGGCGACCACCCAGTGCCAGAAGCCGGACCCCGTCGGGGCGTCTGGGTCGTAGCAGGTCACGGCGAAGCCCCTGGTCTCAGCGGGGAATCCGTGCCAGCGAAGGTGCGGCGATATGTTCTGCCCGCTCATGCCGAAGCTGTTGTACACCTGGTTATCACTGAGGGGAGCGTCGTTGCTGACGTCGTCGCTCTCCACTGTGAACGATGGCACTTTCGGCAGGAAGTCATAAGGCAGCGGTGCCCGCTCCGTCATCGTTTCCTCCTTGGTTGGAAGCCAGCCTGGCCATGCCCACGCTACTCAGGCCCCCGATCGCCGCGGCGTCATCCCCGTCATCCCGGTCATCCCCGGCAGGTCAGCGTGAGCCGCCTCGCCGGCCGCAATCCTGGCCAGCGGCCGAGCACGGTGCGAGTCAGCGCAGCGGCGCAGTGCCCGGCCAGGCACGACGCTGGCCACCGTGATTCCGGCCATGCTGGTCCTGCTGACCTTTTGGTTCAGCAGGGCCGAGCGCGGCCGCGCCGACGCGATCTTGATCCGCGGCAACCCGATAGCACCGCTCTGGGCCGCTTCGTCGGCGCTTACCTGGTCGGTGCGCTGGGCGGCGGAACGGGCGCCGCCTTTGTCTTCCCGGCTGCCCGCCTGCTGGCATCAGGGCTGCTTATGCTCTTGGTACGTTGGCCCGTGCTGCCGGCGCGCCGAAATTCCTCTCGGCGGCGCTAGGGTGAATAAGGCCCACGATAATCCGGGACAGACGGGCGGGTCAGCGTGCGGCCAGCCAGGCAGCAGCCCCAGGTCGCCGCTGAGGGCCGCAAGAAGGGTCAAGCGTAGGCGTGAGGGTCAGGCGCGGGTCGCCATCGTGGGTGCGGCGGGGAGTGCTCGCGGCTGTGCTCCTGGGGGCGGCAATCCTGCCTGCGCACGCCAGCGGCTCAGCCCGGGCATGCCGGCCGGGCCATTGCGTTACGGCGGGAACAGTCCGCTGGACCCGCGAGCTGCCCGGCTCGTGGCTTGCCGGGAGCGGGGCCGTCGGCACCGCTCCCAGCCAGGACGAGGCATACGCGGCAGCCGGCGGCGGAGTAGCTGCGATCGGCTTCGGCCTGACTGTCCAGGGCTATGACCTGAACTCGGGCCACCTGCTGTGGATGGCCAGCCCGGCCACTCTCCCGGCATTCCCGGCGGGCGCGGCGATCGTGTCCGTGCGGGCCTGGCCAGGTGTCGTGACCGTGGGCGTGTCGATTCCGGCCGCGGGCAAGAGCCCGATGTCTCGTGCCGAGGTTGTCTTGTCGGCACGAACCGGCGCGGTGGTCCGCGTCTACCAGGCTGCGGAGTACGGCGGCGCCGTGGCAGCCGACGCCGCGCGCACGGTGGTCGCCGGCACCAGATCGGTCACGTGCTACGACAACGTCACCGGCCGGGCGATCTGGAGCCGGCCGACGGGCTTGGTCGCGCAGGCGTGGCGGGTGGACGGCGGCGACCTCTATGTCACGATCGCAGCCGGCGGCTACCTGGGGACCGCACCGGTGACTGCGCTTCGCAAAATCACTCTGCAAGACGGGTCGCAGCAGGTGATCAGCCCGGCAACGGGACCTTTTGCCGGAGCGCTGAGTGGCGCGGTCAGCGGCGTCGTCCTGTTTTCCGCGACGGACGGCCTCACCGCGTACAGCGGGACTGATGGACGTCAGCTCTGGCACGACCCCGCCGTCGTGCCGGAGACCGTCGATGTGGTCCGGCAGACGCTGTACGTCAGCAGCGGTGATGCGCTGATCGGGATCGATCCGCTGACCGGCGCCAGAGTCAGGGACGCGAACGCGAAAGGCTCGTCCGCGCTCTATGAGGTGCGAGGCGGCGTGGCACTCGGCCTCGACCAAGGCTCCCTCGGCGACGCGTACGGCTACAGCATGGCCAGTCACCGGGTGGTCTGGACCAGTCCCGCACTGCCCTGGCCGCACTACTTCGTCGACCTGTCCGGGCTCGGCGGCAGCACCGTCGATGCGCACGGCACCGTCCTGCTTACCTCCTGCGCCGGGCTGGGAAGCACCTGGCCCAGCGCATCCGCGCAGACCTGCCAGCGGCCCGAGCTTGTAGCCCTGAGCCGCTGAGCCGTGCGCCGCTGAGCCCTGCGCTGCCGAGCCCCGCGCTGCCGAGCGCAGGCCGGCCGCCGGGCGGCGCCTTACTTACCGAAGAGGAGCGGGTTGGTCGCGCCCGGCCCGCACGACCGCGCCAGCGCGCTGGTCCGGGCGAGCCTGGTCGCAACGGGCCTGCGGCCGCACCGGAATGCGCCGGAGGATTTCGGGCTGATCGCGACCGATGCTGCCAGCACGGCGAACGCCAGCGGGAAGAAAAGGGGCGGCCCTGGCTCGCGTGCCCGGCTTGGCGCGAAGCCAGCCGATGGCGGCCAGCACCCGGCGGCGCACCGGCAGGAACAGCAGCGCGGCGCGGTGCCGGATCTCCTCGATGCGCGGCATCTCCTCATTTCAGGTTCAGCCGGCTAAAGACCGCAAACAGCGCGATGAGCCGCGGATCGGAATGCCGGAGGGAATTCTCGATCGTTTCCAAGATCCGGCGCTGCCTGGCGGGCAGGCCCATCGAGCCCTCCGATCTGGCCTTTCTCATTTTCCCCGGTCAACGTAACAGGAGGCAGCTGAGTGCTTGGAGCCGGACCGGCCCGCCGGGACACCAGCGCCTGCTGTGGCTCGGGTGATGACTGTCGTGCCTGGAGGAGAGCCCTGGTGCCGCAGTGATCAAGCCCGCGCTGCGGGCGCAGGGCCGCCGCGCTGACGCCGCCGCCAGCCGGGCTGCTAGCCCGCCGGGAGCGCGATCCGCAGGCTGGCCGCGCCGGTCAGGTCCAGCCAGATGCCACCGGGAGCGCGCACGACCCGCAGCATGACCTCGAGGCAGGACGGGCAGCGGGCGACGAGGCCGGGCGCGCGGTCGTACACGCGAAGCGCCGCCATCGGCCCGGCCTGGCCGCAAGACGCGCACCGGCCGGTCGCCGCGGTTATGTCGACGGCGAAGACCTCGGCGAGCGGGCCCGCGAGAGCATTGCCGTCGCGATACGTATCGTCCATCTCAGCCTCCGGTGGGCCCGAATCGCTCGGTCTTGACCCGGCCCGGGTCGTGCCCGAGCGGAACAAGGATGTCGGCGACAGTCTCCACGAACGCAGTGGGACCGCACACAAAACAGGCCGGCGCCGCGTCCGCGGGCCAGGCGGCCGCCGTGATCGCCGCTGCGTCGAGGCGGCGCGGCGGCACTGGCCAGCCGTCCGGCACCGCCCTGGTGTAGGCATAGCTGACGTCGGGCCCGTCCTGGCCGTCCGCCAGGCTGCTCAGCTCGGCCGCGTAATACTCCTGGCCGGGGGAGCGGACCGAGTAGAGCAGCCGGAACGGCGCGGTGCTGCCCGCCAGCTGGCGCGCCCGGATCATGGCCATCAGCGGCACGATTCCCGAGCCCCCGGCGATGAGCTGCACCGGGCCGGTGTCCTGCGGCCGCCAGGTGAACCAGCCGCCGACCGGCCCGCGGATTTCCACCGCGTCACCGGGAGCGAGGACCTGTGTCAGGTAGGGCGAGACCTCGCCGTCGGCTACCTGCTGCACGGTCAGCTCGATCAGCTCTCCGTCGGCCGGCCCGGCCAGCGAGTAGCTGCGCTGGGTGCTGTATCCGTCCTCGGCGGTCAGCCGGACGTCGACGTGCTGGCCCGCCAGGTGACCCGGCCAGCCCGGCGCCCGCAGCACCAGGGTGGCGGCGGTGGGCGTCTCGTCCCGCTGCGCCGTGAGGATGGCTGTCCGCCAGGCCAGCCGGCCAGATGCCATCCGCTCGCCTAGTCGCCCTGGTACCGCTGCTCGCGCCACGGGTCACCGTAGTTGTGGTAGCCGAGGCTCTCCCAGAAGCCGGGCTCGTCCTGCTGCAGCAGCTGGATGCCGCGGACCCACTTCGCTGACTTCCAGAAGTACAGGTGCGGGACCAGCAGCCGCGCGGGGCCGCCGTGCTCAGGCTGCAGGTCATCGCCGTCATAGCGGTAGGCGACCCAGGCCTTCCCGTCGAGCAGGTCCGCCAGCGGCAGGTTCGTGCTGTAGCCGCCGAAAGAATGGACCAGGGCGAAGTCCGCCGTCGTCTCGACGCCCGCCAGCAGGGTGTCGACGGACACGCCCCGCCAGGTCGTCGCGAGCTTCGACCATTTGGTGACGCAATGGATGTCGACCGTTGGCTGCTCGCCCGGCAGGGCGAGCAGCTGCGGCCAGGACCAGCCGTGCTCCTGGCCAGTCTCGGTCGTGACCACGAAACGCCACTGATCCAGCGGGATCCGCGGCGTCGGGCCGGCCGAGAGCACGGGAAAATCCTCGGTCAGGTACTGGCCAGGGGGCAGCGACACGTCCGTCCTGCGCGGCCGCCCGTGAAATCCACGCGACACTATTCCCATCGGCCTATCCTGCCACGCCGCATCCCGTCCCGGCTGCGCTGCACCGCTGACTACGGCCGCGCCGTGACCAGCAGCGATCGTCCCGGCCTGACGCCGGCGTCCAGCTGGGCTGCGTCCGTGACCTGCCCGATGTGCCAGCCGGCCCCGGCGATCAGGCGCAGATGCGCGTCAGCAGGCAGGATCGTGCGCCACGGCTCGGCTGCCGCAGCCCGCCGCTGGCCGTTGGCAACCTCGAGAACTCGCTCCGTGCTCGCGTCGCTGCGATGGACGGCGAGGCTGGCCGCGAACAGGCTCCCGCCGCAGGCGCGCGTGCGCAGGCCGCCGAGCAAGCGGGCGATGGCCTGCTGGTCGAGGTAGACCAGCAGGCCCTCACATGCCAACAGCGTCGGCTCGCCGGCCTCGTGCCGCAGCCGGCCAGCACGGCGCCGAGAGCGTCGTGGCGAAAGTCGGCGGGCGCCAGGATCAGCTCCGCGGTGTCGGCGTTCATCGCCTGCAGTCGGCTGGCCTTGTCAGCCTGGGTAGCCGGATGGTCGATCTCGATGAAGCGGACGCCGGGGGAGCGGAAGCGCAGCGCCCGGTCGTCGTAGCCGGAGCCGAGGATGACGATCTGCCGGACTCCGGCGCATATCGCCGCGAGAACCTGACCGTCGAAGAACCGTGTCCGCGCGGCAATGCTCGGACCCTGATCAGCGGCAGGGGCGGCCCGCATTCCCGCGCACAGCCGCCGCTGGGCATCAGGATCACCGCCGGGAGTGTGCAGCCGCGGCAGCTCAGCCCGCAGCAGCGCCACGGCCTGGCTCGTCCGCGACGGTTCGGAGCCGTCGGCCGCGCTATCCACCGCCGGCCTCGCCACCGCCATCCCGGCCAGCGGCGCTGCGGTGGTCCCCGTGATCATGGTCCCCGTGATCATGGGCCGCATGCTCCTGCGCGGCAGTCATCAGCGCGCCGAGAACGGTCCTGGCATGTGCCACGTACTGCGCGCCGACCCGGCCGGCGAGGTCAGCGTCGACCTGCTCGATGGCCGTCCGCGCTGCTGCGGCGGCCGCAGCCCCTCGCTCGGTGAGCGTGACCGTCATGCGCCGCCGGTCGCCGGGATCGGGAAACCGGTCCAGGTAGCCGCGCACCACCAGCACGTCGACGAGCTGCCCTGCCGCCTGCTTCGATACCCCGACCTGCCGGATGATCTCGCTGAGCGGCAGCCCATGGCGGGCGATGGCGCCGAGCACGAAGCTCCCGTTGCGCGGCAGGTCACCGCATTCGGCTCCGGCCAGCGCAGCCTGGATTGCCCCTGCATAGGCCGTCCGCGCGCCGCGCAGCAGCGCCGGGAAGGCCACCTCGTCGAACCGCTGCGGGCTATCGGTCATGCCCCCGACCATATAGACAAGAGTTTTGACAGTCAACTAGTGGGACCAGTTATCTGGCCTGGACCGCATAACCCCTCGTCATTGGGGAACGTGGTGAGACTGAACGCGCGCGGCGTGAAGAGCCCGGCGTAGGCGCGGGCCATCCGGCCCGGCGTGCCCTGCAGGCTTTCGGAGTCCAGGGACACGCCGAGTGCCGCGAGGTACTGGCCGGCCGTCCGCTCGGCGGCGGCAAGGTCGACCGCGGTGCCGGGTTCACGGATGACCGCGCAGCGGGGATGGGGAGAGCGTCATCGTTGTCCTCGCAGGACTCTGGGAAATGGCCTGATATCGGCCGGTGGGCGTGACGTCCGAATCCGCCTCCGCGCGCGCCGGGCGCGTTCATCAGCAGCGATCACTATAATAATCACACTAAACGACACCGAACGTCGTTGCACAGTCCCCGGCAGCCAGCACCGCGGCGACGCCGCCAGTTCCCGGCCCGCTGGCGGGCCGGGAAAGCAAGGAGCAGGCCCCGATGCCCCGTTATCAGGCGACTGTCAGCTCGGCCCGGTCCGCGCCGGATACCTTCGACTACCTGGCCACGTTCAGCAACGCCGCGCACTGGGATCCCGGCGTCGCGTCGGGCGAGCAGCTCGATCCCGGTCCGGTCCGGGCCGGGACCCGGTTCCGGCTGCAGGTGCGGTTCCTCGGCCGCAGCATCCCGCTGACCTACGAGGTCACGTCCTACGACGCGCCGCACGCCGTCGACCTCACCGCGGCCAACGGGCTGCTCAGGTCGGTGGACCGGATTGTCGTGACGCCCGCGGGCGCCGGCGCCACCGTCAGCTACGACGCCGGTGTGCGGCTGCGCGGGCCGCTGAGCCTGCTCGATCCGCTGATGAACAAAGGCTTCCAGACCGTGGCGGGCAGGGCAGCCGATGGCCTGACCCGGGCTCTGGCGCAGCCGCCGAGGATGGCGTCGTGACGCCGGCCGCCAGGGCGGCGGCCGTGACGGCGGTGGACATCGCGCTCGAGGCGACGGTCGTGGGCAGCTTCTCCAAGATCGGGCTGGCTGCCCGCAGCAGTCTGCTGCCGGAGTTCACTGATGACCAGCCGCCCCGGCCGGGCCAGCTTGCCGTCGTGACCGGCGCCACCTCCGGCCTCGGCCTTGCCACGGCCACCGACCTGGCCCGCCGCGGCATGAACGTGCATTTTCTCGCCCGCAGCACAGCGAAGGCCCGGCAGGCTCAGCAGCTCATCGGCGCGGCTGCCCGGCACGGCGCCGTCGTGACCTTCGGCATCGCCGACATGGAAGACCTGGACTGCGTGCGCCGGTTCGCCAAGGACACCGTGGACGGTCACGGGAGCATCGACGTGCTGATCCACAACGCAGGTGCGATGCACGAGCGATACGAAACCGGCGAGTCCGGCATCGAGCTCACCGTCGTGGGCCACGTGCTCGCGCCATTCCTGCTGACCCATCTGCTGCTGCCGGCCCTGACGGCCGCCGCGCCGTCCCGGGTGATCACTGTCTCCTCCGGCGGGATGTATGCCCAGCGGCTGGATCTGGCCTCGCTGGTCATGCCCGCCTCCGGCTATCACGGCGCCACTGCCTACGCCCGCGCGAAGCGCGCCCAGGTCACGCTGAACCGGGAGTGGGCGCGGCGCTACGCCGGGACCGGGATCGCCTTCCACGCCATGCACCCCGGCTGGGCCGACACGCCGGGGGTCGTCTCGTCGCTGCCCCGGTTTCACCAGCTGATGAAGCCGATTCTGCGGTCGCCGCAGGAGGGCGCCGACACCATCGAGTGGCTCGCCACGGCTCCCGCCGCCGAGCTGGGCAGCGGCAAGTTCTGGCACGACCGGCGGCCGCGCAGCGAGTACTGGCTGCCGTGGACCCGCGAGTCCAGCGCGGCCGCCGGGCAGCTGTGGGACTGGGCGGCCGCTCAGGCGGGTGTCTAGCGCCCCGTCCCCGCGGGCCACGATCGGCCGGCCGCCAGGCCTTCCGCCCCGGAGCCCGGGTCAGAGCAGGCTCAGCGCGCCGAGGTAGCCGGCCAGCATGGCGCCGGCGACCTGCCGGACGGCGTCGTCGGGTGGCAGGAACCGGGGATGGTGCAGGCTGACCGGGCCGCCGGTGCCGACGAACAGCATCAGCGTCGGCGCGCTGCGCGCGTAGAACGAGAAGTCGTCGGCGCCGCAGGACCGGAACGAGGTGTCCACGCCGAAACCGGCCTCCCGCAGCCACGGCCAGCTCGCGGTCGCCAGCGCCTCGTCATTGACGAGCGCGGGCTCGCCCTCGTTGATCGTCACTGTGCCCCGGCAGCCGTGCGCGCGGCTGGTGTGCTCCACGATCTCGCGCAGCGCCTTGTGCAGGCCCGGCCGGTCGCTCTCGTCCAGCGCCCGCAGCGTGCCGCGGGCGGCGGCGGTCGCCGGGATGACGTTCGCGGCCTGGCCGGCCCTGAGCGTGCCGACCGAGACGACCACCGCGCGCAGCGGATCGGTGCGCCGGCTGACGATCTGCTGCAGCGCGAGCACCGCCTGGCAGAGCGCGGGAACCGGGTCCGCCGTGAGGTGCGGGTAGCCGGCGTGGCCGCCGGTGCCGTCGACCCTGATCTCGAAGTCGTCGGCGGCCGCGTTCACGGTGCCCGCGCGCGCCCCGACCGTCCCGGCGGGCAGCTGATGCTGCAGATGCACGCCGATAACCGCGCGCGGCCGCTCGGCCGCGAAGGCTGCCGCGCCCACGATGTCGCGCGCCCCCGAGGGGAACCCCTCCTCCCGCGGCTGCAGCACTGCGAGCAGCGCGGCCGGCAATCCGGCCGCGAATGCAGCCGGAACCTTGGCAGTGCGAACAGCGCGGCCGAGAGCCGCCAGCGCGGCCATGTGCACGTCATGCCCGCACGCGTGCATCGCGCCGGTGCGCGAGGCCCAGGGCACGCCGGTCTCCTCCTCGATCGGCAGCGCGTCAAGCTCGGCCCGGACCGCTACGCACGGGCCGGCCCGCGGGCCGATGCGCACGATCCGCCCGGTGCCGCCGACCGGCGGAGCGTCACTAGCGCCCAGTGCCACCGCGACCCTGGCCGCCGTGTGGTGCTCAGCCCCGGACGGCTCGGCGTCAGCGTGCAGCTCGTGCCGTAGCCGGATCGCATCGGGCAGCTCGCGGGACAGCGCGTCGCGCAAGGCCGCCGCAAGGTCGGCGTCGGCCCGTCCGGCCTCGGTGCCGGTACGGCCGGTCACGACGCGGCCAGCCGGTACACGCGGCGGGCGTTGGCCGAGCCGATGAGGTGAGCCACCCGCTGCGCTTCAGCCGCCGGCCAGGCGCCGTCAGCGACGAATCTGCCGGTGACGGCGGCGAGGTCGCGGCGGAAGCCCAGGGCGCCCAGGTAGTGCAGCTCGGGCAGGCCGAAGGCGTCCGACGAATACAGCATCTTGTGGAACGGCGTGAGTTCCAGCGCCTCGGCCAGCACAGCCGCCGCGCGCGCACCGACGTGGTTGATCGCCTCGCCCACGTCCATGTAGACGTGCGGGAAGACGTTGGCGAGGTAGCCGGCCTGCCGGTGATAGGGGTAGCAGTGCAGCAGCATGATCGGGGTGCCGGCCGGCTGGGTGGCGAGCAGGAAGTCGTGCAGCAGGGACGGATCGGCGCGGTGCAGGCGCACGTCAGGGTCGCCGAAGCCGACGTGGAACTGCAGCGGCAGCCCGGTGTCCGCGCCGGTCCAGATCAGGTGGCGCAGCAGTACCGGGTCGTCGAGGCGCGCCGCGGGATCGGCAGCGATGGCGCGCAGCCAGCGCCCAGCGGCATCCCGGACCTGCGACGGGTCCGGCCTGGCTGGGTCGAAGTCCAGCCCGAATCGGTAGGCGACGATCGACTTGAGCCCGACAGCGTCCATGGCGGCGGTGGCGAGTGCCGCCGCGAACAGCGCCGCGAAGTCGGCGGCTCCGGCCCCGGCGCGGGCGACCTGCTCGGCCACGGCCTCGAGCCGGACGATGACGTGCGCGGGCGCGCCGCTCGCTGCGGCGAGCTGCTCCGGCGTGGCAATCTCGCCCGCCTGGTAGCCGGTGTCCACCAGCCAGGCCTCAACTCCGGCTGCGCGCAGCAGGCGGCAGTTGACCTCGGCGGTCCCGAGCTCGGCGCGGCGCTGGAGATAACGGTCGGCGGGCGCCGACGGCTCGAGGTCAAGGACCGGGGCGCACCAGCGCCGGACTGCGAAGCCGAGCTGACTGTCGAACATGGACGTGCCGGGCGCCGCGGGCCACGGTGCCTCGGTCAGCAGTCCCTCGAAACCCGCCCGGTCCAGGTCGCCGGCGACGACACCATGAACGTGGTGGTCGATCAGCGCCAGTGTCTCGTCGCTCATCACGCCCTCCCCGTGCGTTGCTGTCTGATTCCTTCCGACGCCAGCGAAGCGCAGAGGCCGCCGGACAAACGCCGCCATAGCTGGCGGGACAGCTGGCGCGAGGTTTCATGATCCGGTAATAAAAGGCGTCGCGGGCGACGCCGATCTTACGGGATCAAGGACGACCGCGGCCCTGGCACTGGCAGTGGCCCGCGCTGGGGCCCGGGCCGCTGCCTCAGGCGCGAGGACGGAAGCTGCTCGGGTGCCGTGCGCGGATGCTGGGAGCGGGGCTGCGGCTAGCAGTGGCCGACGTAGGACCGTTCTTGGCTGGCCTCCATGTACATCCGCGACACGATCCGCCGGGTGTCATCAGGGTGGCGCTGGAGCACGTGCAGCGAGCGGTTGTCTCGTTTGGCGATGCCCCTGCCGCCGAGTAGCTTCTGGCCCTCGATCTCCAGGTGGATGGAGACGAGGACGACATTGGATGTGAGGACGCGGATCTAGATCAGGGCAATCACAGCCGACGGCAGGATGCAGGGGAGAAAGACCGCCAGCCGGAAGAACCACTTGACCACGATGGCCCCCGCTGCAGTGCTGGCAGCGAGCGCGGCACCGGCCGGGCGGACCCTGGAACTGATCAACGGTGACCGCCTGCTGGTGCGCACCGGCCCGACAGGCCGGCCGCTGGTGTCCGTCCGGTCAGCAGCCGGATACCTGGCGAGCCTTGTCACCATCACCACCTGCGGCGTGATATCTGACGCCCCGCTCGCCGCGATGCCCTACCTGGGCCAGGGCCTGGACCCCACCCTGTTCCGGCTGAGCGACCTGCAGCGCGCAGAACGGGACGGCCGGCTTCCCGTCAGCATCAGCTACCTCGGCCGCCTGCGCGCCATACCAGGGATTACCGTGACCCGGGCCGGCCGAGGGCTCGCGGCGGGGTATCTGACAGCGAGGTCGGCGAGGCTCTTCGGGGCAGCACTGGATCGGCAGTTCCGCGCTGATCATGCCAGCGGCAGTTACGGCGCCCGCGGGCTGTTCGCCGACGGTCTGTCCATCGCGCTGGCCGGATCGGCCCGGCTTCCGGCTGCACACGCAGACCGTCACCGCCGCCGCGCTGAGCGGAAAGCCCGACAACGGCGACAGCGTGCTCGTCTTCAACGCGGATAACTGTGGCACATTCTCCGACCCCATCGAGTCGGAGGATGCCTTCTACCATGGCGTGGCCAGATTCAGCGTCCCGGACGGGCATTACTGGGCGATCGGGCAGTTCATCAATTTTTCGCCAAAAGGGCTTGCCCTGCGGATGCCGATCCTGCCGCAATTCACCGTGGGTGCGAACACCGCGGTCCATATGAGCGAGCGGGCCGCCAGCAGCGAGGTCAGCGTGGCGACGCCGCGGCCGGCGATCACGCAGAGCGTCTCTCTGGCGGTGGTGCGCACTACCCCGCAGTCGCAGCTTTCCATCAGCTGGGCCGCAGCTGGCTTGTCGCTCTGGGTGAGCCCGGTCGCCGTCCGGCCCGCTGTTGGCACGCTGCAGGCGTTCACCTCGGCGCAGCTGACTTCTCCGCCGGGCCCTGGCATTCCCTACGTCTACAACCTGGACTTCGTCGATCCGCCGGACATGATCCCAGCCCAGCACTACATAGCCAGCGCCGGCTTACCGGGGGGAAATGCCTCGTACCCCTGCGCTACGTCGGGGTCGGCGCGGCGCGCCGGATGCCCGATCGGCCAGTAGTAGGCGAAGCCCCAGTTGCTGTCCAGGTTCACCAGGATCACGTCGTTGCGCGCGGCGTGAGCGGCGACGTAGCGAGCCTGATCCCGCACATCCGCGGTCGGCAAGAGGTGGCTTCGCACGTACGGCTTGACACCGACGATAAAGGCGGCGACGGCGAACACCACCGCTACGGCAGCGAGTGCGCCCTCGAGCCGCGGTCGCGGCAGCGCGCACACTCCGGCAAGCCCGACGTCACATCCGGACCCGCCAAGACCGGCAGGGTCAGCGCGACACCCTCGACAAGATCGGCAATGCCCTGGGCGGAGCAGAGCAGCGTGTTCGCGTCGGCCGAGATGGAGGCCCGCAGCTGGTCCGCGGGGGCTGGCGGCGGTCGCGTCCTGTTCGATGACGGAGCGCTGCGGATTACCCGCGCGGGGGGTCAGCCCTGGCTGGTGGTTGCCGGGCCGTGCACCAGCGCATCGCGGGCACCGGGGCGCATCGAGGACAGCACGGCTCCCAGGGCCGCGCGCTGCCGGTCCCGGGTCCAGCCCGCCAGCCGCCTGCCGGGGCTGGCGGCTATGCGCTGCCTCGCCGTCGCCGCTAACCTACAGAGCCGCTCATCGTTAGCCATGCTTGCAGGCCTAACTCCCCCGCACTCGCCGGCGCGTTCACGATCGCTGCATTGACGTGCGTAAGTCGGGTGCGTCGGTGAGCCGTGGGCCCTGCAGCCGAGGATGCCGATGTCGATCCGTTGACGGATCAGGTCGATGTGATCAGGTGCGCTCGCGCCGGCGCGAGGTGGAGTTTTCTTCGGCTCCTAAGCCGCCTGGTGGTTAGCTGACGATCACGACGGAGCTTCCCAGGGGCACCCGGGACAGTACGCGCAGTGCTGGAGTGGGAACTCGCACGCAGCCGTGGCTAATGGCGCGGCCGAACACGGCAGGGTCCGGCCAGCCGTGCAGGCCGACCGTCCCTGGGCCGCCTCCAAAGGTGTTCAGGCTGTCGGAGTGCAGACCAAGCGGAAGTATCAGCGGGCTGTAGGTCGGATGGACGGGTGACAGCGAGGCAAGCACGAACGTCCGCCCTGTCGGAGTGCGTGTGCCCGGAGCCCCCACCGCCACCGTCCAGGATCCCAGACTGCGGCCGGCGTCAAAGACGGTCAGCTGGTAAGCCGCGAGGTTAATCTCTACTCGGTACGCGCTGTAGGCCGTCTGCAGCCTTCCGTCCCCGAGGTAGATCCAGCCCGTGGACCTGTTCGGCCGAGTCGGCAGCAGCACCCGGTCCCAGCCAGACTGCGACTGCACTACCGGGACCCAGGTCGGGTTCTGGATCTCGGTGGTGGGCAGCGCCGCCACCGGCGGGCCGCCCGGGCGGGCGTAGACCACCTGGGTCACCTCGGGATGTAGCACGGTCCCTGTTTCGGGCGCAAACGGATCTGGATCCTGCGGTGCGGTTGGCGATCGCCCGAACGTTGTTGCCATCGGCAGGCGCGCCATCTGGGCTGCTGAGACGTGCATGGGCAGCACAGGCCTGGGCGAGGCGGCACGCGGCGAGCTGGTCGTTCCACAGGCGGATACCAGGCCAGCGCTAACCAGCGCGATGACGCGCATGACCGGCTTTGTCGTCCTTGCACTGCAGCAGGGCCAGTCAAATCGAAGCCGAGGACGCATTGAGAGACCTCCGGGAAATAAAACGCAAAGATCGAGGAACGGCATTCGGCGGCTGATTAAGTATGAGCGTATGGGTCGTAATCATGCTAGGGCATGAACGGTCCGATTCAAGCGCGGCACGGTTCCGGGCTCGCTATTGCATTTCGAGATCGTAGCACCGCAGAACCCTGGGAAGAGCACATCTAACCAGGCTAAGCTCGGGACCGTATCGGGTCCTAAGTTACATGATGCATGTTTCCGGCATGCCTTGATAAGTGGCTGCACGCCCGCTCGCATTACTTGGTTGAGAAATTATCTGACGGGAGGGCGCGCGTGTTCGCCGCGACCATCGGCGACTTCGTGTAACTTGCCTGTTGACCTGGCAGGCTCTCGGATTGCATGGCTACTGATGAGTCCATGGAGCATCAGCAATTGGCTTGCGGCCTGGGCAAGATGGACGCCCGCGCCTCACGGCCCGCGTGACCGCCGCTATCTCCTGCGCGTGACAAGAGAAAGGCATGATGAATGACAGATATCAGCAGTCGCGGTCGGCGCAGGTCCGCTGCTTACTCCTGCTTTGGCGCATTCCTCGTGCTCGTCACCGCTGTAGCCGTGCTCATCGCAATGAATTCCACCGCAGGTGCCGCGGTGACGCCCGTGAATCTCGGAACCGCCAGCAGCTTCGGGGTGCTGGCTGGGACCACGGTCACCAACACTGACACCCCGACCATCGTCGTCAACGGGGACGTTGGCGTAAGCCCGGGCACTGCGGTGACCGGGTTCCCTCCTGGCCAGGTGATTGGCGGCACCATACAAGTCGGCCCCAGTAGCCTCGCGGCGGGTGCCCAGTCCGACTTGACCACGGCCTACAACATCGCCGCCGGGGAAAGCCCATCGACCACCGTCGGCATGACCATCGGTACGGGTGAGACGCTCGTGGCCGGTGTGTACAACTCCACGTCCTCGCTGGAGGTCAGCGGTTCGCTGACCCTCAGTGGCCAGGGCATGTTCGTCTTCCAGGCTGCTTCCACGCTCCTCGCCGACACAGGCAGCTCCATCAATTTCATCAACGGCGCTTCAGCCTGCGACGTCTTCTGGCAAGTGGGGAGTTCCGCGACGATTCAGACAGGCGCCGCCTTCGCGGGCAACATCCTTGCCTTGACGTCGATCACGGTGGATACCGGCGACACCATCGTTGGCCGCGCGCTGGCCCGTAACGGCGCTGTGACCCTCGACGACGACGACATCATCACAGCGCCTGGCTGCGCGGCCTCTACAAGCCCGTCGCCGTCTACGTCGCCGTCTACGTCGCCGTCTACGTCGCCGTCCACGTCGCCGTCCACGTCGCCGTCCACGTCGCCGTCCACGTCGCCGTCCACGTCGCCGTCCACGTCGCCGTCCACGTCGCCGTCCACGTCGCCGTCCACGTCGCCGTCCAC
>CABEAR010000506.1_pt1 | contig 42361 bp, 42 predicted proteins | sample 3422041 | NCBI WGS metagenome assembly CABEAR01 (sample SAMEA5534326, study PRJEB31848) | metagenome | biome: tundra; feature: field; material: soil | place: USA | collected 2013-05 | depth 0.15 m | reverse complement strand
ACCAGCTGAGCGCCGGGGACTGCTGACTCGACGCTGCGCAGCGTTTGGGTGACCTCGGTCTCGGCTGTCCGGACTCGCTCAAGCGCATGCCCGGCCGCCAGGTTCTCCTCGGCATTGAGATACTGGCCGCCGTCCCCGCGCCACGATCCCGGCTCGTCGCTGGTCCGGTCGGCCCGAGCCGTTTCGGCCGAGGGCCATCGCTGCAGGTGCCGCTCCCACTGGGCCCTGAGTTCCGGTAACGCCTCGGCCCAGGTGCTGTCAGCTGGCAGGTCGGCCGGGCCGGCGCCAGTCTGATCGGCGCCTCGGTCGCCGGACTGCTCACCGGATGACTCTTCCGGCAGTGGCAGTTCCAGCTCCCGGAGCCTCGCGATGCCGGACCCGGCCCTGGAGCTTCCGCTGTCGTCGTAAGGCGACGAGGGATGGCCGAACGGCAGCCGCTCAAGCCGATGCCGGAGATCGCCGCGCGCGGCGTCCGGCTGGCGGCCGAGTGCGTCGGCAGCCTCGAACTCACCGGTCCGGCCCTGCGGCTCCGGCCCGGCGGCGTCCATTCCCGGCTGCGCTCTGGCGATGTCGACATCGTAGGGACGCGCCGGCCGCGGCGGAAGAGAACGGCCGTGCGCCTGTCCTCAGCGGACACTGGATAGGGCAGACGACCAGCCGATGAACACGGGCGTCCAGCCGGTCGTCGGGCAGGGGAACGCTCGGGAGCACCCGTTGCGCGGCGCGCAGAGGACAGTTCACGCTGGCAAAAGTACCCACCGCAGAAAGTACGACCAGGCCGAAGGTGACAGCGGTGATCAGCATGTCCGAGATCGAAGCCGGGGCTGCCGCGCTCGGCGGACTCCCCGCGACGTGGCTGCGCGACAATTGCGGCTGCGCTGACTGCCGTGATCCGCACAGCGGACAGCGGCTGGTAAGCATCACCGATAAGCCCGAGCGGGTGTGGATCGCTGCGGTGACTGCCGCTTCGGGCTCGATCACACTAGCCTTCGGCCCGGACGGTCACGAGGCCGTCTACCAGGAGTCCTGGATCGCCGGCCAGCAGACCGAGCAGCCGGATCCCCGCACCGAAGACGCCAGACTGCTGTGGACGGCCAGTGACTTCGTCGGCCAGATCCCGGCCGCGTGCTGGCCGCGGTACCTTGCCGACGATGGGCATCGCGCGGCGTCCCTGGACCGGCTCCTGCGTACTGGCTTTGTCCTGATCCGGGACGTCCCGGCCGAGCCCGGCGGCGTCCTGTCCGCGGCGGAGACCATGGGATTCGTCCGGGAGACCAACTACGGGCGCCTTTTCGACGTGCGGGTCGAAGCGACGCCCGCCAACCTCGCGTTCACAGGCCTGCCGATCGCGCCGCATACCGACAACCCGTTCGCGTACTCCGACGCCGCCGCCGAGCTGACGGCGACCCGTCCCATGATCGGCCTGGACCCGCGGGGCAGGATCCGCGAGGTCAGGTTCAACAATCGCTCGATGCAGCCGCTGCGGCCTTGGCCCGGAGGGCGCCCCGGCGAGGTGGCGGAACGCGCGGTCGCGTTCTACGCGGCGCACCGGGCGTTTGCCGAGATCCTTGCCCGGCCGGAGCTGATGCTGACGTTCCGGCTTGGTCCGGAGGACTGCGTCACGTTCGACAACACGCGGATCCTGCACGCCAGGACTGGGTTCGCGGCCACGGGGAACCGGCATCTCCAGGGCTGCTGCGCCGACCTGGACGGGGTAGCGTCGTCGCGCCGGTATCGCAACGATCAGGCCAGCCAGCGCGTCAGCGGCAGCCTGGCACACAACGGGGAGACGAAGGATGGCAGCTGACGACCCGGTCGATATTATCGCCGGGCTTTTCGAGAGCGAGGGCGCGGCAGATTATCTGGGTGAGCCAGTGACCCAGGCCGCGCACATGCTGCAGGCCGGGACGCTGGCCGAGGAGTCCGGCGCCGATGATGCGCTCATTGCCGCCGCGCTGCTGCACGACGTTGGTCATTTCACCGGCGCTGTTACTGGGCAGGACCTGATGCGCGGGACCGACAACAGGCACAGTCATACGGGTGCGTCGTGGCTGTCGCGGTGGTTCGGCCCGGACGTCACCGAGCCTGTCCGCCTGCACGTGGACGCGAAACGCTACCTCTGTGCCTGCGTGCCCGGCTATGCGGCGGCGCTATCCCCGGCCTCGGCGTACGCCCTCAGCGTTCAGGGCGGCCCGATGAAGGACGAGGAACTCGCGGAGTTCGAGGCGAACCCGTACGCGGCGATCGCGTGCCGCGTGCGGCGCTGGGACGACGCCGCCAAGGACCCCGACGCGCCGGTACCGACGTTCGAGCACTTCCGTCCGGTGCTGCGCCGCCTGGTCCGGCAGTCCGCATGGTCCGACAGCCGGCCAGCGCCGACAGGCAACCGGCCGACGGGAGACCAGAGGGTCACCGACTGAGCCAGCCCGGCGGTCGGAGCGCTGCGATCGCGACCGGGGCGCGCGGCTGTGACCGGCCGAGCCCGCGCAGCGCGCTCTTTGCGCCGCTGCGAGCCCGTCAGGCGGACACTCAGCGGTGCGGGGTGAACGAGGTTGAGCAACTGCCAGTGCTCTTGCCTTTCGACACGCAGTCGCTGACCTTCACCTTGTAGCCAGGCGTGGCGCCGCTGATGCAATACGAGATCGTCGCGCGGCCGTGCGCGTTAGCCCTGCCCTTTTTCGGATGATTGGTGGTTCGGCAACGCGCGATGGTCTTTTGCCAGGGCATCCGCGGCCGTCTGAACTCGCACGCCGGTGGAGGTGTATCCGCGCGCGGGTGGCTGTTGGTCATCGAGGCATGGCACTCCGCCTGGCCGCGGGCCTGGCCCAGCTGCCAGCTGGCGCTGCGCGGTCGTTGCTGCGGGTGCTGCGGCCGCTGCCGGAAAAAAAGTTCTCTTGTGAGCCGCCGCACGTGGTACGCAGGACGGGTGAGCCTCGACGTTACGGTGCGCGGCACGACGATCCCGCCTGAGGACCTGTCGTGGCGGTTTTCGCGGTCACCGGGCCCGGGCGGCCAGTCGGTCAACACCACCGACAGCCGGGCCGAGCTGTCTTACAACCTGGCAGCATCCGGCGCGCTGCTGCCGCTGCTCAAGGAGCGCGCCCTGCGGGCGCTGGAGGGCCGGCTCGCCGACGGCGTGATCACGGTGACGGCGTCGGAGCACCGGTCGCAGCTGCGCAACAGGGAGGCGGCCGCCGCCCGGATGTCGGCGGTGCTGACCGATGCGACCGCGCCGCCGCCGCGATCCCGCCGGCCGACCAGGCCGAGCCGGGCGGCGAAGGAGCGGCGCCTCGCCGAGAAGCAGCGGCGCTCCCGCACCAAACGGCTGCGCCGCTCGACTGACGACTGACTGCAGCTGCCGTCCTGCGCCAGCGGGGCGGGGCCTCCGCCCGGGACAGCACCCGGCTCCCTGCACCCGGCGCGACAGGGCGGGCATTTCCTCGGGCCGGTAAAAAAAGGCGTGCTGGCAGACGCGAATCCCACGAGATCACGGAAATCCGGGCCAGGGAGGCGATTCAGGGCGCGGCCAGGCTCGCCAGCTTGTTGACGGTGTTCCAGTTGCGTGACGTTGCGGTCACGCCGAGGCGCTTCTCGATGAGGTTGTTGGTCAACTTGGTCTCCGCGGCGCCGTTCGGGCACCACAAGAATGCCTCACTGCCCCGGACCCAGATCTGGTCCGGGCCGAACGACTGCTGCTGGATCTCGCGGGCCAGTGCTGGATCGGGTTCGGCCGACAGGAAGACGACGAAAAATCGTGACGGGTTCTGCGGCGCGCCAGGCAGCGGGCAGCGCTCGATTGCCGCGGCGATTTCCGCGCCGGTCCGGATGACGACACGGACCCCGGTGCCGAGATCGGCGGCGATGGCTGCCTCGATCGCGGAGCCAACTGCCTCGGCCGGCTGCTCCGGGCTGCTGAAGACCGCGTTACCGCTCTGCAGGTAGGTGGTCACATCGGCGTAGCCGAGCCCGGTCAGCAACGCGCGCAGTTCGGCCATCGCTACCTTCTTGTTGCCGCCGACGTTGATGCCCCGCAGGAGCGCCGCGTAACGCATGGTGGATGAGCCGCCTTCCTCGTTTGCGTGCCGTGGCCACGCTCTCACGAACCCGGCCAGCACGAAGCGGCCGTGCGGGGAACCGATGAGGTTCCCCGCACGGCCACGTTATACGTCAGGCCTGCTAAGCCCTAGCGGCCGGCCGCTGACCGCGACCGGCGGCCGGCGCCGCCTGGCCTGCCCTGGTGCCGGCCGCCCGGCCAGCTGCCCGCGGGCTGGCGGTCCGCGCCCGTTCTGTCGGTGCCGCCGCGGCGCGACCTCGGCGGGTTCTGCCGGGGCTTTTCCTGCACGGGCCGGGGCAGCGCGGCGGCAGGAGCCGGCGGAACCGGCGTCCCCGACGTCGCGATCTCCCGGACGACATCATGCCCGGACCCGACGTGGTGCCGGGTGGACGTGACGCCGGCCGCATCGTGCATCCGCTCGACGTCGCGCACCTGGCCGTGCTCGACCAGGGCCACGACCCTGCCGGTCGCGCCGGCCCTGGCGGTACGGCCGGAGCGGTGCAGGTAGTCCTTGTGGTCGTTCGGCGGGTCGAAGTGCACGACAAGCTCGATGTCGTCGACGTGGATGCCCCGCGCGGCGACGTCCGTGGCGACCAGCACCCGCGGATAGCCCGCGGCGAACGCCGCCAGGGCCCGCTGCCGCTGGTTCTGGTTCAGGTTGCCGTGGATCGCCGCGGCGTCGACTCCCGCCCGGCTGAACTGCTTGGCCAGCCGGTCGGCGCCGTGCTTGGTGCGGACGAAGAACAGCGTCCGCGCCGGGCGGCTGGCGATCTCCGCCGCCACCGCGACCTTGTCGTCGGGTGACAGCACGAGCAAGCTGTGCTCGGCGGCACCGGCTGCCGGCGTCTCGGTCGGCACGGCGTGCAGCGCCGGGTCGGTGAGGTAGGCGGTCACCAGCTGCCCGACACCGCGGTCGAGCGTGGCGGAGAACAGCATGCGCTGGCCGCCGGCCGGCGTCTCGTTGAGGATGCGCGTCACGGCCGGCAGGAAGCCGAGGTCTGCCATGTGGTCAGCCTCGTCGATCACCGTGATCTCGATGTCGGACAGCGTGCACGCGCCGCGATCAAGCAGGTCGATGAGCCGTCCTGGCGTGGCCACGACGATGTCCACGCCGCGGCGGACCCGGTCGATCTGGCGGCCGATCGAGACGCCGCCATAGACGGTCGTCACGCTCACGCCGACGGCCCGGCCAAGCGGTTCGAGCACGTCGGCCACCTGGCCGGCGAGTTCGCGGGTCGGTACGAGCACCAGCCCGCGCGGCGCCTTCTCGCGCCGTCTTCCGGCCGAGGCGGCGAGCCTGGCAAGAACGGGAAGGCCGAACGCGAGCGTCTTGCCCGATCCGGTCTGTGCCCGGCCGAGAACGTCCCGGCCCGCCAGGGCATCGGGAAGCGCGCGCGCCTGGATTGCGAACGGGACATGAATGTCCTGCGCGGCCAGCGCGATGACGAGCGGAGCCGGGAGGCCCAGCTCCTTGAACGTCGTCTGCTCCGGTGCCGGGACCTCCATCGCGGCGTTCAGGGCACGGTCTAGCTCGGACTCGCGCGCAGGGCGCACGGGTGCCGGGCGGTACCGGGTCACGGAACCGGGCGGCTTGCGGGCAGGGCTACGCCGACGGGCAGCGTTATATGGCACGGATAAGCTCCATCAGTGGTTCTGGGGCCGCGTCGCGGGAGAGGCGTCGGCGACGGCGGCGAATTGTTCTCACCGAGAAGCGAACTGCTCACACAAGCGACCACGCGGGCTGCTCGCCCGCGGGAGTGGCGGCATCATGTGTGCCGCTGTTGGGTCCAACGCTATCAGCAGGCCCCGGTGTTCCCGCTGTGCGGTGGCGGGAGGGTTCCCGCTGTGCGGTAGCGCGAGGGTTCCTGCTTTGCGCTAGCCGTGCGGCGGCCCGGACGATAGCGTCGCTGAAGGACCACTGGAGACACCCATGCAACAAATTCCTGTGCTTGCTGTTCGCGGCGAGGCCGCTCTTGATGTGGAGCCCGAGATAGCCCGCATCGAGGTCAGCGTCGCCGCCACCGATACCGACCGGGCCCGGACGCTCCAGCTGCTGGCTGAGCGGGCCGCGGCCGTGGAGAAAGTTCTGGAGAGTTTTCCTGACGTCATCGAGAGAAGCGAGTCATCGGGCGCGCGGATCAGCCCGCAGCAGGCCGGCCGGCCGCTGCGGGATCGGGAGGAACGCGGCTACCTCGGCGCCATGCACCATGCGATCACCGTCACCGGGTTCGACCGGCTCGGCGAGCTCATGGCGCAGCTCGCCGAGCGGGAACTGACCGAGGTGGGTGGCCCGTGGTGGGAGCTGCGGGCGCAGAGCCCGGTGTACCGGGACGCCAGGGTCGCCGCCGCCAGGGACGCGGTGCGACGCGCCCGCGACTACGCCGGGGCGCTTGGCAGCCAGCTGACCGGCCTGGTGGAGCTTGCCGATGCCCGGCTGCTGTCGGACGCACGCGTACCGGCCGAGCCTGCCGCCGGCTTCCCGGCGCGGCTGCCGCAGCGCACCCGGGCGGTTGTCCCGGAGGAACTCACTATCGACCTGGCACCGGCCCGGCAGACCGTCCGGGCTGCCGTGGAGGCACGGTTCACCATCAGCAAGCCCGATCTCGCGGGCGTCGACACCGGCTGATGATCAGGGGGCGGTCGTTCCGGACCGCCCGTATTTGTCCTCGAGCCGGACGATGTCCTCCCGCCAGCCGGGACCAGCGGTCGAGGCTTCTGCGAACGTCAGGTCGGTGATCGCCGTGATCCGGTGCACTTCGCCGGGCGGCAGGTGAATCGTGTCGCCAGGGATGAAATGCTCGCCGGCCAGCTCGTCGCCCGACGGCCCGTGCTCGATGAGCGCCTCGCCGGACAGGACGCTGATCGTCTCTTCCTTCTGCCGGTGGTACTGCAAGCTCAGGGACTGCCCCGCGGTCACGTGGATGATCTTCCCGGCGTACTTGCCGTCGACCGCCGCGAAGATGAGCTCATGTCCCCATGGCTTGTCCTGACGGGCAGCCCGATAGCGCTGCGCCTGGGAGCCTGGCACTGCGGCTTTGCCGGTTTCCTGCGTGCGGGTCACAAGACCTCCATCCAGTGCTGCTTCACCCCCGGCGGACGAGTAATTCTATGGTGTCGCGGGCTCATCCGGGGTGCTTGCGCGGATGCCCTCCAGCCGGGCCGCGGCATCGATGAGAACCTCGTCCTTCTTGCAGAACGCGAACCGGACCTGGCTGCGGCCGGCCACGGCGTCGTCGTAGAAGACGGCATTGGGGATGGCGACAACGCCGCATCGCTGCGGCAGCATCCGGCAGAATTCCAGCCCGTCCTGCTCACCCAGCGGGGAAATATCCGTGGTGATGAAGTAGGTCCCCTGCGGGACGAATACGCCCAGGCCCGCCCGGCGCAGGCCCGCGGCGAGCAGGTCGCGCTTGCGGTGCAGATCGCTTGCCAGGCTGGCGTAGAAGGCATCCGGGAAGCCGAGCGCGCCGGCCATCGCGTACTGGAACGGACCGCCGCTGACGAAAGTGAGGAACTGCTTGGCCGTGCGGACCGCGGACACCAGAGCCGCCGGCCCGGTCGCCCAGCCGATCTTCCAGCCGGTGAAGGAGAACGTCTTGCCCGCCGAGCTGATCGTGACGGTCCGCTCGCGCATGCCGGGCAGGGTGGCGATCGGGATGTGCTCGCCATCGAAGACGATGTGCTCGTAGACCTCATCGGTGACGACGAGCAGGTCACGCTCTACTGCAAGCCCGGCAATAGCCGCCAGTTCCTGGCGGGTCAGGACCATGCCGGTCGGGTTGTGCGGGGAATTCAGCAGGATCAGGCGCGTGCGGCTGGTGATGGCATCGCGCATCGCGTCGATGTCCGGCCGGAAGCCGGGCGGCCGCAGCGTCACCGGGACCCTGGCCGCGCCCGCCATCGCTATGCACGCAGCGTAGGAGTCGTAGTACGGCTCGAGCGCGATCACCTCATCGCCCGGCTCCAGCAGGGCCAGCAGCGAAGCCGCGATCGCTTCCGTCGCGCCGGCGGTCACCAGGACCTCGGTGTCGGGGTCGATGGCCAGCCCGTAGAACCTCTTCTGATGCTCGGCGACCGCCAGCCGCAGCTCGGGGATGCCCGAACCTGGCGGGTACTGGTTGCCGCGGCCCGACAAGATGGCGTCTGCGGCGGCCTGGGCGATCTCGTGCGGGCCGTCGGTGTCAGGGAATCCCTGGCCGAGATTGATCGACCCGGTTGCCAGGGCCAGCGCGGACATCTCGGCGAAGATCGTCGTGCCCATATCGGCCAGCCGGCGGTTCAGCAGCGGTCGGGTCATGCGGTCCCTCCGGTATCGTCAGGCGGCGCGGCCGGGGCAGGCGGCCCCGCCGCCCGTCGGGCGCGACCATACGGCCAGCGGCACGAGCCGCCCGACGGTGCCGTCGCGATTCAGCGCGCACTACCCAGCCCGCGCCATCGGCCATGAGTTTCGCCACCTCGGCGGCGCCGTGTAACCGTCGCAGCCGGTGCGGTGGTGACCCGGCCGAAGCCGGTCAACAGCCATCGGACGCGGCAAGGTCACGGTGCCGTGGCAGCGAAGCCGCCGTAGTCATGAAACGGGTGAGGGGCGACTCGCGCGCAGTCGCCCCTCACCCGTGCGAAACCCGCGTCAGCGGGTCTCCCCGGCCTTGCGGCCGGTGTGTGTCAGAGCGGGCGGACCTGCTCGGCCTGGGGGCCCTTCTGGCCCTGGCCGGCGGTGAACTCGACCCGCTGGTTCTCCTGAAGACTGCGGAATCCGTCAACCTGAATCGCGGAGTGGTGGACGAAGACGTCGGCGGTGCCGTCATCGGGTGCGATGAACCCGTAGCCCTTCTCGGCGTTGAACCACTTCACGGTGCCCTGGGGCATGTACTTTCTCCTACTGTGATGATCTGCGCGATCCCCGGATGAGAATCACGGGCTGCTGCGACGGCACGCCTCATCCCGAGTCGGGGCTCCCCGTTGCCCGGGCGCCCGCTGCCGGATCGGCAGGCACAGTCACGCGCGGAATAGCTTCCGGGCAACCAGGACTATCAAACACCATCGCGCGGCTTGCTGTTCCCCGTCGGACCACTTTGCTCAAATCTCACATCGCGCGGCGGGCCAGGTCACAGCGCGAGCTAGCCGACCGGGGAGGCGAGTTTCGGCATGATATGCGGAGATAATACGGGATAGATTAAAGATCTATCAGGCGAAAATAGGCACCCTGCCAGCCACCGCCCAGGGCCAGCCAGCCCAGGTGCACACCGCGAAAATCATCCGGCCGCGGAGCGGGCGGGCGCGAAGCCGGACTGCGCAGCTCCGCGCCGGATCGACCGGTTGCGCTCGCTGCCGATCTCACGCTCAGCCGTGCGGGCCGGCCGCACGCTGGCTGACCTGGTCACCCAGGTCAGCCGCATCGTGGTGCTGATCGCCACCGGGCTCGCCGTCGGCTGGCGCATTTACCACGGATTCGGCGGCGCGCTGCTGGCCGCGGGCCTGTCGCTGCTGTTCGCGTTCGCTGCGACATGGGCCGGCCTGGATGGTCCTGCGCAGCCCGGAGGCGGCGCATCGTGTCCAACGCCTGCGCTGACCGCCTTGCGGACCGCTTCACCATTCTCACAGCTACCGGCCGCATCGGCTTCAGCTTGCGTACAGGCAGCGGGGATCTGCTAGATGCCGTGACCGGCCACGCGCCGAGGCCGGGCGCAGTAACGGGAAGGAGCGCCGATGTCCGCCCAGCTAGCGATGATCTGGCCTCGCGTCCCAGTCCCAGCCGGGGGCAGCCCGGACGCCGGGGCGCGGCACCTACTAGTGCCCGGGGCGCTGCCGCAGTGGCGAGCGCTGCTCGAGTTCCACTGGCAGGAGCGGCTCGAGCGGGTCACCGAGCTCTCACTCGCCTATCACGAGGCGCGAGACCTGGCCGGTGACGGCGGCGGCCAGCACGCTGAGAGCGCGGTGGCGGCGCGGTGCGCCCGGCTCATCCTCCGTCGCACGGTCGCGGAGCGGCGCGCCCTCGCCGAGATCGAGGCGGCCCTGGCCCGGCTGGCCAGCGGGCGCTACGGTCGGTGCGAGCAATGCGGCGCGGCCATCGCCGTCTCGAGGCTCGCCGAAGCCCCGCAGGCCAGGTACTGCCCGGCCTGTGACCGCTGAACACCCGGGGCCGCTGCGCGGAAAGGCAGCAGCCTCCCGGCGGGCGCCCGCTGACCTGGCCAGGCGCAGCAGCCAGTCTTATCGTGAGTGCATGCGGGTCGACATCAGCGCCGCGGCGGCCGAATTTGTGCGGGCACGAGGCGGCCGGCTCTGGGTCTGGGCCGCGTATCCGCAGAGGTGCTGCGCCGGCACGCCAGCCTGGATGCACACGGCCACTGAGCCGCCTGCGGGCTTTTCCGGGTTCGCCATGATCGACGCCGGCGGCGTGCAGATCTGCTTCCGCGCCACGGCGGGCCAGCGGCCGGATGTCCTGGAGATCGGGCTGCGCGGCGCGCGGCGGCCCAGGGTCGAGGCCTACTGGGACGGCTGCCTGATGGCGATGATCTAGCCGCGGATGCCTAATCCCGGCCGGGCACGGTTACCGCCGGGGTCTGCCAGCGCTGCTCGATCTTGCCGAAGTGCCAGATCGACAGGGCTATGACCCAGGTGAGGACAAAGACGCCGACGATCACGAACCCGGCGGTATTGATGTTGAAGCTCTCCACCCACTTCCAGGGTCCGCGCAGGTGGGCGTCCTGGGCGAGCAGGCCGACCAGCTCGACTGAGCCGATGAACACCGCGATGAAAACCGACAGGCCGGTGATCGTGAGGTTGTAGTAGATCTTGCGCACCGGCCGGGCGAAGGCCCAGTTGTAGGCATAGTTCATGTATGCGCCGTCCATCGTGTCGAACAGGCTCATGCCGGCCGCGAACAGGATCGGCAGCGCCAGGACGGCATACCAGGGGAGTCCGCTGACGACGGCGGCGGCGCCGGTCAGCAGCAGCAGGGCGACTTCAGTAGCGGTGTCGAAGCCGAGCCCGAACAGGAAGCCGATCGGGAACATCTTCCAGGGCGCGTCGACGTTGCGGGCGAATCGGCCGAGGAACCTGTTCATGAGGCCGCGATTGGCGAGCTGTTCTTCCAGCGCCGCGTCGTCATAGGCGCCGGAGCGCATCTCGCGGAAGATTTTCAGGATGTTCCGCAGGATGACGATGTTGAGCGCGGCGATCAGGAACAAGAAGACCCCGGACACCGCAGTGCCGACCATGTTGGTCGTGTACTCCAGGTGCGAGCTGCCGTTCTTCAGCTGATCATCTAGGCCCTTGATGCCGAACAGGAGCAGCAGCGAGAGCAGGAACACCACGCTCGAGTGGCCCAGGGAGAAGAAAAACCCGACCGACAGCGGCTTCTTGCCCTCGCCGACGAGCTTGCGAGTCGTGTTGTCGATGGCGGCGATGTGGTCGGCGTCGAACGCGTGCCGCATGCCCAGGGTGTAGGCGAGGATTCCCGTGCCGAAGCCGAAGACGTCCTTGTGGGTGATGTGGAAGTGGCCGCCCGCGGCCGACGCCACCATGCTCCAGCCCAGAACGTTGAGGCCGATGACCGTCACCGTCATGGCGCCGGCCCTGGTCCACTCGGCCGGGCTCAGCCCGTGGCGGATTCTTGCCAGGCGCGAGCTCACCGCCCCGCTCACTACAGCCATGTCACCGCCTATGTCACCGCCTCGGCCAGCCGGCCGCCGCCAGCCCAACCATAGGGATAATGCAAACGAGTTGCAACAACGTTACCTGCGCAAGAGGCGAGGCCCGCGGCCGGGCCGCTACCTGGCGGGCGGGACATGCCGGAGCGCCGGGCCGATGGCTCGCCCGGCGCAGTTCGCGGCAGGGATCAGGACACGGTCAGTGCGTTGCTGTCCTCGAAGAAGCCGGTGTCCTGGCCGGTCACCGTTTCCGTGCCGATGAACTTCAGGGTGACCGTCTGGCCGATGTACGAGCTGAGCGAGAGGACGCGCCGGACGTACCGGCCGGTGCTGTTTCGATTCGAGTACGTCGCCAGTGTGGTCGCCGGATTGCCGCCGGGGCCGAGGACCTGGACCTTCAGCGTGTCGGCGGCACGGCCGGCCGGGTCGGTGCTAGTGATCTTCAGCCAGAACGACAGCCTGGCGGCCCGGCAGCCCGGCGGGATGGTGACGGTCTGCGCGAGGGTGTCGGTGTGCGCTGCGCCGTAGCCGTCCAGCCACGCCAGCCACGAGCCGGAGCGCGCGGGCACGGCGGCGGAGCCCCGTTTGATGACGTCCGGGCTCGACGTCCAGGGCCTGGCCTGGCCGGTTTCGAAACCGGGGTTGCGCAGCAACTGCCCCGCCGCGCAGCTGGTCCCGGCCGGGCTGCTGATCATCCAGGCAAACGAGGCTGAACCGGTGGCGGTGCCGCCGTCCCTGGCGGTCACCGTGACGTGGTAGGCCTTCGCTGTGGTCGGCGTCCCGGTGATCTTTCCGCTGCCAGGGCTGATCGACAGTCCGGCGGGCAGCCCCGTCGCACCGTAGGTCAGCTGCCCGCTTGGGCCGGAGTCGGTGGCCCTGATCTGCAGGCTCGCCGCGGTGCCGACGGTGCTGGTCTGGCTGCCGGGCTGAGTGACCTGCACAGTTTCGCGCGGCGACGCGCCGCTGCCGAAGGCAGCAGTGCCGTCCGGGGTTCCCCAGCCGGCCGGCCCGTCATAGCCCGCCCTGGCGGTGCAGAGATAGGAACCGCCGCACCGCCCGTTGGCGCCGGACGTCACGTCGTACAGGCCCGACGTGTGGACGTAGAGGTAGGAAGACGGATAGCTGCCCTTGGCGGGCGTGCCAGCCAGCGCGAAAACCGAGGCGATGAGCGGGGACGCCGCGCTGGTCCCGCCAACCTCGAGCCAGCCGCGCTCATCGTAGGAGTCGTACACAGCGACGCCCGTATTCGGATTGGCCACCGCGGCGACGTCGTTGTCCGTCCGCCGCGCGCACCCGGTGTCAGTCTGCCAGCGCGGCTTGGCGTCATAGGCGGAGCATCCCGAGCCGGTGCCCTCCCCGCCCGAGTTTGCGCCCCACACCGTCTCGGTCCAGCGGCGTGCGTTCGCGGCAGTGGTCAGCGACGTGCCGCCGACCGATGTGACGTCTTGCGAGGCAGCCGGATAGGAGACGCCGTAGCCACTGTCCCCGGCCGAGGCGGTAATCGCCACGCCGGTGTGCTGGTAATAGCTGGCGTCGAAGCCGGGGTCAGCGGCCGATTCGCGGCCGCCGTAGCTATTGGACACCGCGACGGCGCCCTTGCCGACCGCTGTGTTCACCGCGGTCCCCAGGTCGGAGATATTCGGGCTGCTGGCTTCGACCAGCAGGATGTGGCAGTTCGGGCACGCCGCCGAGACCATATCGAGGTCCAGTGATTCCTCGGTGGCCCACCCAGTGCTGCGGGCTGGACTGGGCAGCGGATTAGCCTGGCCGTTCTCGTTGATCTTGCGGAAGCATCCGGTTCCGCACGCGGGCAGGCCCCACGCCGCCCGGTAGGTAGCGAGATTGGCCGCGGCGTCCGGGTCGTCGTAGGCGTCGACGATCGCCACCGTCTGGCCGGCTCCCGCTGTGGCGGACGGGAGCTTGTAGGCACTTTGCAGGCTGGCCGGCCCGTAGCCGGCCCCGGCCGGCCCGGTGCCCGGCTGCACGGTGGCTCCTGGCTTCGCGGTGGCGGCCGGCCGCTGCGGGACGTTGGTGCGGATGAGCGCCATGCAGGCCGCCCGGCCCGCTCGCGAAGTAACCGCGCAGGCCCGGCGGTAGTCCGGCTTGCCGCTCGCCGCAATGCGGGCGGTGGCGCGGGCCTGAGCGGTGGCGCGGCCGTAGCCGACGTCCTGCCGGGCCAGCGCCGGCTGTGCTGCGGCGGCGCCGGCGGCAGCGAGCGCGCTGAGCGTAAGGGCCGCGGCGGCGCCGAGCACTATCCACGCCCGGACGCTCGCTGCGCGGCCGCGGCTGCTGTCAGCCGGGCGAAGACCAAAGCCAAACCTGGATCGCACGAGACGCTCCTCCTCGACTGGGGGGTAGCGGCGCATCGAGCGGCTGGGCCGGCCGGTCGTCGGCTGTGGTCACCTCAGCAGCTGGTCGGCGCCTGGGGAGAGCAGAGTCCATGCTGACCGCCGGTGACCTGCCTGGTCATGCGAACGCGTAAACATCCAGTTACGCATCGGTATATCGCGCCCGTGCCTGTCTGGCCGGAACTGCCGGGGCCGGGTTACTCGCCGGCGGGTGGCTGACTGTCGTCGTGGCCGGCGCCGGTGTCAGCCGCCACTGCCGGTACACGGCGATCAACTCGTCTTGCATCTGCGGGGTCAGGTCATCTGGCGTGATGGTCCCAGTCAGCTGGATGGTCGCGCGCATCTGCGCGAGGTACTCGGCGCAGTGCCGGCAGTTGGCCAGATGCGCCTCGAGGCGGGTATTCGGTCACCAGCTCGACGGCCTGCCGGCACGCGATGTCCTGGCCGCGGCGCCTGATCCTCAGCCGCATGATCAGGTCCTCCCGAATTCTGTCTCGAGAACCTGGCGTATCCGGCTGCGGCCGCGGTGCAGCAAGACCCGCTGGTTGACCTCAAGATCTCCAGCACTGTGCAGACCTCTTCGCTGCTCAGTCCCTCCACATCGCGCAGTGTCACGACCTCGCGCTGCCGGGCGGGCAGCGCGTCGAGAGCCGACCGGATCCGGTCGGCCATCTTGGCTGCTGTCAGCCGGTCATCGCTTTCCTCGATCCAGTGCTCGGGCGGTGAGATCCACTGACCGTCCAGGCCGAATCTGGACTGTTCCACGGCCGGGCCCGCAGCGCCGATCGCAGTGGAGCGCCGCTCGCGTGTCCCGGTCGTCCTGGCCCGGTTGACCAGGATGCGGAACAGCCACGTCCGCACCGAGGAGCGGCCCTCGAACCGGCTGATGCCCCGCAGCACGCCGACCCAGGCATCCTGGACCACCTCCTCGGCCACCGCCCGGCTGGGTACCAGCGAGCAGGCCAGTCGCAGCATGGAGTCGTGGTAGCGCCTGACCAGGATGACGAAGGCCTGCTTGCCGCCCGCACGCAGGCGATCAAGCAGCTCGGCATCCGTGTCCCGGTTCAGCGCCGACAGCCTAATGGCGCCCTTTCCCCGGCTCGCGTCGTTTGCGCACGGGCGGCTGCGGTTCGCCGTGCGTTCTCGGTTCCCCGCAGCCGCCCTGACGCGAATCAGGCCCCGCTGGCCGGTCAGCGTCGCGGACGCCGGTCAGCCGACTGTGATGCCCTCGCCGCCAGCAGCGTCGGCCACCGTCACGGAGCCGATCTCGGTGAGCGAGCCCGCCGGCGTGCACGGCGAACTCGTCGATGATGCCGTTCCCGCCGGTCTGGACGTAGAGGAAACTCCCGCCGGGCGTGGCACTGGCGTCTACGGTGCCGGGATCGGTTGCGGTCTGGCCCAGGAGCGCGAGCTGGCCGCTTGCGTCGGAGGAGTAGCCGCTGATCGTGGCGCTGCCGGCGTTCGAGGCGAAGAGCAGGCCGCCAGCGGGCGCGACCCAGCACGTGGCGGACTGCCCGGTGCCTGCTGAGTCGAGCAGGGTCACGGTGCCGTCCGGGCTGGGCGCGTACGTCGCCAGCGCGTTAAGGCCCGTTTCGGCGATGACGAGGTGTCCGGCCGGGTCGAAGGTAATCGCGAACGGGACAGTGCCCGGCTCGGGGTTGACGACCGGGGACGCCGACAGGCTGCCGTCCTGCTGAACGCCGAACACGTCAATGTCGTTGCCGTTGGCCTTGGTCGTCACGATCAAGTCGAGATTCACGCAAAGATCGACCTATCGGCATGCCTTGTGTGATTCAGCCCATAACATTCGCATGTTCGATCTCGGTCGTGGTTGTCCACAATATCGGGCAGTGCGAGAACCGACACAGCACCCTGCGTGCGGGATGGTTACTTCCGGTAACCCGGTGCCCTGACCCGCGTCAAGTCCGCATGCCGATGCCCGCACGCGACAGACAGCAGCCGGGCATGCACCCAGGGTGAAAGCCGAGCGCGCTTGCGCGCCCGACCGAAGGTTCGTCTTGTTCTCTCTCAGGACTACCACCAGGACATCACGTGGGCCCACAACCCGGTCTCGGAAACCGTCCAGGCTCGCCCTCGCGGTAACACCCGCCCTCGCCGTGGCGGCCGTGGCCGCAGGTGCCAGCGGCGCGTGGTCAGCCAGTGCCGCGGCTCAGCCGCCGCCGGTTCCAGGCAGGCGCAGCCGGCGTCAGATTCCGCATCGGTCAGCGTCTCGGGCGCGGCCAGATCCGTCACGCTGGACGGATTCGCCGCGCGCTGGCTGCAAGGACGAAGCGCCGTGAGGTCACGCCGCGCAAGACCGCGTGGTTTATGCTGCGCGACTTCGGCTGGCGGACGAGCCAGTTCAGGTACCTCGACCGGCTGTGGGACCGGGAAAGCGGCTGGAATGTCTACGCGACCAACACCTAACTCGGGCGCGTACGGGATCCCGCAGGCCCTGCCAGCCTGGAAGATGGCGAGCGCGGGCCGGGACTGGCGGACCAGCGCCCGCGTTCAGATCCTGTGGGGCCTGCGCTATATCCGGGAGCGCTTCGGCTCGCCGCAGCGCGCGTGGGATCACGAGATCAGCGTCGGCTGGTGCATCGCGCGCTAGACGCCGGCTGCTGAGAACCACCACCACCACCACCACCGCGGCGCTGCTGCAGGATCCGGGCTGCAGCGGGCCGCGGTTCGCTAGCGGCCGACCTTGCGCGCCCGGTCCAGCAGATCATGCAGGCGGTCGCCGGGCTGGCCGACGAGCACAGCCACCCCGGCCTCTGCCGCCGTGATGAGCCCGGCAGCCTGCCGGGCGCGAACACGGGCCTGCGGCGTGGCCGTTGACAGTACTACGAGCACAGCACCCACCTCGGCGGCGAACCGCGCGATGTCATCGGCGGGAAGATCGGCAGACAGATGATGCACGGTCCAGCAGTCTTCACGCAGGCAGGCTGCTGCCATCAGGGCAGGAAGCCCGTGCCGCTCGTCGGCCGGCGTCGCGACCACCGCGGTGCCGCGGGGCCGGCCGCGCGGCTGCACAGCCCGCCCGGCAACGAGCCGCTCGCAGATCGCGGTGGCGCGATGCTCCATCGCGATGGAGACCTCGCCCGCTGCCCACTGCTCGCCGATCCGGACCAGCGCCGGGGCGATGACGTTGTCGCACAAGTCAGCGAGCGGGACGGCGCCGGCCAGCCGGCCGAGGCTGGCGCGGGCGGTGACCTCGTCGCCCGCGACGAGCGCGGCATGCAGCCGGTCCGCCAGCCGCGGCCAGTCCCGTACCCGGACATTCCTGGCCGGCGGCTGGCCCGCTTCCCGGCGTGCGGCAAAGGCCCGGAGATCATCGGCGCTGATCTCGTAGCCGCGGCCGATTTTCCTGGCCGGCAGCTGCTGCTGCCGGACCCAGGCATAGGCAGTCTGATAGTGCACGCCGAGTGCGTCGGCGGCCTCGCTTAGCCGCATGCCGGACTCCGGTCAGGTGAGCTGGCTGATAAGTTAGCCTAGTTTAGTATTAATTCTTGCCGCCCGCACAGTACCCGCCGCGCCCCCGATGGAGAGTGCTGGCACGGTGAACGCCATCACCACCTTCGTTTTCAGGCACCGGCGGATCGTTGCCCTGTTCTGGCCGCTGACCCCGCGCGCCGGCGAGCGCGCGGCAGCGCCGACCCCGTCTTAGCGCCAGCCCAGCGGGTCGACTCCGCCGGGCACCGGCGCCTCCTGGTCATAGGGCGTGCGGGTGAAGACGAACGAGCCGATATCGAGCGACAAAACGCTGCCGCCGGGCCGCCGCACCGCCGTCAGCGGCTGTCCCGCGTGGTAGCCGTCGATCCCGGTCCAGGTGCCGTCGGCGGCGCGGCGGAATCGGAACGCCCGGTCGCGGCCCCCGGCCGTCTGCAGGATGAGGGTGTCGCCAGACAGGGTCATGGTGTACGGCACCGGGCCCCGGTACCAGCTGCCGAGCATGCCGACCAGGTCGGCGTCAGCCTCGGCGGGCGCCCATTCGTCCCGGCTGACCGGCTCGTTCCCGGTCAGAATGGCGAGCAGGCCGGCAGTGAGATCGGCGCCGAAACCGGCAGTCGAATTGCACAGTGCGATGGCCGCAGCACGGCCGTCGTCGGCGATCTGCAGCATGCCGGAGAAGCCCGGCATCGAGCCGCTGTGCCCGTAGCTGCGCACGCCGGCCTCGTTCCACAGCTGCAGTCCCAGGCCGTACCCGGTGGTCCACGGCTGTCCGGGCAGATCCTCGATGCCGAGCGGCTCGCGCATCTCGGCCAGCGTGTCCGGCGCCAGCAGGCCGCCGGTATCACCAGCCAGGAACCGCGCCCAGATTGCCAGGTCGCCGACGGTCGTCCACAGCTGGCCTGCGGGCGCCATGGCGCCGGCGTCGTGTTCCGGCTCGGGTAGCAGCAGGTCGGCGTGCGGGTGCACGGCGAATCCGGTGGCATGCGGCGGCTGCGGCCGGGTGGTCGTCCGGCGCATGCCGAGCGGCTCCAGCAGCTCACCGGCGATGACCGCGTCCCACGGCAGCCCGTGCAGCTGGGCCACCAGCTCGCCGAGCAGCGCATATCCCACGTTGGAGTAGTGGAAGCGGCGTCCTGGCCGCCACCGGGCGGCGTCATCGCGCAGTGATGCGGCAGCCAGGTCCTCGAACCGGCCGCCAGGGGTGCGTTCCCACCACGGGCCGGCCGTCTCCGCCCGCAGGCCCGAGGTATGCGACAGCAGCTGCCCGATGGTCATGTCCGCGGCCGCGGCGGCATGGCCGACGTAACGACCGACCGGGTCGACGAGCCTGAGCTGGCCGCCGTCCCGAAGCCGCAGCACGGCGACCGCCACGAACGTCTTGGTAATGGACCCGGCACGGTATTGCACGTCAGCGCCGGGCGGCAGCGGCTCACCGTCGGCGCCGGCGACCCGGCCGTAGCGCGCCGACCAGGTGAGCTGCCCATCGCGTACCAGGCCCGCGGCAACCGAGGGCAGCCGGTGCTCGGCCTGCTCCCCGGCCAGCCGGGCGTCCAGCAGCCGCTGTGTCCGATCATCGATCACGCTGGCCGATGCTATCCGTAGTACAACCTGGACCTGCTCGGCGGTCACGAGCTGTTCGCGCCGCGACGGCGGGCCGGCTCCTGGAGCGGCAGCTCGGACGCGGCGATGCTGTCCTGACCGGGGTCGCGCCCAGCTGACGCGGCGCCAGGCCCGCGGCAAGGCCCGATTTGCGCAAGCCGGCGTCGCGCGGAAGCCTGGTGCGGCCGGGAGCCGCGACCCGGCCTCGCCGTGGCGGTACTGGCGGCGTCTAGCAGGAATGGCCGTTGCGAGGCGAGGGAGCCTACGTGCCGTATTACAGTCCGGGCGGCGATATCGTCGCGATCATCGACGCGCCGCCCGCACCGGCGGCGCTGCTTGCTCCCGGCGGTAACTTCGTCGCGCTGGTGCATTATGAGTCCCATCCGCCGATCACCGCGCTGGCCCGGCCGTACCTGGCACTGGCCGGGATGCGGGTCGACCCGGCGATCGCCGGGCGGCAGCGGACGCGCCGGCTCACCGGCCTGTCGGTGCTCAGCCTGCCGGGCGGTGTGCAGCAGCCGCTAGATCTTCCGCCGGGCGCGACGGTGAGCGTGCCGAACTGGGCGCCGGACGGCCGCCGTTTTGCCTTCACGGTCGATGAGCCCGACGGGATCGGCGTCTGGGTCGCCGATGCCACGACGGCCACCGCGAGCCGCGTTCCGGGCCTGCGGGTCCGCGACATACTCGGCGGCGACCCGATGTCGATCGGCGGGACGGTCCGCTGGTCCCGCGATGGCGGCTCACTTCTCGTGCTGAGCGCCCCGGCCCACCCGGCGCCGCTGCCGGAGAATGCGATCGAGCCGCAGATCGAGGAGACCGCGGGCAAGCATTCGCAGATGGCGACCTTCCAGGACCTGCTGCGCACCGCGGCCGACGAGGACATCTTCGAGGCACTGGCCACGACGGTGCCGCTACGGGCTGACCCAGTCTCAGGAACGGCGAAGGAACTCGGACCGGCCGGGCTCTATCAGCAGATACACGATTCGCCGGACGGTGAGCACCTGCTGGTGCGCCGGCTGCAGCGGCCTTTCTCGTTCCGGGTGCCGCACCCCTACTTCGCGCGCCGCGTCGAGGTGTGGTCGGCCGACGGCGGCCTGGAACGAGTCATCGCCGACCTGCCCGTCAGTGACGAGATCCCGCGGCACGGGGTGCCTGCCGGCCCGCGGGGGGTGTCCTGGGCTGAGCGGCAGCCGGCCAGCCTGGTCTGGGCCGAGGCTCTCGACGGCGGTGACCCGCTTGCCGTCGCAGAGCACCGCGACAAGATCGTGCGGCTCGACACTCCGGCCGCCGCGGAGCCCGAGGGCTGCTTCCTCGTCCGGCAGCGCTGCCTTGGCTGGCTGGATACCGGCGAGCCGGACCGGCTGCTGCTGACCGAGCACGACCGGGACCGCCGCTGGCTGACCACGTGGCTGTGCGACGTACGGGCGCCGGAGCGCAACCGGGTTATTTTCGACCTGTCCGCTGATGACGCCTATGCCGACCCTGGCTCGCCGCTCATGGCCCGGCACCCGGACGGCACCCGGACAGTGCTGCAGGACGACTCTGCCATCTACCTGCGCGGCGATGGCGCGACGCCAGAAGGCGACCGGCCGTTCCTCGACCGCCTTGACCTGACCGGCATGCAGCAGAGCCGGCTGTTCCAGAGCCCGCCCGACGCCTTCGCGCAAGTGCTGGGCTTCGTGGCTGGCGGCCGCGAGCAGGTGCTGGTCTGGCACGAGAGCCGGAGCGAGCCGCCGAACCTGGTCATTGTGCCGCTGGACGGATCGGCGCCCAGGCAGCTGACGTCCTGGCCGGATCCGCACCCGCAGCTCACCAGCATGGACAAGCGGCTGGTCACGCACGACCGCGGCGACGGCGTTCAGCTGTCCGGCATGCTGCACCTGCCGCCTGGTTACGATCCGGCATGCGACGGCAGGCTGCCGCTGGTGGTCTGGGCATATCCGCTGGACTACGGCAGCGCGGCGACGGCCGGGCAGGTGCGGGGCAGCAGCAAGCGGTTCACCCGGCTGACCGCGTCCGAGCCCGTCTGGTTCGTGCTGCGCGGATACGCCGTGCTGGCCAACGCGACGATGCCGGTTATCGGCGACCCCGAGACGATGAACGACACTTATATCGAGCAGATCGGCGCGGCTGCGGCAGCGCATATTGCGGCGCTGGATGCGATGGGGATCGTCGACCCCGGCCGGGTTGCTGTCGGCGGGCACAGCTACGGCGCGTTCATGACCGCCAATCTGCTCGCCCACACCGATCTGTTCGCCGCCGGGATCGCGCGCAGCGGCGCTTACAACCGCAGCCTCACGCCGTTCGGCTTTCAGACCGAGCGGCGCAGCTTCTGGGAGGCACCGCAGATCTACGACCAGGTATCGCCGTTCCGCTACGCCCACCAGATGACCACGCCGATCCTGCTGATCCACGGCGAGCAGGACGCCAACTCCGGGACGTTCCCGATTCAGTCACAGCGGCTGTTCCAGGCTGTTCAGGCCAATGGCGGTACCGCCCGGCTGGTCCTGCTGCCGCACGAGAGCCACGGCTACGTCGCGCGCGAGTCGGTCCTGCACATGCTCGCGGAGCAGTTCCGCTGGCTGGACCGGTGGCTTGGCGCACAGCCGGCCCAGACCCCGGCTGCGCCCGCATAACAGCCCGCCGTGACGTCACTGATGGGATCCTCTCAGCGAGAACAATGCCAAAGAGCGGGCGCGCACAGCCTGGCTACGGGCACCTTCAGCCGGTCCTGGCAGGCTCATTTTGACTTCCGGTTTTGACTTCCGGCTGCTGCCGCCAACTGCGACGAACGGCACATTAAGGCCGGGAAGGCCACTAACGTCGCTGATCGCGGCTAGTCTCCTGTACTGGCGGTAACTCCCATCGGGGCGCTGGAGCCTGGTCCCGGCCAGCGGAGAACGAACGCAGGGTCCCGTCCCGGCCAGCAGTCGGCCGGCACGGGACCGGTTAGGCAGAGTGCAGTGCAGGACACCTGGGTAGCCCGAGAGCTGCCCGTGCTGGATGCGACCGTGCGGCTGCTCGAGGAGAGCTACATGGTCACTGTCAGCGACATAGCTGCCCGGACGGGGCTGGACGTCACGGATGTGGCCCGTTCGCTGGAGGCCCTCGATCCGGCCTATGTCGACTTCCGCAAGACGACGACGGGCGGTGACGCCAGGTTCTGGTATGTCCTGAAGGTCACGCCCCAGGCCCGCCAGGCGGTGGGCCAGTGGCCGACGCCGGACAGCCTGGTCGCGCGGATGGCTGAGGAACTGTCCGCCGCCGCGGCGGTCGAGACTGACCCGGAGCGCAAGGGCCTGCTGGCCTATGCCGCGCGGCTGGTGGGTGACACGCTGCGGGACGTCGCCGTCCGGGCTGCGGCAAAGGTCCTCGCGCCGGAAGCTGGCCAGGCAGCCGGCCCAGAAATTCCGCTGGAACAGTAAGTGCGGCCCGCGGACCGCTGTAGTCCTCCTCCGGATATTGCTTTCCGTGCCCCAGACCAGGGTGGGCCGGCACTGGTTTCCGATTAAAACACCTGTTAAACTAGGGATTGACGGCAAAGACCACGCACGGCCGCGACGCACACTCGTCGCGGCTCTGCGTGCGGGGATCGGCCCGATGATGTCCTGAGCTGCGGCGGCTACGGACGCGCGCGGGCTGCTCTCCTGCTGCGGCGTTGCGCCCGGTCGCACACCCTGGGCGCAACGCCGCCCCCGCATTTATGGGATCGCCACTACTTGGCCTGCCGCCCGAGTGGCGGGCGGAACGGGGTGATCGGGGTGGCGGGGTGACGTCGCGGGCCCGACCACAGGGCCGGGACGGCGTCTACGGCCTCGGCCACCGCATAGGCGGACTGCTCGTAGTTGAGGCGCCAGCCGACGAAGTCCGGCCAGGCGTCCTCGGGGTCGCGCTCGATCGGGAAGTTCACCTTGCGCATCCGGCTGACCGCGTCCAGGAACTCGTCGTAGGTGAGCGTGATACTGCCATTGGGGTCGGTCTCCTCGGGGACGCTGATGCCCATCGCCCGCGCGATCTCGTGCAAGCAGACGAAACCGCCCCGCAGGCAGAGCCGCGCCGGGACGACGGGCGCGGCGCCGGGAGAGAGCGCGAGGAACAGCGCCGCGGAGTCCAGCACCGCTAGCAATGAGGTAACCCAGGACGACAGCGGCCGGGGCGAGCGGAACCGCACCAGCGGCAGGTAGGTGGTGTGACTCTCGGCCACATCCGCGGCCCAGCGCTCCCATGTCGCGTACAGATCGGGCAGCGTGTCGATCGTCGACACGCCCGAGCCCAGCGCGTAGTGCGTGCGCGCCAGCAATTCCGGGCCCCACGACGGAACGCTCGCCCGTGCGTTCAGCAGCGCAATCTCGGTTTCGCGCCGGTTGAACGCTGAGTACAGGGTTGGCAGATAGGCAATCTGCAGTGTCACCGTGACGATGCCGGTGAGCGAAGCGATGTCCAGGATCGTGCGCTCCGCCGCACCGCCGACTTTCACCGGGCCGATCTCCCACAATGCGGGACCGGCCGTGGTGAAGGCCTGGGTGATGCCACCGTCAACCAGCGGCCACATCAGCAGCGAGTAGCCGACGAAGAAGATCCCGAGCCAGACGATCAGCTGCATGAGCAGGATTGCGGCCGCCTGCGTTGCCAGCACCCGGTCGCGGCGCTTGTAGTCGGTGATCCCCGCGGTGGCCAGGCGGTACCCGCCGTTGACGATCCGGTCGACCCAGCGCGTCAGCAAGCTGGTCACCGGGCGCGGCACGATGAGGGTTCCGATCACGCTCGATGCCGCCGTGAGTACCAGCAGGGCACCGGCGGCCGCGGCCACAGACCGGGCGAGCAGCGGCACGACCATGAATCCTCCGCCCAGCTGACGATGACCAGAACGCACCTGACGATGATCAGAAGATAGCGGCACAGTGCTGGCGGCAGCCCGTCGGCTGGTCGGCGGGCTGGTTCGCCAGGCCTGTCGCTGGCCGCAGTCTCCGATCGGCCCGTCCCGTCAGATCGGCCCGTCCCATCCCTTCGGCCCGTCCCATCCCTTCGGGCCGGCCGTCGTGATGGCAAGCTGAGGTGAAGGCGAGGCCGCCTGGCCCCGCCGCCGGGACGCAGCCCGGCAGCCTACGAGGCAAGGAGAAGGAATGCCTACTCGCAGTGCCCATACGACATGGACCGGCGGCCTTCAGGACGGGTCCGGCACAGTTACGCTGGTCAGTTCTGGCATCGGCAGCTATGAGGTCAACTTCCCCAAGCGGGCGGCCGACGAGGCGGGCGGCACGACCAGCCCGGAGGAGCTTATCGCCGCCGCGCACACGGCATGCTTCGCCATGCAGTTCTCGGGCTTGCTCGATGCGGCCGGCGGCAGCGGCCAGTCCATCGACGTCAGCGGCGACGTCAGGCTCAGCCCGGACCAGTCGGGCGGCTTGCGGATCAGCGGCATCAAGCTGACCGTCCGAGGCTCCGCGCAGGGCGTCAGTCCAGAGGAATTCGCCAAGATTGCGCAGGAAGCCAAGAGCTCCTGCCCGGTCAGCAAAGCCCTCGCCGGCACCGACGTCGCGCTCGAGGTCGTTGCGGCTGACGCCAGGTAGCCTGCGCTCGCCCCGACCGGATTAGCCGCGCTGGGGGGGATCGTGCATCCCGTGCAACCTCAGCCGGCGTAACGCCGTCTTCACAGTTGGCCGGAAGGAGTTCTTTGGTGCCATAAGCCTGCATCTCCGCCTGCGCGCCCCGTTGCATAGCACTGCCTTGCGCGGACATGCTGGCTAACCGGGAGCGCATGGGCGCCGGGCCGCTCTATGCCGAAGGGCTGAGCCGCCGTCTGGGCGAGAAGGAGAGACACGTGCCAAGATCGGCGGGCCCGCGGCCTGACGCCGACCTGGATCAGGCGGGCTGGGCGCCTCGCTCCCAGCCCGCCTCGCGGCGGCCGCCAGGCTCAGCCGAGCAGCCGAATGCGCACCGGCGTGCTCCGACCCAGCGGGATCTGGGGCAGCGCGGTCCGGGGCGGCGCGGCGCAGGCTACGGCAGCCCGGGGCAGCGCAGCCCGGGCCAGCGCGGCCCTGGGCCGCGGGATCCTGGGCAGCGCGCTGGCTACGGCCGCCCGGGCCTGCGCGGACCGGGTCAGCGCAGCTCGGGGCAGCGCGATCCCGGGCGGCGGAATGCGGCCTCGGGGTCGCCGGACTCCCGCCAGTACCGTCCCGTGCCACGGGCCTTGCTTGCGCTGCTGACCACGTTCGTTTTCATCACCGGCTGGTCGGTGGTGCATGCGCTCATCATGCCGGGCGGCGGCACGGTCTCGGAGCGCCTCGCAGAATGGGCTCGCGACCACGAGCTCGGTCCCGTGGTGACTCTTGGCGAGTGGCTCAGCTACCAGCCACCCAAGAGGGGCGGTAAGCCGTCGTTCACCCTGACCGGCCCGAGCGCCGCCGTGGGGAAGCGGAGTTCCGGCCAGGACGACCACGGCAAGCGGGCCGGGATGCTGCCCATCATCCCCGCCCGGCTGGCATCCCCGGCCGGCCGGCCGCTGAAGGGCGAGGGCATCTGGCGGGTAGTCGCGACCGTGCACGGCGTGCCCGCCATTTACGCCACCTACCTGCGGCCATCGAGAATCTATACGTCCTACGTCGCCGGCATCGTCTCGATGGACCAGCGGCTGCTGCGCTTCGAGCTGCGGCCGGGCGCGGAGGACCCGGGGCCCGGCCGCTGGCGGGCCCAGCCGACGATTGCGCCGGGGACTCGCAGCGGCCTGGTAGCCACCTTCAACGGCGGTTTCAAGATCGCCTCGGCCGGCGGCGGCTTCTACCTAAACGGCGCCACCGCGGGCACCTTGCAGCCAGGGGCGGCGTCGCTGGTGTATTACCGCGACGGGCGGGTGGCGGCAGGAGCGTGGGACCGGACGGTGCGGATGACCCCGCAGGTAGCCGGCGTCCGGCAGAACCTGCGTCTGATCGTCGACCACGGGGTCGTGCCCAGCTCGGTTGATCAGGACGTCGAGAGCAGCTGGGGGGCGACTCTCGGCGGCAGCTACCATGTCTGGCGCTCGGGCATCGGAGTGACTGCGGACGGACGGGTAATCTTCGTCTACGCTCCGGCCCTGGATGTGCAATCTCTGGCCGATTTGCTGAGACGCGCGGGATGCGTCGAAGCTATGCAGCTCGATATCAATCCAGACTGGATGTCCTTCATGTACTACCTGCCGGAGCACCACCCGGCGAATCCCACGCCGATCAACCTGCTCCCTGACCAAGTGCAGCCAGCAGACCGTTACTATGCAATCTCCAACCGCGACTTCACGGCGGTTTATGCGAAATGACATTGCCCAGTCCGGCGGCCGGGGCAACCCGCACCAGCCGAACCGATGAGACACGCCTTGCCGGGCCGCTGCGGTGGCTCAGGGCTGTCATCTCTACTGCCAGGCCGCGCCAATGGCCGAAGAACCTGCTGGTCTTCGCCGCGCCGCTGGCAGGTGCGACACTCGGTCGCGATAACGGCTTCGCCTACGCGCTGGTGGCGATGGGGGCGTTCATCGCCGCGTCGTCGGCCGTGTACTACGTCAACGACGTGGTCGACGTCGAACGGGACCGGCGGCATCCGTACAAGCGGTACCGCCCGGTGGCAGCAGGGGAGCTTCCGGCGGCGCAGGCGCTGGTCCTGGCACTTGCGTGCACGAGCGCCGCAATCGGCGCCGGCGTCTGGATCCACTCGGCGGGTCTGGTCTGGGCACTCAGCGCCTACCTTGGGCTGAGCTTCCTCTACTCGCTGGTACTCAAGCATGTGCCGGTCGTGGAGGTCGTGTTTGTCGCCTCCGGTTTCGTGCTGCGCGCGCTCGGTGGCGCGGCTGCGACGCATGTCCCGCCCTCGGGCTGGTTCCTGCTTGTCTGCAGCCTGGGCGCCCTCCTGGTCGCGCTGGCCAAGCGCTATACCGAGCTGACGGTGCTCGGCGAGCACGCAGTCAAGCACCGGCCGGTGATGCGCTGGTACTCGGCGGTGGCTGTGCGGGCCAGCCAACGACTGGTCGCGGTCGTGATGCTCGTGGCCTACGTGCTCTGGGCCAAGGGCGAGCACGACACAGTGATGCGGGCATGGCACCTGGCCAGCGTTGTCCCGCTGTCCGCGGCCATGGCGCGTTTTGACAAGCTGACCGCGGGGGCAACGAGCAAGCCCGTGGAGGATCTGATCGCGCGCGACGGCATCATGGTCGCGTTCGAGCTCGCCTGGCTGGCAATATTCGCGACGGGGCTCTTTTTGGCAGGCAGTTCATGACGCCCCAGCGGAGGTCCCGTGCCCTGCTGCTCGGCGGGACCAGCGAGATCGGCCTGGCGATCCTGGCCGCGCTCGACGCGCCAGCGCAGACCGAGATACTGCTGGCCGGGCGGGACGAGCAGCGGCTCGCTGCCGCCGGCAAGCAGCTGCCGTATGCGGTCCGGACGCTTTCCTATGACGCCACGGCACTGGACACCCACGTGACGCTGATCGACGAGGCCTTCGCGGACGGGCCGGTGGAACTGGTGATATCAGCGGCGGGCGTACTGATCCCGCAGGAAGTTCTCGATGCTGACCCGCGGCAGGCCGGCGTACTGATCGAGACGAACTTCACCGGGCACGTCACCACGCTGCTGGCAGCGGCAGCACGGATGCGGCGCCAGGGCCATGGCACGATCGTGGTGCTCTCGTCGGTGGCCGCCGTCCGGCCGCGCAAGGCCAATTTCGTCTACGGCTCGGCCAAGGCTGGCCTGGACGCGTTCGCTCGCGGGCTGGCTGACTCGCTGCATGGCACCGGCGTGCGGCTGCTGCTGGTCCGGCCCGGTTTCGTCACGGGGCGGATGACGGCGGGAATGACAGCCGCCCCGCTGGCCAGCACACCTGCCGAAGTCGGTGCCGCGGTCGCCGTTGCCCTGCACGGGCATTCCGCCCAGGTGTGGGTGCCGCGGGCGCTCGGGCCGATGGCGGCAGCCCTGCGGCTGATACCGCGGCCGCTGTGGCGGCAGATGCGCCGCTAGTCTCTGCCGGGCACTCGGGTTGAAGGGACCAGGCGGCCGGACCGGCTGGCGCCGGCTGGGTATGAGTGAGCGCGGCTGCGCTGGCGGGCTGGTCAGGCTTCACGATGACGACTGGCCGCGTTCCCGCGGCGGGAACCGGCCTGGCAGCTCAGCCTGCGATGATGGTGCGCAGGGGCCACCGGCCAGCGGCTCCCGAGGCGGCGACTACCCGGGAGAGTGGCGTGGCGGACCGATCGGGCGGGTTGCGTCAGCAGCCCCCGGATATACATGGCAGCGGCCAGACGGCGCCGCGGCGCCGCGATGCCCGGCAGGCGCCGTCCATGCTCCGCCGGGCAGCCGTGGCTGGCGCTCCCGCGCCGCAGCAGCTGCACGTCCAGTTCGGCGCGGATGCCGCAGCGCAGGTCGCGGTCTCCTGGGCGGCCGCGGCGGCGGTGTCCCGGCCGCGGCTGCGGGCGGGACGAGCCGACAGCGGACTCGGTGTCGAGGTACCTGCGCAGGAGCGCGTCTACACCGACGCGCTGACCGGCGAGACCGTCTGGACCTATCACGCCCGGCTCGACGGGCTCGAGGCCGATACGGCGTTTGCTTACGAGGTCCGGCACGACGGCGCTGAGCCGGCTGCGGGTACCTTCCGCACGGGACCGCGCGGCCGTTCGAAGGGCTTTCGCTTCACCAGCTTCGGTGATCAGTCCATTCCCGCGCCGGTCGGCCGCGGTTTCGGCCCGGCCGGCCCGAACGCCGGTTACGTCGTCGACGCCGTTGACGCGCTCGATCCGCTGTTCCACCTGGTAAACGGCGACCTGAGCTATGCGAATGTGAGCGACGCTCCGGTGGCGACCTGGGCAGCGTTCTTCGCCAACAACATGCGGTCCGCCCGGCACCGGCCGTGGATGCCCGCGGCCGGCAATCACGAGAACGAGGTAGGCAACGGACCGCAGGGATATCTGTCTTACCAGACCAGGTTCGAGCTGCCGGATAACGGGTCGGAGCAGTTCCGCGGCAACTGGTACGCCTTCACGGTGGGACGGGTCCTGGTGCTGTCCATCAACACCGACGACGTCTGCCTCCAGGACGGCGGGTTCAGCGACTATCGCAATGCGCACTTGCCGGAATACGCCGAGCGCGGCCTCGACCCCTACATCCGGGGGTATAGCGGCGGCCTGCAGCGCGCCTGGCTGCAGCAGCAGCTCGCCGCAGCCCGCGGCGGCGGCGACATCGACTGGATCGTGGTCTGCATGCACCAGGTGGCTATGTCCTCGGCGCACTTCAACGGCGCGGACCTCGGGATCCGGCAGGAATTCCTGCCCCTGTTCGACGCCTACGGCGTCGACCTGGTGGTCGCCGGCCACGAGCATCACTTCGAGCGGACTTTCCCGGTCCGCGGGATCCTGCCCGGCGCCGCGCTGCTCACCCCGGCGCCCGGGAGCTTCGACCCGGCGGAGATGGATACAAGGGACGGAACCGTTCACATGATCATCGGCGGCGGCGGCAACTCGACGCCCACGCCGCCTGGTGCCTTCGATACCCCTTATGACGGCGTCCTGATCACCGGGGTCAGCCCGGGCGGCCCGCAGCGGCAGCGCCGCACGATCAAGACGACCGAGCCCGCGCCCTGGTTGGCCTACCGGGACGTGACGACTCCCTACGGCTTCGCCTCGTTCGACGTCGCGCCCGCCGAGCCGGGCGGCACAACGTCGATCACGATTACGCAATACGGCGCGGCGGCGGGCTCTGCCGACTACTCCCCGCTCGACCAGTTCATCGTGCGCAAGCCGATACGCGGCGACCTGTTCGCCGGCCGCGCGGCCGGCCGCCTGGCACAGGCTCGCTGAGGTAACGGCCATTGACATGTCACCGCAGCAGCCGCTGCACCAGCTCGTCGACGGCGACAGTGCCCGCCGTCATCACCGCATCCTGATCAGCGGCCCGGGCGACCAGCAGCGCCATCTCGCTGATCGCGGCGAGCAGCATGTGCGCGAAGGTGCAGATCGGGCCGGACTAGGCCGGCGTCCCTGGCGCCCTGCATGGCTGCCCGGATCAGGCCGAACGCGTGCCTTTCCCCGACCTCCCGCCATCGCTCCCAGCCGAGTACCGCAGGCGCGTCGATCAGCAGGATCCGCTGCACAACCGGATCGGCCGCCAGGCGCACCCATGCGACGCACCCCAGCGCGAAGCGCCGACGTGGCATCTGCCGCGCCGCTCGCAGCAGTGATCACGTCGCTGCCGATCCTCGTCTCGATGTCCTCAAGCACAGCCTTGAACAGCGCGCTCCCTCCAGGCGAGCGGCCGCGACCTGCACGAGGAGTTCCTCCAGCTGCTGCCGCGTCGGCCCGCACAGGTGCGGGTGCAGCGCTGGAGCGCGCGCCGGGTGGGCACCTGGGCTGCCGCGCTTGCGGCGGTGGTCCTGCTGGCCGTCACCCTGCCGCGATTCCTGGTCCGCAACGCCAGCCAGACCGCGACCCTCCCCGTCGCCAGGATGGACTGCCGCGCCCTGGAGCCGCTGCTGGCCGAGGCCCAGCCGGTCCCGACGGCCTCGAGGGTGGCATGCATCCGGTCGCTGCCCGTTGGCTGGACCCTCGGCAGGGTCCAGGCGCGCCGCACCGCATCGGTCATCACCCTGGACAACGAGCGGGCTGGCGGCGGCGCCCTGCAATTGACTCTGACCGGGCACTGCGACGTCGGACGGGCCGTAGCGGTCCCGCCGGCCGAGTCCGGAATTACCCGGCTGCGCGCGCCTGGCGGCACCGCCGGGTTCACGGCCCCCCTGGTACGACGTCTTCCCGGGCGGCTGCGTCCGGACTGCGCTGCGCCCGGCGACCCAGCAGGCAGCGGTAGACAAGGATCTGGCCGGGCAGGTCCCGGCGATCGTCGGGTACGTCTCCCGCGCAGCGTTGCGACACGAGCTGGCGCAGCTATCCGGTGGCCGCCTGCGCCTGAACTAGCGACCCCCTTTGTCGCCCTCATGGCCCAGTCGAGCTGAGTTTCAGGCTGCCGCGGCCAGCCTGGCGAGCCTTCCGGCAGCGGTAGTGCGTGTGGCTGCGGGCGGGTCAGTCCGGCTGCCGCTGCTGACGGCGCTGGGCGCCGACGTCGGCGAGCGGACCGAGGTGTCGCAGCTTGCCGGGATTGATCACCGACCGGATCACGCGTACCTGTCCGCCCGCGATGTCCAGGACCAGGGCGCTGATCAGGCGGCCAGCCGGGTCGAGGAACAGCGCGCCGGGCTGACCGTTGATCTCGACCGGGCGGATCGCCGTCCGCAGCGCGGCTATCTGCCGGCCGAGGGCGGTGATCAGGCGGCTGACCTGGCCAGTGCCGGCGATCGGGCGCGGCCGCGACGGGCTGCCCCCGTCGCCGCAGACCACGACATCGTCGGCGAGGAGAGTGACGAGGCCGTCGATGTCGCCGTTCGCCGTCGCCGACGGCGGCGAAGAAGCGGGCCGCGAGCTCCTCCCGCTTGCGCCGCGACACCTCGAATCGCGGCCGGTGCTCGGCAAGGTGGCGGCGGCCGCGCAGGGCCAGCTGGCCTGGCTCCGGCCCACAATCGCGGCGATGTCGCCGTAGCCGTAACCGAAAACATCATGCAGGAGGAAGACCGCCCGCTGCACCGGGGACAGCCGCTCAAGCACCAGTAGGAACGCCGTGGACAGCGAGTCGGCAGTCTCGGCCACCCCGGCCGGGTGTCCGGCGCGCCAGCATCAGTCAGCGGCGGCTCCGGCAGCCACTCGCCGATGTAGACCTCGCGCCTGGCCCGGGCCGAGCGCAGCTGGTCGATACACAGCCGGGTGGTTACCGCCGACAGGCAGGCCTTCGGCGACGTCGGGCCGGGCTGGCCCGCAAGGGCGCGGTGGCAGCGCGGGAAAGCTTCCTGCACGATGTCCTCAGCGTCGCTAACGCTGCCGAGCATCCGGTAAGCGATCGAGAACGGCAGCGGCCGCGGCTGCTCCGGTACCTCGCCCGCCTTTACGCCCGGCATTTTCCGCCCGCCTGCATCCATGGTCGCCGGCTGGGATCGGGTCAGCCCGCGAGCAAAGCCGTCCCGCCAGCTTGGCCCGGCAGGCCGCCAGCCGAGCTCGCGCCTGGCCTTCGCGTTCGACGAGCCGCGGATCTGCGTCATCATCGAGACTCCCGCCTCGTCGGCTGCGAGCTGCCCCAGCCACACCGGCACCCGGTACGGCGCCTTGGCTCCGATCGCCTCGGCGAGGAACGGCAGCCGCCCGCACTCTCAGACGAGGTACGCCGCCGGGCTGTGACGCCTCTGCGGCATTTCCTGGTGATCGCGGCGAGTCTCCGGCGAGAGCCGCAGAATGCTTGCCGCGACCATGCGGAAAGGTGCGCCGTTATCTGGCGCGGGCCGTGATCGGGCTCGGGCGGTGAGCAGGCGCGGGGATGCGCTGCCCAGGTCACGGCCCCGGACCAGCCGCCGCCGGGCGGATACTGGCCGGGAAGGAGGGAAAAACCTCCATGCGCGGACGGCGATAGGCGCCGCGAGCCGTCAGGGCCAGGGGAGGCCAGCGTGACTGAAGCGTGGGGATACAGCGGCGGACCGCCATCGCCGGCGGTCGGGGCCGGGACGGTGACGCTGGTCGAAGGTGTCACCTTCTGCATCTGCGACAGTGGCGGCGACATCGGCCCTGGCGGCGAACGAGGGCTGTTCTACCGGGATACCCGGTTCCTGAGCAGGTTCGAGCTCGAGATCGACAGCCAGCCGCTGGACTCGCTCACGCTCGCCTGCCCTACCCGCTACACCGGCATCTTCATCGGCCGCCGCCCGCCCCGGGCTGGCGTGGCGGATAGCACCCTGCTGGTCGTGCGCCGCCGATACGTCGGCAACGGCATGATGGAGGAGATCACCCTGCGCAATCTGGGCCGGGAGACCGCCGGAGTGATCGTCAGCCTGACCGTCGATGCGGATTTCGCCGGGCTCTTCGAGGTCAAGGAGGACCGGGTCCGCGCCCGGGAGGGCGCCGTGCATGTGGCGGGTGGCTCTGCCCTGCGGCTGAGCTACCGGCACGGCTCGGGGTCCCGCGCGGTCACCGTGGCCGGCACGGGCGAGCCGACCGTCACCGGCCAGCAGCTGATCTGGCAGCCAGTCCTGGCGCCGCGCAGCGAGTGGACGGCGACCGTGCAGGTCCTGCCCGCCGTGGACGGCACCGACGTGCCGCCCCGCTACCGGCCTGGGCTGCCGGTCGAGGCGAGCGGGCCGGCCACCCGGCTGGCCGAATGGCGGCGCGTCACCCCGGCGGTCAGCACGCCGGACGAGCGGCTCACCGCCATGCTCGCAGTCAGCACCGAGGACCTCGGCGCGCTGCGTATCTTCGACGGGGACCGTCCGGACCGCAACGTCGTGGCCGCCGGCGCGCCCTGGTTCATGACGCTGTTCGGCCGGGACGCGCTGCTCACCAGCTGGATGCTGCTGCCGCTGGACCACACCCTCGCGCTCGGCACCCTGCACACCCTGGCCCGGCTGCAGGGCACCAAGGTAGACCTGCTGACCGAAGAGGAGCCGGGCAAGATCCTGCACGAGGTCCGCTCCGGCCTGGACAGCGGCTATGCCCTGGGCAGCGGTGATGTCTACTACGGCAGCGTCGATGCCACGCCGCTGTTCGTCATGCTGCTCGGCGAACTGCGCCGCTGGGGACTCGCCCGGGTCGAGGTCGACGCCCTGCTCCCGCATGCCGACCGGGCCCTGGCCTGGATCGAGCAGTACGGCGACCGGGACGGTGACGGCTTCGTCGAGTATCAGCGGGCCACCGACCGCGGCCTGGCCAACCAGGGCTGGAAGGATTCCTTCGACGCGATCAGCTTCGCCACCGGCACGCTGGCCGAGCCGCCGATCGCGCTGGCCGAGGTACAGGGCTATGTGTACGCCGCTTACCTGGCCAGGGCGCACTTCGCCAGGGAGGCAGGGGACGAGGACACTGCGCAGCACTGGGCGGGGAAGGCCGACGTGCTCAAGCGCCGGTTCAATGACGTGTTCTGGCTGCCCGACCGCGGTTACTACGCGCTCGCGCTGGACCGGGACAAACGGCCCGTTGATGGGCTCGCCTCGAATATGGGACATTGCCTGTGGACCGGGATCGTCGACGAGGACAAGGCCGACGCCGTCGCCGAGCACTTGCTCGGGCCCGGCATGTTCACCGGATTCGGGGTGCGCACCCTGGCCGAGTCGATGACTGCCTACAACCCGATGAGCTATCACAACGGGTCGGTGTGGCCGCACGACAATGCCATCATCGCGGCGGGCCTGATGCGCTACGGCGCCGTGGCAGGCGCCCAGCGGGTTGCCACGGCGGTGTTCGACGCGGGCCAGATGTTCGGCGGTCGGCTGCCCGAGCTCTTCTGCGGGTTTGACCGCGCCGAATTCGCCGAGCCGGTGCCCTATCCGACGGCCTGCTCACCGCAGGCCTGGGCCGCGGCCGCCCCGCTGTACCTGCTCCGTACCCTGCTGCGGTTCGATCCGTGGATCCCGTTCGGGCGGCTCTGGTGCGCGCCCGCCGTGCCGGAGCGGTACCTGCCGCTGCGGATCTCGCCGGTGCATCTGGCCGGCGCCGCCCTCACCCTTGATGTGCGTTCGGATGACTGGACCCTCACCGGGCTGCCTGACGGCGTCGAGCTGCACCGCAAGCCGCGCCGTCCGCTGACGGCCGCCACCCCGCCGCACGTCGGCACTGGGGCAAAGAGCATTTTGCCGCAGATGTAAATGTCTTCCGTAAAGCCGGATATGTTACGGCCGGCCGCCGGTGAAGTAAAGGCCGGCAATTAGTGAGGTAAAGACCGACAGGGCGCCGGGTAAAGACCATCAGCAGGCGCGGTAGCAGGGGCCGGCGGCCGGGTAGGACCGGCACGCAATGACGTAAGACCGGCAACAGTGACGCAAGGAGGCATCCGACGTGAGCGCGCCAGCCTCGACGCTCTACCGAACGCCAGAGGCGGCCGCCGCCCCCCAGCGGCTGCACATAGCAATGATCGCCCCGCCCTACTTCGATGTTCCGCCAACCGGATACGGCGGCGTGGAAGCGGTGGTGGCCGATCTGGTCGATGCTCTGGTCGACCGCGGGCATCAGATCACGCTGATCGGCGCTGGCCGCCATGGCACGCGCGCGCAGCGATTCCTCACCAGCTACGACGTCGGGCCGGCCGACCGGCTCGGCGACCCGCTGCCCGAGGTTGTGCACGCGGCCAAGGCCGCCAGGCTGCTGGAGGGCCTGAACGTCGACGTGGTGCACGACCATACGCTCACCGGCCCGCTGCTGGCCCGCGGGCGGCCGGCTCCGACGGTGGTGACCATTCACGGCCCGACCTCCGACGATCCGGGCGAGTATTACCGGGCGCTCGGGGAAACGGTCCGGTTCGTCGCCATTTCCGATGCCCAACGCGGAACCGCGCCGGGGCTGCCCTGGGCGGCAACCGTGCACAATGCGATCCGCGCGGACACATTCCCATTCCGTGCAGACAAGCAGGACTTCGCGCTTTTCCTCGGCCGGTTCCATCCCGACAAGGCACCGCACCTGGCCATCGACGCCGCTAGGGCCGCCGGACTGCCGATCGTGCTGGCCGGCAAGTGCGCCGAGCTGGTCGAGCGTGCCTACTTCGCGGCGGAGATCGAGCCGAGACTCGGCACGGACACGACCATCTACGGAGTCGCCGACGCGACGGCCAAGCGGGATCTCCTGGCCCGCGCCTGCTGCCTGCTGTTCCCGATCTGCTGGGAAGAGCCATTCGGCCTGGTAATGATTGAGGCGATGGCCTGCGGTACTCCGGTGGTGGCGCTGCGCCGCGGCGCGGTGCCCGAGCTCATCTTGCCCGGTCAGACCGGCGTGATCGTCGACAAGCCGGACGAGCTGCCGGCGGCGATCGGCGCGGCCCGGCGGCTGGATCCGGCACTGTGCCGCAAGCATGTGGAGGCCGGGTTTACCACCGAGGTGATGGCGGCCCGCTATGAGGCGGTCTACCGGCAGACGCTGGCCGAGATTAGCGGCCGCTGATCCGGCCCGCTGGTCGTGCCTGCCTGCACGCTCCTCATGCGGGCATGACCGGCGGGTCATTGCGCCGGTGTCGCCGTGGTCCGCCGGGGGGACGGATCACGGCGACACCCGCGATGGCGTCGGGCCCGTCTCGTGCGGCGTGCGCCGTTGCCGCTGGATTGCCAGCAAGGCACGTGTATCTATCCGGGTATGGCCTGCTGCGCCGAGCCAATCGGCGCGCACTACTCGGGTGGCTGCAGCGGCTCGACGACGACTGCGTAGTGTTCTTCGATCCCGGCCCGCCTGGCGGCAGCGCGCCGGCCGGGGGTGCTGGCGCAGGTGCTGCACCGAACCGACTGGCTGACCTGCAATGCGCGCGAGGCCACCAGGCTGACTGACGCCGTTAACCCGGCGGACGCGGCTCGAGCGCTGACCCGGCGGCGACGCGGGGGAGTGCGCGTGCGTACCGGACCGGCCGGATGTCTGCTCGCCCTGCCCGGCCGTGCCCCGGTGCAGGTGCCGGGGCTGCCTGTCGACGCGGTGGACACCAGCGGGGCAGGTGACCACCCATGCTGGCGCATTCATCGCCGCGCTGGCGAACGGCGAGGACGCCGGGCAGGCGGCCCGCATCGCCGATGCGGCTGCCGCGCTGTCGGTCACCAGGCGCGGACCGGCCACTGCGCCGACCTGGCCGGAGCTCACGCAATTCCTCGGCGGCGGCTGACTCCGGTAGCGGGCGGCGGCTGAGGCTGGCCAACTCGCCCAGCCTCAGCCGCCGCTGCTCGCTGTCATTTTCGCCTCCGCAGCCACCTCCGGTCCGTTGCCACTGGCCGCTGCCAGGTCCAGCCGGCATTTACTCCTGGCCGGCCTGGACGCGGTACTGATAGGCGACGATCTGATCGCGTAAATCGACCAGGTCCTCACCGTGGACCACTGGATCAGGTACGTAGCACCAGGTCAGGCACCTGTACCGAACGGGGATGTTGACAGATTGTGAACAGTCAGTGGTTCCGCGGAACCAGTAGCAGGCCTCTGACCTGCAGGTCGGTAACTCTACGCCGTTGTCAGCACCGACTGCCCCGCTGTACATGTCCTCCAGCAGCACGTGACGGCCCTCGGGCAGTGGCCTGGCTGCACGGCTACCCGCCGAACCGCTAGGGGTGCTCACGTGCGCAGCTCCTGGATCAGAGGGCCTGGCGCAAGGCTGCTTTAGCCGAGCAGGAGAAGGGCTGACCGGGAACAGCAGGACGAGGGCTCTTGCTGAGAAGGCGTACACTTGACGTACAGAGACAGAAGGACGGGAACATGCCAGACACGCGCAGGGGCCGCATAGAGCTGCGGGCCACGGAAGCCGACCGAGCCCTGATCTTCCGCGCTGCCGAAGCATGCAACATGAAGCTCAGTGAGTTCGCTATGCCTCGTCTCGTAACCGAATCTCGGCGGGTACTTGCCGACCGGACCGAGTTCGTGCTCACCCCTGAGGCCCAGGCCGAGTGGGAAGCCGTCAACGACCGCCCGGCCCGTGACCTTCCCGGTCTCCGGAGGCTGATGGATCGGCCCTCGCCGTTCAGGCAGTGAGCTATCTTGCGCCCGAACGTCTCGCTGCGCACCACGAGCTAGCTGACTTCCTGTGCAGCTCGGAAGAGCAGACAACCTGGCTCCGCGAGTACGCACGCCAGGCAGATGCGGCCAGGACCTCAACGGTGTTTGTCGTGACGGAGGAATCAGGCACCGTCGTGGTTGCCTACTATGCGTGGTGCATGGCCTCAGTTCGCATCGACCGTGCCCCGGCTCGCCTCAGGAAGGGAGCTGGCCGGTACCCCCAGCCCGTAGCACTGCTGAGCCGCCTCGGCACTGACATCCGGCACGAGCGCAAAGGGCTTGGCGCAGCACTCATGACAGACATGTTCCGCCGCCTCATGGCACTGTCCGGGGACATCGGATGTCGCGGCCTGCTTATCCATTGCGAGACGCCAGAGGCCAGGGAGTTCTACCGCCATCTCGTACCCGAGTTCATGCCGGGCCCGACAGACGAGCTGCACCTATACCTGCTCTTGAAGGATATCCGCAAGACCCTCGATCGAGCCTTCAGGCAGACCGCTCATCGCCCGTGATGGTGATCTCCGACTCAGTGAACTGGGAGACATCCACGCCATTCCTCGCACACGGCTATCCCGGCATGGTTACCGGGCGCCGATGGCCTGGTTCCACGCGATCAGCGGTTCGGTATCGGCATCGTCCGCCTGGGCGCAGGCCATCCGCACGGCGGTCTGCTGATCCAGGGTGAGCCTGCTGGCCACGGTCCCGGTGGTCCCGGCCCGCGCGTTGACCCGTTCCATGGCTGCCTCGATCCGGTAGTCCCGCGCCGGGTCGAGGGCCAGGGCCCGGACGAGCATTTCCGTGGCCCGCGGGTAGTCCCGTTCCCGGTAGGCGGTCGTGGCCAGGCCGATCAGCCTTTCGGCCCAGCGCTTCCTGATCTCCCGGATTGCTCTGGTATCTGTGACGGGTCCGCTGGAGTCCATGGTGGTCATGGCCCGGTCAGCTCGTCGAGGGCTGCCAGCTCGCCGTGATCGGTGCTGCCCCGGACGGACCGCGCGCCCGGCTGAGGTCCAGTTTCCTCTCAGGTCCACACGGACCGCGATCCTGGCGCGGCTGAAAGCTGACGGGCCCGCGGGCCAGCCAAGCCCTGATCGCCGCAGCGTTCCCCAGGGCGACGAGTCCGCCGCGAGAACCGGTGCCGACATGCAGGGAGACGCCACGCCCGCCGACGGATCTGCAGGCTATGCGTGGTCCGGAACGGGTGCCACCAATGATCTTCCCGGAGGACTGGCAGGCCGTCGGTGCTCCTCCGGGTGACCGGCGCGACCGGGGGGATAAGCGGTTCGCCGGACCCTGGCCCGGCCCGGACGCTGTCCGCTATATGTCCGTGCACAGCTGAACACAGCGGGCTAAAAGCAACAGCCCGCGAGGCCGGGAACATCCAGCTCACGGGCTATTTCCTCCGCGAGCGTCCGGACTGCGCCTTTGCCGCGCTGGCGGACAGCGGTCGCCTCAATACAGACCTGGCCCTTGCTATCGCGCAGCTGACGCAGCAGCCAGTTCAGCCGCGTCGTGGCTCGTCCTGTGTTCGGCGCGTCGACGGTCATCGAGCAGCGGATCCGACTGAGGCAGGTTCGCGCTCACGGTGTAGCTGTAATCCGGGATGTCGGCCCCGGCGTAGGTGTAGGTGCCCGGAGGCAGGACGGCGATCATGGTCATGCGATCCAATCGCCTAGAGTCCAGTTCCAGTACCAGTGGCTGGCGATGCCCTTGCCGCCTTCGATGTGGAGCCTGGTGAAGTAAGGGTGCTTGTGACCGCTGATTGTCACCCCGTTAACCGGCCGGGTCAGCACGAGGGTGACGTGGCCTGCACTCCACGTGGTGGCGTCGGATATGTCGAGCCACCCCCGGCCGACTGCCTCGCGGTTATTCCAGACAGACCAGTGCGTGCCGTGGGTCCACCCGGACGGCCCGGTGGTGATCTGGAAGCGGGACGACAGGTCCATCCAGCAGACGTTGAGCCCGCATGGCTCCAGCGCTACCGTGTGCCGGGTAGGCGCATTGACGGTTACGGTTGCCGGGCGCACGCTGGCCGATGCTGCCGCGGCAGCTGCCCCCATGGCTAGCCCGGTCGCGAGCGCGACTCCTGCAGCTGCTGCGACGACTGCCTTGAAGCTGATCTTCATGCCCTTTAGCCCTCCTCCTTTATCGCGATCATCAGAGTTCCCCGTTTCCCGCCCATCTGACGACGGTGGCGTGATGCGGGGCCGTGAGCACGAGCTTCTCGAAGTACGGCTGGCTGCCGTGGTAGCGGACGTCGCTCAGTGTCGCGGTCACGCGGTAGCGCTGCAGCGGGTACCCGGCGCCAGCCGCTGCATTGCTGCGGCCGTAGCCATGCGCGGATCCGTGGGACCAGGTATGCCAGCCCATCTGGTCCAGCCAGTAGTCCGCGCCGAGGTAGATGGTGTGTGGTCTCACCTGCGGGCCTCTCCACGCCCCGGCGAATGGACCAGCCGCGTAGACGACCGTGGCTCGCGTGCTGGCGGATGCGGGAATTGCTCCCAGGCCGAGCCCGGCTGCAAGCGCTAGCGTTGCGACTCCTGCTGCTGCCTTCCTGCTGATCCTCATGGTGTCCTCCTTCGTGTTGTTCTCCCGAATGTGCGGTGGCAAATGCGGGGATCAGCCGATCCACCAGCCTGCAGACCAGGACCAGTGGAGGTCGAAGTCGCCCTTTTTGCTGCCTTCGATACGCAGCCGGGTGAAGTACGGATGCTCGTGACCGCTGATGTCCACCCCGTTCACCGGGTGGGAGAGCACGACGGTGACGCGGCCTTCACGCTGTGTTGTGAGGTCGGTGACGTACCAGGTTCCCCGGCCGACAGCCCTGCTGTTATTCCATGTGGACCAGTGCATGCCCTGCACCCATGAGGACGGACCACAGGTCATCTGGAAGCGAGACGACAGGTCCATCCAGTAGACGACCATCCTGCCGTCATGCATGCCTGGCTCCACCACTACCGTGTGCCGGGTAGGTACCGAGCTGCTGTTTACGGCTGCCGGGCGCACGCTGGCCGATGCGGGAACTGTTCCCAGGCTGCCGAGTCCTGCGGCCAGTGCCAGTCCTGCGGCTCCTGCTGTGATCCTCATGCTGGTCTTCATGATTCCTCCTAATTAACCTGAGTTGCAGATCCAGAAGTGATCAGGCCATTATCGACCGTGTAAGAACCGTCGAACGTCTGTGTTTCTCCAGTAGCGGTATCTACGGCGGATATGGTGATTTCAACTGAATCATCGTATGTGTCATCTTCAGTTATGCTAGTTGAGCCTGTATTAGCATATCCAGCGACCCAGCTGTCATAACTCCCCTGATCTGCCTGGAATGACGGGCTCATGAGACTCCAGGCATCCGCGTAATCCTGATCCTCTAGGTCTCCGTAGAAGGCCGAGACAACTGCCCAGGGATCAGTAACGGCAGCAGGCGGGGCCGCCGGGGGTGCTGGTGCGGCAGGAGCCGGGTTGTTGTTGATGATCACGCCGGGTGCGGCTGGCTTTGTGACAGTTTCCGTGGGCTTGGGCTTTGGCCTCGGCTTGGGCGCCGGGGTTGTGACAGTTACCGCAGGCTTGGGAGCGGACCGGATTGCCGTGGTAGTTCCTCCGCATGCTGCGAGCCCGAGTCCGGCTACAAGCGCGACTCCTGCGGCTGCTGCTGTGATCCTCATGCTGATCTTCATCGATCTGTCCTCCTTAACTCTTGTTATTCCGAAACACCCTCCTGGATTCCCGGATCCGGCAAGATAATCGCGAAAGTTTCCCCGGTGCGACGGAGAGATATACCACTCTGGCTTCACAGGCGCAGGACAGTGCTTGCAGCGCTCCGGGAAATTGCTGGTATCTCAGGCTAGGTAATTAGTCTCAGGCCCGGAGAAGCCGTCTGAGCGCCAGTACGCGGACTGGTATGAGCGAGTGATGCTGACCGACGACGACGAGGAGTGAGCGCGCGGGGGCCGCCTTCATGTTCAGCATGGACACGCCGTGCAGCAGGACGCCGTATCGCCCGCCCACGACTTGCCCTTCAGTTCCGGTCACCACTACTACGCCTTCAACCTGCTGTAGTAGTCCCCGTGACCCATGCTCAGCTTCATCCGGCATCGATTCCCGCTCCTCCAGCATGAGGACTGCCTCCAGGAAAAGAAGGGGTCAGGGGGTGGGTGCCCGCGCGGTACCGGCCGCAGAGCCCGCTCTGCATTGCGAGCCAAAATGTTTCCCACTGGCTTATTGCGCGGGACCAGGATTGCGCACACGCACGTGGCCCTCAGACGGCTTCTCCGGGCCCGGAACTCCGGGCCCTCATCCCTGTCCAGAACGATCCCTGGCACCGCGCTCAGCACAGTGGTGACCACGGCGTGCCCCTGCTACCGCCCGTAGCCCTCGTAGCAGGAATGCAGTCGTCCAGCTCAGGGCAGAATCCCTGTATCGCCTATTCCATAGGCACTCTCGTGCCTGTCATTCGAGGGAGCGGATAAGCAGTCAGCGACGTTAACAGTGTGATTCGATCGGTGCTGTTGTTAGGGAGGTCCCAACGAGAAAAGACCCCGCAGCCGATTAGGACTGAAGGGCCTTATCTCCGAACTGAACATCAAGCCGGGCACCACCCCGGCCCCAACCCTCCAAGCTGGAAGGCCATCACCCGATGTCTACAACCTCAGGAGCAGCAGACATGCTTACCATACCGCATTCCGCAGGAACTTGCACGGCGTCGTTAACGGCGTTAACCACG